>Ga0315537_1002860_pt1 | contig 12993 bp, 7 predicted proteins | sample SalMarSW160270MG_FD_203091 | JGI IMG/M metagenome (GOLD analysis project Ga0315537, IMG submission 203091) | Salt marsh sediment microbial communities from the Plum Island Ecosystem LTER, Massachusetts, United States - Salt Marsh Sediment SW1602-70 ... | reverse complement strand
GACTATTGTTCAAAAGGCTGAAAAACAAGCTGCTTAGGCCAGCCTGGCCTCGTAACTGTGGGAGGATCAATATTGCCAATTTTGAACTGCTTGGGTGGCTGCCCCTGTTAAGGGTTAAACGAAACGACGGAGTTTCGGCTACCACTGGGCGTTAAGTAATGGGAGTTTATAGAGATGGCAGAAGAACAAGTAAAGGAGACCAAAGTAACTAAAGAAGAAGAGAAAGATTCAAAGCCGGCAGAAGAACAGAAGCAGGAAAAAGCAGCGAAGAAGTGGAGCAGCGAGATTAAGAAACTTGGCGACAAGATAGTCAGCTTAACCTTGATGCAAGCCAAGGAACTTGGTGATTATCTCAAGGAGGAATATGGTATAGAGCCTGCTGCGGGTGGCGCTGTTATGATGGCGGGTCCTGCACAGGCGCCGGCAGCGGCCGAGGAAGCTGAGGAGAAGAGTACCTTTGATGTGATCCTCAAAGAGTTTGGTGATAAGAAGATTCAGGTCATAAAGGAAGTTAGAGCTTTAACAGGATTAGGGCTGAAGGAAGCAAAAGATCTCGTTGACGGTGTTCCCAAACCAGTCAAGGAAGGGCTAAGCAAAGAGGACGCCGAGGCAGCCAAGAAGCAGCTTGAGACTGCGGGTGCGGTGGTTGAATTGGCTTAGCTACAAAGATTGTACCTTGTGAGTTGTCATGAGTATCTTGGACGATATGCAAGGTATCCGAGTCAGAAAAAGAAAGTTGATAGCGGGAGTGTCAAATGGTTTCACAAACCGTTCGCAATTTTGGCAGGATTCACGACGTCATTGAAGTGCCGGACCTTGTAGCGATACAGAGAAAAAGTTATGAGCGCTTTCTGCAAAGGGAATTGGCACCCAATAAGCGAGACTGTTCGGGCCTTGAAGAGCTGTTTCGTGAGATATTCCCAATTGACAGCTACGACAAGAAGATGACTTTGGAATATCTGTATTACGAGCTTGAGAAACCGCACTACACGCCTATTGAGTGCCGGCAATTGCGGCTGACGTATGCTTACCCGCTGAAAGTCTATTGCAGGTTGCGCTCTGAAACCGGCGAAGATTTATCCGAGCAGGCAATATATATTGGGGAAATGCCGGTCATGATTGGTGGCGGCGAGTTTATCATTAATGGTGCCGTCAGGGTCATAGTCAGCCAACTGCACCGGAGCCCTGGTGTGGATTTTCTTATCGAGAGTAAAGAGGGCGATAGAGTGCTGCACGGCGGCAGAGTTATCCCAGACCGGGGAAGTTGGATAGAAATTGGTGTCACGCAGAAAGATGTTTTGGTTGTCAAGATAGACCAGTCCAGCAAGATACCTGCGACTGTTTTCCTGCGAGCAATAAGCCCTGATTACAGCACTACCGAGCAGATACTGCGACTGATTTATCCGACAAAAACCGTTGCCGTAAGCAATTTGACACCTACTATGTGGGCGGTAGCGCCAATCGTGGACACAGAGACCGGTGAGATCACAGTAAAAGCTGGCGCACAGATTGGCGATAAGGTTTCTTTGATACAACAAAGTGACATCAAAAAGCTCGAGGTAATCGATAAGGTCCGTGATGTGCTTATTCTGAATACCCTCGCGGAAGATGACTGCCAGAGTCGCGAACAGGCGCTGCTGAAGTTCTACATGAGGTTGAGACCCGGCAATCCTCCCAATCCGGAAAAGGCAAAGACGTTTTTTGAGGAGAAATTCTTCGACTCCAACCGCTATCGTTTAGGCAAGGTTGGTCGTTTCAGGCTGAATCGCAAATTCGGCCAGCAGGTGAATGAGGATGAAATGACTCTTCGGCCGGAGGACTTTCTCAATACCATAAAGTATATCATGGCTTTACGTAACAACGAGGGATGGGTTGATGACATAGATCATCTTGGTAACAGAAGGCTCAGGACGATAGAGGAGCTTGTATCGGATGAGATCAGAAAGGGATTGCTGAAGCTTCGCAAAACAGTCCAGGAACGAATGAGCATCAAACGGGATGCAGAAGTAACGTTGCGCGTCGCTGACCTGGTCAATTCCAAGAGCGTGGCCAGCAGCATCAATTATTTCTTTGGTCGAGGCGAGCTGAGCCAGGTTATTGACCAGACCAATGCTTTAAGTCAGTTGACACACGAAAGACGGCTGTCAGCTCTCGGACCGGGTGGATTGAACAGAAGGCGTGCGGGATTTGAGGTACGCGACGTACATATAAGTCACTACGGTAGAATCTGCCCAATTGAAACACCTGAAGGAACGAACATTGGGTTGATTTCTTCATTGGCAATATTTGCGGCGGTTGATGAGTATGGTTTTCTGCTTACACCATACCGACGCGTGGAGAATGGTAAGGCCACTAACAAAGTCGATTATTTGCGGGCCGATGAGGATATGAAGGCGGTTATCGCGGCTCCGAATACTTTTGACCCTGAGACAAAAGAAATTCAAAAAGGACTGGTGCTCGCTATGAAGGGCGGCGAATTGGCCCAGGTTAATAGTGAGGACGTCGACTACGTTGATGTGTCAGCCAAGCAAATTGTTGGAGTTTCTGCTTCACTAATCCCGTTTCTGGAGCATGACGACGCAAATAGGGCACTGATGGGTTCGAATATGCAGCGACAGGCCGTGCCACTGCTGAAAACCGAGCCGCCTTTGGTTGCTACCGGCATGGAGAAAACGGTCGGTCGGAACTCAAGTATGGTGATTCGTGCCGAAAACAGTGGTGTTGTCACAGCAGTTGATGCGACGAGAATCGTTATCGATCATACCGACGATTATAAGCTTTACAAATTTAGCGGTTTGAATGAAAGGACCTGCCTGAATCAAAAGCCTGTGGTCAGCCTGGGTCAGAAGGTAAAGTCTGGACAAATCATAGCTGACGGAGGAGGCACAGCTGCCGGTGAGCTGGCACTTGGCAAGAATGTACTTGTGGGCTTTGTCTCGTTTGATGGATTCAACTTTGAGGATGCAATTATTGTCAGTGATAAGCTCTGTAAAGATGACAGCTTTACAAGCATTCATATTGATGAATTTACAGCCGAAGTCCGCGAAACAAGACTTGGCAAGGAAGAATTCACGCGAGATATTCCTAACGTTGGCGAAAAAGCGTTACGAAATCTTGACGGACAGGGGATAGTACGTGAAGGCACAAGGGTCTGTCCGAGTGACATTTTGGTGGGTAAGGTTGTGCCCAAGAGCAAAGTCGAGCTGACACCTGAAGAGAAGCTTCTGCATGCTATATTTGGACGGGCTGGTGAAGATGTCAAGAACGACTCGCTTGAACTGCCAAGTGGGTATGAGGGAGTGGTTATAAAGACCGAACTTTTTACAAGACGTGGGGCTGGAAGCGATGAACAAAAGAAGACGCTGGCGACCGAAATAAAAGAGACAGAGCGGCAAATGAGGGCCCGAGAATGTACCATTTTTAGGCAAATGATCGACTCGATCCAAAAGGAGTTCGACGTCAACATCATAGACTCGTCTACACGGCAGAAAGTCGGTGTCAGTGAAGATGATGAGGTTATCTATGAACAGATAGAAAACTTCAACATTAAATGGGTCAAACCTGCAGCTGCCAGGAATGATGTGCAGAAAATCATAGATAAGTTCTGGATCAAAATTACTGAAGTTCAGGAGGAAAAGAAACGCAAGATCGAAAGGCTGAAACATGGTGATGAACTGCCCAGCGGCGTTCTCCAAATGGCGAAAATCTACGTTGCCATCAAGAGGGCACTGTCTATCGGAGACAAAATAGCTGGTCGGCATGGCAATAAGGGTGTCATCGCTAAGATTATGCCTGAGGAGGATATGCCGTTCCTTGAGGATGGTACGCCGCTTGACATACTCTTGAATCCACTGGGTGTACCGAGTCGAATGAATGTTGGTCAGATTCTTGAAACGCATCTTGGTTGGGTGGCGAAGGTGTTAGGTTTTCAGGCTGTTACTCCGGTTTTCGACGGTGCTACTGAAGCCGGTATCCAGCAGCTCAATGCCGAGGCGAACGAGCTTATGGAGCAACGGGCAGCGCAGGGCGAGCCTCCACCCGATGATGAGTTCTTTGTACGTGTTCCACAGACACTAAAAACACAGTTGTATGATGGTAGGACCGGTGAGCCATTCGACCAGCAAGCTACTATTGGGTACATCTACATGATGAAGCTGCATCACCTTGTTGATGACAAGATTCATGCCAGAGCAACGGGTCCCTACAGTCTGATTACTCAGCAGCCATTGGGTGGTAAGGCTCGAACCGGCGGACAGAGGTTCGGCGAGATGGAAGTGTGGGCGCTGGAAGGATACGGCGCAGCCTACGCCCTGCAGGAAATGCTCACTGTTAAAAGCGACGATGTCGAAGGTCGCACAAAGATATATGAATCGATGGTCAAGGGACAGAACACACTCGAAGCAGGTACTCCCCTGTCATTTGATGTGCTTTGTAATGAAATAAGAGGATTGGGATTAAATATCCAGCTTGAGAAGAAACGACTTGGAAGAACAGTTTTATAATGAACTGTTAATCATAAGGGGCATTACATGTTGGGAAACATTTACGACCGCATTAATGACTACGGTTCGGTGAAAATCTCTTTGGCTGGTCCTAACGACATACGTAGCTGGTCGTTTGGTGAGGTGCGAAAGCCTGAGACTATAAACTACCGCACATATCGGCCTGAGAAAGATGGTCTGTTCTGTGAACGAATCTTTGGGCCGGAGCGCGACTGGGAATGCGCTTGCGGCAAATATAAGGGAACTAAGTTCAAGGGGATTATTTGTGACCGCTGTGGTGTCAAGGTCACGCATAGCCGCGTTCGTCGCAAGAGAATGGGACATATAAATCTTGCAGCCCCGGTCCTGCACATATGGTTTTTCAAATCCATACCGAACCGACTTGGTACTATCTTGGGTATGAAAACATCTGATTTGGAGAAGATAATCTATTTCCAGGACTATGTAGTCACGGACGCTGGGCAAAGCCCGCTGAAGGTGGGTCAGCTACTTAGCGAAGAAGAGTATCGTGAGGCGACAAACAAGTACGGTAGTTCATTTAAGGCTCTGATGGGGGCCGAAGCCGTCAAAACACTCCTGCAGAGCCTCGACTTAGAAGTTCTTAGCACCCAACTACGACAGGCAATAGACAAAACAAACAGCAAGCAAAAGATCAAGGATCTTACAAAGCGTCTTAAAACAATCAACGAAGTTAAGAACAGCGGTAACAAGACGGAGTGGATGGTGCTTGAAGCCATCCCTGTTATCCCCCCTGATCTGCGGCCTCTGGTTCTTTTGGAAAGAGATAATTTTGCCACCAGCGACTTGAATGATCTCTATAGGCGGATCATTAATCGGAATAACCGCTTGAAAAAGCTGATAGACCTCAATGCCCCGGAGGTAATTATACGCAACGAGAAGCGCATGCTTCAGCAGGCGGTCGACTCGCTACTTGACAACGGTCGATGCCGCAGGCCTGTTTTGGGCAGCAACAATAGGCCTTTGAAATCGTTGACCGATATGATCAAAGGTAAGCAGGGACGATTCCGCGAAAACCTGCTTGGCAAGCGTGTAGATTATTCTGCCCGCTCGGTGATTGTAGTGGGTCCTAACCTTAAGCTCTATCAATGTGGTCTTCCCAAGAAGATAGCTCTTGAACTGTATCAGCCTTTTATTATCCGTAAACTCAAGCAGCATGGTTTTGCCGATACTATTAAAAGCGCCAAGCGAATGATAGAGCGCCGCGACGATCAGGTATGGGATGTTCTGGAGGAGGTTATTCACCAGCATCCTGTTTTGCTCAATCGCGCGCCGACTCTGCATCGGATGGGCATTCAGGCTTTTGAGCCCGTACTCGTCGAAGGTAATGCCATTATGCTGCATCCGTTGGCGTGCAAGGGCTTCAATGCCGATTTTGACGGCGATCAGATGGCAGTACATTTACCTTTAAGCCTCGAAGCCCAAGCTGAAACGCATATCCTGATGATGACAACTGGTAATATTTTCTCACCAGCGAATGGTTCTCCGATGGTTGGACCTTCTCAGGATATGGTAATGGGTAACTATTACCTGACAATTTTGCCTGAAGAGTTGAACCCGCGTGCTGATTATCAATCCGAGCGTAAGAAAACGAGGATAGCGGTTTTTCGAGATACTTTTGAAGCAATAATGGCTCATGAAACGGGCAAAATCGGTTTGCACGACAAGATCAAGGTGCGCATACCACATCAGTCATGCAGAGATGAGCGTGGCGAGAGTAAGCAATCGGTGGTGGAAACTACGGTAGGTAGATGTATTTTCAATGACATATTGCCGGAGGGAATGCCGTTCTACAACATGATGATGACACAGAAGAAGCTAAGCAGGGTAATTAGCGATTGTTTCAAATTTGCTGGTAGCGTCGAGACAGTCGAGCTACTTGATAGGATAAAAGATATGGGCTTTAGGTACGCTACGCTCTCTGGTATGAGCTTCGGTCTTACTGACTTGAAGGTGCCGGTGAAGAAAGCTGAGATTATTACCGAGACAGAAAAGAGGGTGGCCAAGATCCAGAAAAACTATGGTGAAGGTGTTTTAACCGATCGCGAAAGGTACAATCAAGTTATCGACGCATGGACTAACGCGCGCGTCGCGGTCACGAATGAGATGATCAAGGCGCTCAGAGAAGATACGGACGAACAGGGCGATCCTTATCTCAATCCCATATATCTTATGACCGATTCTGGGGCAAGGGGAAGTATCGACCAGATTCAACAGCTTGCGGGAATGCGGGCATTAATGGCCAAGCCCAGTGGTGAGATTATTGAGACACCGATAAAGTCGAACTTCCGTGAAGGACTGACAGTTCTGGAGTACTTCAGTTCCACACACGGAGCACGTAAGGGATTGGCTGATACTGCGTTGAAGACGGCCAATTCCGGCTACCTTACTCGCAAACTGATCGACGTGGCCCAGAATGTCATCATTATAGAACGTGACTGTCAGACACTTCAGGGAATCACCAAAAGCGCTGTAAGCCGAGGTGAGGAGGTTGATGTGCCGCTTTCGCAACTCATTGTCGGAAGGACAGCCAGGGACAATATCCGAAATCCGATTACAGACGAGATGATCGTTCGGGAGAACGAAGTCATAACAACTGAAGCAGCAGAAAAGATTGAATTATTGGGACTCGACGCTATCAGAGTCAGAAGCCCTCTGACATGCGATAGTTCATTTGGTGTGTGCGCGAAGTGTCACGGGTGGGATATGAGCACCGGATGCTTGGTGGAAGACGGCTCAGCAGTCGGAATCATAGCGGCGCAGTCGATCGGAGAGCCGGGTACTCAATTAACGCTACGTACATTCCATACCGGAGGCGTTGCTTCCAGAGCCATTCTTGAGCGAGAACAGAAAGCAACGTATGCTGGAAAGATTCAATACCGAGACCTAACCGCTGTAGACTTACAGCGTGAGGATGGCACTTCTGTCTTGGTCGCATTAAAGCGTAACAGAGAGATGGTACTGCTGGACGCAAAAGACAGAGAGCTCGACAGGTATAAGGTGCCCTATGGGGGGATTATTCTTGTCGAAGACGGTCAGAAGGTCAAGGCTGGAGTGACATTGTTTAAATGGGATCCCCACCGTACACCAATCCTGGCGGAGGTGCCTGGTCTAATACACTTCGTGGACATCATAGAAGCTGAGACTGTCCAAACCGAAGAAATAAAGATTAGGGACTCGAAGCTAAAAGTCAAAGACACACAAGTGAAAACATTGGAAAGGCCTGTGGTAATAGAGCATAAGGGTGATAAGCATCCGCAGATCATTATCGAGGATAGCAACGGTAAAATCCTTGATGTTCATTATTTACCGGCTGGAGCCAGGATTGAGGTCATCGAGGGCCAGCAAGTTCAGGCAGGCCAGTTGCTCGCGCACCAGCCTCGAGCTACTGGTGGAACCCAGGACATCACGGGCGGCTTGCCCCGTGTTACTGAAGTATTTGAAGCACGTAAGCCCAAGGACCCGGCTGCAATGGCTGAGATTTCAGGTCGTGTCGAACTACGTAGTGACAAGCGCAAGGGTAAGATGACAATTATTATCCGCGGTCAAAGCGGCATGGAGAAAGAACACCACGTACCACGCGATCGGCACCTCAATGTTCACGCCGGTGATAAGGTAGAGGCTGGTGATGCTTTGACGGATGGTCCTTTGGTTCCGCACGATATTCTGCGAATTAAAGGCGAGGAGTCGTTGCAGAGGTATCTGATTGCAGAAATTCAGAACGTTTACCGTTCTCAAAACGTCAACATCAACGACAAGCATGTTGAGATTATCATTGCTCAAATGATGCGAAAAGTGGAGATCGATTCGGTCGGTGACAGTTCATTTCTGCCGGGAGAGGTCGTCGATAAGTTTGCTTTCCGCAAAGAAAATGAAAAGCTCACCAATAGTGTCAAGATTAGTAATGTAGGGGATGTTCTGGATGTACAGGAAGGTCAGATCATCGATAAGAAAGAACTGGCTCGGATTAGTGAGAAGATTGAAACACTGGGCGGCACACCAGCAAAGGGCAAGAGACCAAAACCTGCTACTGCCAAGACGTTGCTCTTGGGGATAACCAAAGCTTCGCTGTGGTCCGATAGTTTTATTGCAGCAGCAAGCTTCCAGGAAACGACTAAGGTGTTGACAGAGGCGTCATTGGCCGGTAGGGTAGATGAACTTTATGGCTTGAAAGAAAACGTAATACTTGGGCATCTGATACCTGCTGGCACAGCTTTCAAGCCGCATTTGGATATAAAGGTCAAGCACCTCGCCGAAGCGCCGGTTCCGAAGGAATTTCAAGAGGTTAAAACTGAAGAAGCGAAAGCTGAATCGAGAGTCAGAGAGGTTTTGGGAATTAAAGGCTAAGCCTTTAATTGATTTTCCTATAATCGAACAAGATAGAAGAGATTTATGTTATGCCTACTATAAATCAGTTAGTCAGACGTCCGAGGGCAAAATCAAAGGGACGAAAACGAGTGTCGGATATAAGTGGCTCGCCACAAAAGCGAGGTGTATGTCTTATCGTAAGAACTCAGACACCTAAAAAGCCCAACTCGGCCTTACGGAAGGTTGCCCGTGTTAGATTGACCAATGGCAAGGAAGTCACCGCTTATATACCGGGTATCGACCATAATCTTCAAGAGCACAGTACGGTTATTATTCGTGGCGGTCGTGTCAGAGACCTGCCCGGTGTTCGGTATCATATTGTTCGTGGTGTCCTTGACTGTGCAGGGGTGACTAACCGTAGGCAGGGACGTAGTAAATACGGTGCAAAGAAAAGTAAATAAGCCGGAGGTTTATAAATAGGCCGGAGGCTTATAAATGAGTAGATCAGTGGATGAGTTAATAAGCCTCAGGCTTATTAATGAGAAAATGCTTCCACGCATCTACGCATCAACGAGGTTACTATGGCGAAGAAGCGGACTGCTTCGACTGATGAGTTGAAACCTGATCCCAAGTACAGTAGCAGGCTGGTTTCAAAGTTTATCAATTGTATGATGTGGCAGGGCAAAAAGAGCGTCGCGCAGCGGGTTTTTTATGACGCGATGGACTTGATATCTGCCAAGGTCAAGGATGCTTCACCTATCGATGTATTCGAGGAGGCGGTCAATAATGTCAAGCCGTTGTTGGAAGTCCGCAGCAAGCGCATTGGCGGCGCCAGCTATCAAGTGCCGATGCAGGTCGGACCTAAACGCCAACAATCTCTGGCTTTTCGTTGGATACTACAGTCTGCAAGGACCAAGAAGGGAAAGCCTATGTGTGAGCGGCTGGCCTCTGAATTGATGGACGCTCATAATAAACGTGGTGGTGCAATGACAATACGTGAGAATGTTCACAGAATGGCTGAGGCGAATAAAGCCTTTGCGCATTTTGCGTGGTAATAACTTTTGCTCGTGACCCGTGTCCCAGCGCACGAGTCACGAGTCATAAGCCACGAGTCACAAATATGACCGTGGCAATTTTTTTATAAGCCTCAGGCTTATAAAGGTTCCGTTTGGCCGATAGCGAGTGTTGCTTAGGACCCATTTGTATGAGGTCTGAGAAAGGTATAAAGTGAGCGTTTTTGAGAAACTGCGTAATATTGGGATTATGGCTCACATTGATGCCGGCAAGACAACAGTGACTGAGCGCATACTCTACTACACGGGCAAAACCTATAAAATGGGCGAGGTTCACGAAGGCACCGCTGTTATGGACTATATGGAGGAGGAACAGAAAAGAGGTATTACTATCACCTCAGCCGCGACCAAATGCCCGTGGAAGGATTTTGAGATCAACCTTATCGACACACCTGGACACATCGACTTCACTGCGGAAGTTGAACGATCGTTGCGGGTTCTTGATGGTGCTGTGGCAGTGTTTGACGGGAGCGAAGGTGTGCAGGCCCAGAGTGAGACCGTCTGGCGGCAGGGACAAAAATATAGCTTACCTTGCCTCTGCTTCATCAACAAGATGGACAAGACCGGCGCCGATTTCGAGATGAGCGTCGAGAGCATTCGGGACAAACTTCTTGCGAACCCGATTATTTTACAGATTCCTATCGGAGCCGAAGATTCTTTTGCGGGTGTGATAGATATTCTTAAGATGCGGGCCGTTTTCTACAAGGCCGAGCGTATGGGCGCAGTATTCGAGGAAACCGAAATTCCAGCCCACCTGCAACAGGTAGCAAAGCAGCAAAGGAATCACATGATAGAGCTTGCTGCCGAGTATGATGAAGAGCTAATGGACCATTTCGTACACGATAAACCTGTCGACGAAGAAATAATTGCCAGGGCTGTCCGCAGTGGTACCTTGGCCTGTAAAATTCATCCAGTGTTTGTTGGCTCGGCCTTGAGGTATGTCGGAGTACAAAGGTTGCTTGATGGTATTGTAGCTTACCTACCTTCTCCATTGGACAAACCTGTTATGGTCGGCCACAAGCCCGGCGACAAGGCTAACAAAGAAATACCTATCAAGTGCGATCCAAGCGGGTCTCTGGTGGCTCTCGCATTCAAGATTACCAGCGATGTCCATGGCGATCTGTGTTTTCTGAGGATCTATCAGGGTACACTGAGGCGGGGCACTCGAGTACTGAATCCAAATCGTGACAGACGGGAGAACATCACGAGAATCTTTGAGATGCATGCAAATGAACGCAGGATTCTGGACGTGGCTGCTGCTGGTAATATCGTCGCGGTTGTGGGTCTGAAGCATACTCTCACAGGCGACACGATTTGCGACCCTAAAAAGCCCGTACGTTTGCCCTCAATTATATTTCCACGGACAGTAATGAACATGTCGATCGAGCCGAGAACTGCGGCAGAGAAAGCGAAGTTGGCCGAAGCCTTGATGGCATTGAGGCGTGAGGACCCTACATTCGAAAGTAAGACCGATAAAGAAACAGGACAGACCATTATCAGCGGTATGGGTGAGCTGCACCTGGAGATACTTCAGCACAAACTTACAAGAGAAAAGGGCCTTAACGTAAGGATAAGCAGACCTAGGGTAGCCTACAAGGAGGCCATCGAGGCCACTACGAAGGCGGAGGGCAAATTTGTGCACCAAACGGGTGGTCATGGCCAATATGGCCACGTAGTTCTAACGTTAACGCCGCTGCTTACAGATGATGGTCATCGGAGTTCCGAAGTGGAATTTGATTCGACAGTGGGTTATGGCGATGTGCCGAAGGAGTATATTCCCGCGGTGGAAAGGGGATCGCGAGAGGCTTTGGCCAGTGGTGTGTTGGCGGGCTATCCTGTTATCGGTGCAAAGGTTATGCTAATCGGCGGCTCATTCCATTCGGTTGACTCTTCGGATTTGGCATTTGAGCAGGCCGCGGCAATTGCTGTGGGAAAGGCGTTAAAAGCGGCAGAGCCCGTCTTACTGGAGCCTGTTATGCGCCTGCAAGTGGTGGTACCAGAGGCAGCGTTTGGAGCTATTCAGGCTAATCTGTTGGCAAAAAGGGGCTTGATCACTAAATGTCGCGTTCATGGCAGTATGCGTGTTATCGATGCTAAAGTTCCGCTGGTGGAGATGTCTGGGTACTCCAGCGAGATAAGGAGCCTAACCGCAGGTCGGGGAACGTATACTATGGAACCGTTGAGCTATGAGAAGGTGCCCGAGCAGCTCGCAGAGCAAATAGTGTTTTAAAAATGGCAGCAATTTTTGTATTTTTGCGAAGATTTTTACCACATTTTATTGACATACAAAGACTTGCGTGATAACTTTTGGGGTTTTCGTCTATGTTGCGGGGGGCTGGACGGCTTCTAAATGGGCCGGTCAGAGGATGTAATGTCTGTGCTTTGGGTCGTCCAGGAGAGATTTTTAGGTGCGTTTTTTACACTTAAGGGGTATACCAAAGCTGCGGCGTAGCTTTGAAAAGTTGCGGTGCTGTCTGGATCCGAAATCTTAAGGAAGGCGCATTAATTATTGGCAGCTATGATCGTCGACAATGCTCGACAATCTGAAATAAGCCCTTCCTGCCAAAGCCAAACAGTGTGATGTCTATGGACATCGCAAGGACTATACACGGGGAGATGTTTTATCCAGTGTGGAGTTACAAGTACATAATTGATTACGTTTTGTTCGATTCTACCCATGCGAATTCTAAGAAGATGCAGTGACGTAAAGCAAAGCCGGGTGAATAGTTAGCCTTTAACTGTCGTTGTTTGAGAAGTCACCAACCTCGACGTGACTGAATGAGCAACTGACAGCGTGGAGAACAAACATGGCGTCGGAGAGCGAAAGAATACGAATTAGAATGGAGGCTTACGACCATCGGGCGCTGGATGCGTCCGCTAAGGAGATCGTAGAGCACGCTCGAAAGACTAACGCGCGTGTAAGTGGTCCAGTGCCTCTGCCGACGCGCATCGAAAGGTATACAGTTTTGCGAAGTCCGCATATCGACAAGAAATCGCGAGAGCAGTTTGAGCTCAGAACGCATAAGCGCCTGATTGATATCCATGAAGCTAATGCTCGGACGGCTGAGGTGTTAAATCGTTTGGTGGTTCCG
>Ga0315537_1002859_pt1 | contig 12993 bp, 9 predicted proteins | sample SalMarSW160270MG_FD_203091 | JGI IMG/M metagenome (GOLD analysis project Ga0315537, IMG submission 203091) | Salt marsh sediment microbial communities from the Plum Island Ecosystem LTER, Massachusetts, United States - Salt Marsh Sediment SW1602-70 ... | reverse complement strand
AAAATTGAAGAAGATAAAGATGAAAAAAAACAAGAAGAAATAATTTTTAAGGAGATTGTAAATAAAGCAATCATCTATTTTATGGTAATTTTGTTAGTTCTGTTTATTATACTCTACTTTAAGAAAGATTATTTTAAAAAATTGATTAAAAAATAGTTTAAATTCTAAAAGTAATATTCATCCAACCTATAATATATAGTATATCTAAAACACATAAATCAGAACCACATAAAGTTTTTAAAGTAAGTTCGCCTAAGTTTTATATGGCTGATAAAACAAGAGTTACTATTGCTATCTTGATTGCAGTGATTATAGTTCTTGCTTCTCTTGTTGCTTATACTTTTTTGGTTAGGCCTGCTCTTAGTGGTTATGTTGTGGACAGACAGCTTGAAGGATATAATTATGCTCTCCTGGAGATTGCACAAATAGCAGCCCAGTGTCAGCAGCCTATTCCATTAACTATTGGACAGGATGAGGAAGGGAATGCGCAAGTTATAAATTTGGTTGCAGCAGAATGTTTCCCTGACAGATTCCCTGAGTTGTCTGGAAAAGCTCAAGAGTAAAGTTCTTGAGATTAAGATTTTATTTCTAAGAAACCTTTAAATATATTCTTTGTTTGTTTTTTGTAGTTACCCTACATTAAGATGGCTTATAAGAAATACATTAAAAGAGGTGGCAAGGTCTATGGGCCATATGTTTATCACAGCAAAAGGGTTGATGGAAAAGTTGTGTCAGAATATATGGGCTCTCAAAAAGGGAAACCTGATTTCAAAAAGATTTCTTTGGGTTTTTTAGGGATTTTTGTTTTGATAACACTTGTTTTTTTCTTTAATAATTTTGGCGGAGAAATAACTGGAAGGTCTGTTCTTAATTTTGATTCAATTAATTTGGATCCTGAAGCAGGGCTTATTGATGGCAGCTTAAATCTTTCTTTGCAGGAAGAAGATTTCATTCCAGCTACATCAAAATTGATTTTCGAAAATGAAGGAAAAATCTTTGAGTTCTATTTAAAAGATTTAATAAATAATTCAGAAATTATGGAGAAGGAGATTTATCCTTTAATTTACTTTAATTTGATTATTGAGTCTGAAGAACAAGTACCTGAGAAAAAAACAGAAGAAGTTCCTGAAGATATTGAAGAAGAAGAGGAAAAAGAGAAGAAGGAAGAGAATCCTAAAGAAGTTGAGAGTAATGTTACATCTGATGAAACTATTCCTAAAACAAATGAGACTGTTAGTGATGGAGGTGTAAATGATGAGGGCGAAGAAGAAACAGGAGACAGTAAAACTGAAGAAACCCCTGAACCTAATGAAGACGATGAAACAGAAGAAGAAAATGACATGACTGAAGAAGATAATGGGGAAGAAATAGAAAGTGAAACAGAGACATATATTGATGAGAATGAAGCTACAGAAGATGAAGTTGTTACAGAGGAGGAAACTACTGAAACAAGCGAAGATAATAAGGAGGAAGAATTTGAAGAAGAAAGCAATGATAAAGATGGTGATGGAGAAAGTGCGCCTTCTCCAATAACAGGAGGGGTGATAGGGACGAATGAGGGTGAAGACCAGATACTTATCTCAAAAATTGGGAAGATTATCTCGGGTTTCTTTTTAGGTTTAAGAACAACAGGTTATGCAATTGAAAATTCTGTAGTTGTTTCTGGAGATGTTTCTTTTGATCAGGATTTTGTTTATGATTTTGGAGGTCAGAGTGCGGAAAGCGTAGTAATTGAGTCAGGAAGTGTAAGGACAGATTCAAAAAATTTATCTGAAGATGATATTGAAATAAAAACTGAAGATAACAAAATCATTGTTACTACGAACTATTCTGAATTTGTTGAAGGTTTTTCTGGAACTGATTTGATTGTTGAAATGTCTGATTTGAATATGACTTTTTCTCCCGGAGAATGGAAAGTGAAAATTGTTGAGCCTGATTCTGATAAAGAGTTAATTTCTTTCTTAATAACAATCGGGGGAGATGTAACTGTGATTAATGAAACAGAAACTCTTTTCTTGCAAGAGATTATTGAGCTTAATGATTTAGAAAGAGAGATTCTACGCAGGGAATTTGGAGAGAATGTAAGTGTGGATATTAGCGAGGCAGTGGAGAAGAATAATCTTCTTGTTATAAAATACGAGCTTGCAGATTATGAGATGATTCGTTCTTATGATCTTGATCTGAGTAGGCAGGTGATTGAATCTTTTATGAAAAGAGACAGGATTAAACTGCTTAAGGATATTGCAATGACCATTTCCAGGGAAGAAGAACTAGGTAAAACAAGGGAAGAGTTTTTAGGAGAATGGCATATTTAAGATTATAATAATACGGAGAAATATGGGAAAGAGGGATATATTTTAAAAATCTCAGACCCAAATTTGTGATAAAGAATATCTATTGATTAATTTAGTATCTTGCCAGTAATATCTCTTTTTATTATACTAAGTGATTTAAAAATATCATCTTTCTTTTTTTCAATTGTAAGAGGTTTATGAAATGGATCAAGGTAATTTACTATAGGTGTAGGATTGAAGACATGTTCATCCGGAATAATTTTTATTGGTTGAATTGGAGGGGGCAGGGTATATTTAGGAGGGGGGGAGTATTCGGGAAATGAAGACTTAAAAATTCCCATCCTCTCTGCAAAAAGAACATGTCTGCTGTGTTCCAATCTCTTATCATGAAAACTCATTATTTGTTTTCTCCTTTTTTATGAATATTATCTAGTATAAAAAGAGAACTCTTTAAAAAAGTTTTTATAATGAAACTCCTGTATGAAAACCCTCTTAGAATCAATAAAATTATCTATAAGGGCCTGGGAACGCGGGAGGAATATTAGGTATTTTTCTTATGATAAATTTTGGGGGGGTGATATCTGAGATTACTGATAACAGATGCAGCCTTCCAAGAGCAATATTAACTATTCCTGCCTGGAGAGGAATCCTTGAAGATTCTGAGAATTTTTCTACCACTTCTTCAATTTCTTCTTTTTTTAATGAGGTTGAAGTAATCTTACGGCCCATTATTCCTGAAACAAAAATCCTCTGATTAGGGCCTAAGCATTCTATTAATTTTACCCTAGGGTCATTTATTAGAGCATTTAATTTCCCAAGATTAATTTCTTTGTTAGTTGGTACGGGTCGGATATCTCTGATTGTTTCCGGAAGAAAATATTCCTTGGTTCTGGGAGAATATGGGAAAGGATACTTAGATCTCCTGGTTGGTCTCTTAACTTGTTTAGGATAAACAGAGGGGTATTCGGGATTTTTCTGGAAATCTTTTTTTATGTTTTCAATAGACTTCTCTAAAGGAGCCCCTTTTTTTAGATTAGATACCCTTTTATTTTCTTCTTTAATTTTTCCATGAATTATTTTTTTTATTTGCTCTCTTTGAGGTAATTTTTCTTCTATTTGCTCTTTTTCTTTTTTAGAGTCTTCCTTAAAAATTTTTTTGACTTTATTTTTTATTGCCAGTTCTTTATACTTTTCAGTATTCCTTATAAGTTCTTTTGTGAATTCAAGAATGAAAGTTTTTCTAAAGCTTTCTGATGTTTGCTTGAGCATTTTCAAAAAGAATTTTTCTTTTTATTGATATTCCCTTCACCTGCTTCCATATGCATACTACCTTCTTGTTGAGAGGGGTTGTTCATTGGGTTCAAAGGCCTCATCTGTCTTTGAGGAGGAGTCATCATTGGTCTTGGAACTGGAGCAGGAGAAGATCTCTGCATTTTAGGGAGTTCTTCTTCTCTTTCTTTTCCTTGCTCATGGATCAGAGCTAATCCTCTTCCAATCAGGCCTGCGTGCTGAGAAATATTATCTAATTTTTCAAGAATTTTCTTCGTGTCCCCCTTATCTCCTCCTGATTCCACATCTTTTTTTGCAAGAGTTTGCGCAGAGATTTCAAATAAATTAAGGAGTTTTGAGATTTCGTTCGAGAGATTATCAAACTTTTTAGAAATATTTACCAAAACTCTTTGGAGAGCAACAAAATTGTCTGTTAGGGCTCGGTCTAATTTTATTTCCTTTACTGATTCATATCTTATTTTTGTTGAGCCCGCTTTTTTCCTTATTGTTCTCTTTTTTCTTTTTTTAACTTTTTTGGTTTTTGCAGTTTTCTTAGTCTTACCTCTTTTCTTTTTAGAAGCCTTAGCCATGTATATTAGTAGTGTTTTTTATTTATAAATATTTGGCAGAAAGATTAGATATGTGATATCCTAGAAAATATCTAGAACATCTTCTTTGTTTTCTTCTTCACCTTCTTCTTTTTCCTCTTCTTTTTCTTCCTGTTCCCCCCTTCTGTTCTCTTCTGGTTTCTGTTCTATTGTTTCCTCTTCTTCTTGATTTTGCTCTGACTCTGTTTCTTCTTTTGGTTTCATGCCAACCACTTCTTCAACCTCCTCAACAATCTTTTTCATTGCTTCTGCTCCTTCTTCCACATTTTCTCTTACTTCATTTATAACTCCTAGTTCTGGTTCAATAATTTCCTCTTCCATTTCTTCAAGAAGTTCTGCTCCTTTTATTGTTGGGGCTTCTTCTCCAACAGTTTTGTTTTCATCTTCTTCCAGAGTTTTTTCTCTAGTATAGGGGGGAAGTGGCTTTGGCTCTTTTTTTTCTTCAGGCTTGGGTTCTGATTCAGGCTCTCTCTCAAGTTTAGAAATATAAGCTGCAAGGTCTGCTGCCATGTCAGAATTTACACTTATACTGTCTATGCCTTTTTCAACAAGGAATTTAACCATTTCTTTTTTGCTTCCTGCCTGGCCACAGATGCTTGTCTCAACACCTTTTTCTTTGCAGACTTTTATTACATATTCAAGCTGGTGAAGGATAGCAGGATGCATTTCATTGTAAATATTCTGGACTTGTTCGTTTCCCCTGTCAAGAGCTAGGGTATATTGTGTCAGGTCATTTGTCCCGAATGAAATAAAATCTATACCTTCGTCGCAGAGTTCTTTTATAATCTGGACAGATGCTGGAGTTTCTACCATTACTCCTACTTTTGCTTGAGTAAACCCAATTTCTTTGACATAGGATTTTATTTTTTGAATATCTTCGACAGAAATTATTTGTGGTGCAAGAATGCCTATTTTGCTACCTTTTTCGAAAACACGCTTCATTGCATTTAATTCTGCCTTTAGAATTTCAGGATGTTTTAAGCTATATCTTATTCCGTGCATGCCTAACATTGGATTTTTTTCTATTTCTTTTGAAGCGCCTTCAAGATTCTGGAATTCATCGCTTCTTATATCAGATGTTCTTACCCAGATTTCTTCAAAATATTCTGCTATTTCACTTAGTCCTTTGAATATCATTTCTTCATATTCTTTTATATTGCTATTTTTGAGAAAATATTGCGGGTGTTTTCCCGACTCAGCAATTATTCCTTCAAGCCTTGCAAGCCCGACTTTTTTCAGTCCTGTTTTAGCAGCGCGTTGTGCAAAACTCGGAAGATCAATTAAGACTTTAAGTTTTATTTTTGTTTCATCAGTTACTTTTTTTATTTCTTTCTGGGCTGTTTCTGCAATTTTTCCCTTGTAGATCTTTCCTGTGTAGCCGTCTACAGTAATTACCTCTCCGTCCTTGAGTTTTGTTGTTGCTGTCTGCGTTCCCACAATCGCAGGAATTCCCATTTCTCTTGATACTATTGATGCATGAGCTGTAAGACCTCCTTCATTTGTGACAATTGCCGCGCATCTTTGCATTGTTACAACCATGTCTGGGTTTGTCATCTCTGTGACAAGGATGTCTCCCTTTTTTACTTTCCCTAAGTCACTAAGATCTTTTACTATTCTGATTTTTCCAGAGCCAATTCCAGGGGATGCTGCAAGCCCTTTTAGCACGACTTCTCCACTGAGTTCCTTTATAGCGCCTACCTCTCCACGCTTTTCAAGAGTTGTTATTGGTCTTGTCTGCACAATGTAAATCTCGTTATTTTCAATTGCAAACTCAATGTCCTGGGGTTTTTTGTAATGGTCTTCAAGCTTTAAGGCAATTTCAGAAAGAGTTATTATTTCATGTTCTTTTAGAACCTGCTGTTTTGATTTTTCTTCCTTAAGTTTTACTATCTCTTTTTTTCCAGAAGAATCGCGGGTAATGGCAATCTTTTTTGTTCCAATTTCTTTTTCTTTAATTTTTAGTTCAGATTCCTTTCCTTGTCCTGATTTGGAGATAACATATCTGTCAGGCGAAATCTGTCCTGAGACAATTCCCTCGCCCAGGCCAAACACAGCCTCAATTATTACATTGTCTTTTTTCATTGAAGGATCTTTTGAAAAAATAACTCCTGACTTATCAGAATCAACCATTTTTTGGATAATTACTGAAAGGCTTGCCTGCTCGTGCTTGAATCCTTTCTTGTTTCTGTAATATGTTGCCCTTGGCGTGAAAAGAGAGGAGAAACATTTTTTTATGTTTTCCAAAAGATGGCTTTTTCCCTTTACGTTTAAGAAAGTGTCCTGTTGTCCTGCAAAACTTGCTTCTGCAAGGTCTTCTGTTGTAGCCGAGCTTCTGACTGCAACAAAAGGTTCTTCAGACTCTGAAGGTGTTTTTATAATCTCATAAGCTAGTTTCTTTTTTAATTTAGAATCTTCTGCTCCCAAGGCTTCGTAAGCCTCAATAATATCCTCTTCCATTTCAGGAGGCATTGTAGCTTTTTCTATCATCTCACGAATCTCTTTTGTGAATTTGTTTAGCTCATCTGTTTCTTCATAGTTAATCTTATTTAGAATCTCTTTTATTTTGTCGTCAAGACCTGCTTTTTTTATATAATAATCATAAGCCTGCGCTGTGACAGCAAATCCTTGAGGAACAGGAATTTTGAGTTTGTAGATTTCTCCGAGGTTTGCGCCTTTTCCGCCTGCAATACTTCCTGAATTTTTATCAAGCTCAGAAAACCATTTTATGAAATCAGGAGATTTTGATTGCTCTTTTTTCTCAGGTGTTTTGTCTGAAACCTCTTTTTTATCTTCCATTGTTAAAAAAAGCCTGATTAGTTAATAAAGGTTTTTGTTGTTTTCTTTTAGTCTCATTAAAATTTATAAACACATTTAGCTTTTGTTTTTTATGGGATTTATTAGAGGTGGTTTGCTGATGATTGTCTCTGTTGTGTTTTTTGTAACTCTTCTTCTAGGAGGTGTTTTTTTGACAATATCTTTTTCTTTGAACTATGAAAATGTTGAGAAAGAGTTCCCTTTGATTGCAGAGAATCTGACTAATGGAAAGTTCAATCTTGCTGAAGAAAATTTTAATCTGACAAGAGAAATGGAAAGGGCTTCAGTGTTCATGGTCGATCATTGTTACAGCTTGAACAATACATTTCAGAATGGCCAAAACAACACAGCAAAAAATGATACTTTGGTGCAGAACCAGAATGCCTCTGATGTTCCTGTCTCTTCTGAGAATTTGCCTGTGTCTTATGTTTTTGCAGCAGGCGGTTATGTTTTTGTTATTCCCTGCAGTGTTCTTGATGAACTTGAAGAAAACCCCCAGGCTTTGACAGATGCAGGTATTTCAAATATAGTGGATCATATTTATTATGAAGAATATGACTGCAATTTTTGGGATTGTTTTAAGACAGTTGCTTCGGATTTTTCATTTCTCTCTCTTTTTAGGGAAAGACAGATAGAATGGAGAGGAACTCTTTTTCTTGTTTCAGAAAAAGCCAGGAATTACTGGTATGGGAAATTTAGTTCTGCTCTCATTGGCTTGCTTGTTTTTGCTATTCTTATTTTCTTGCTGATAGGGCAAAAACAAAATGCTCCTATTCTGATTGGGACCTTGATGATGGCCTCGTCTTTTGTATTGCTCTGGTTTGAAAATATCTTTGAGGGCGTTACAAAAGTTTATTTGGTTTTCCTTAGTCTGTTTTTTAGCAAAACAGGAACTGTCTTTTGGATAGTGTTTATTTTTGGCCTGATTCTCTTTTCTGCAGGAATAGCTTTAAGACTCTTGCAAAAAGATCTTATTAAAAGAAAATTCTCAAAGAAAGACATTCTTGGAATTTTCAAGAGTGAGATGAGTAAAACAAAAGAAAAAGAAGTTTCTGCAAAAAAGGAAAAAAAGGAAGGAGATGTGAAGAAGATGAAGAAATGAAATTAAGTTCTTCTTTATTTATCTTTTTTCTGGTCCTTTGAATTTGGCTTTTCTTTTTCCTGCCTTTCTAGAAACTTTCTTATGAATTTTTTATAGTCTTCGTTGTTAGTCTTTATTTCTTTTATTGAAAATACTGAAATACCTTTCTTCTCATGCTTTTCTGTTTTTATAAAAGATCTTAGTCTGTCATTCATTTTTTCGCTTATTAAAACATCCTTCTCTGCAATAGAAGAAATTTTCTTTGCAGCAGTCATAAGGGTTCCCAGACTCATGAATGTGAAAACTCCTGATTTCCTGTCCTGTTTGGCGACAATTGTTCCATAATTCAAAGAGATGCCAAAGTTTATTTTTTGTTTAAACATCTTATTATGGTGCGAAAGTATTCCTTTCATTTTTTTTGCAATCTCAATTGCTGCGAGCTCATTCTTGAATGTTTTTGTTTTTGTTGGAGAGAGGATAAAGAATACAATATTGTTGCTCTCATAAGTTACTGCTTTATGGCTTTCTGCAAAATTGACTATTTCCTGGATTGTTTCTTTGGCATTGCTCTTTTTAGAATGAATCTCTTCAATGTTTTTTATACTGAGGGCAATCACATCCACGTTTTGTTTTTCTCCTTTTATTGAAAGAGAAAACTCTGCTTTGTTTCCTGGATTTACAAGAGTGCTTTTTGAAAGTGAAAAAGACTGGTGATGAGCATTCTCTTCTTTTTTCCTTTCTATCTTCTTTTTTCCTTTTCTTCCTACTTTTGATCTGATGTATCCTACAAAAGTTCTCTGATAACCCCTCTTAAACACGATGAATGCAACAAATCCTAACAAGAATATTATGAAAATCCAGACAACAGGATTCCACATAATTCCTCCTGATACTTTTTTTATGTCTATGGCGTTTCCAGTGAGAATCATTTCCTGGGAGAGGGAAGAATTTCCTGATATGACTTCTACTTCATAATGACCATCAGGTGCACTTAATCTATACATTTGGCTTTCTTCCAGACCGAGATTGGTTTTTATTCTTAGTGTTTCATTTCCAAGCTTGACAAAAACTGTTTGATTATAGGGAACATTTCCTGTATTTGTAATTATTAGGGTTTTGTTTAGTATCTCGATTTTTATAGCTTCTTTTTTATTTATTCTGAAGACAGAGCTTGCGTCAAATTCTCCGGATTCTGAGACAACTGTCCACTCTCCTGGAAGCTCATTTTTTGCAATCCAGAATTTAATAAATTCGCCTGTTTCAGCCTCTTTTTCTTCGACAATTTTACCCTTTTGGTTTTTTATTGTTAGGAAAGTTGTTGAAGAGATTTCTTCTCCTGTTTGGTCATGAAGTATTGTTTTAACTTCAAGATCTGTTCCTGGCTCCACTATTTTTTCACCAAAGAATATTTCAAGGCTTGTTGGAATTTGGTTTATTCTTATGTTTTTGTTTAAGAATCCCTCGTTTGTTATTTCCCCTTCTGTATCAAGTTCGTGAACTTTTAGTCGCAGAATATATGCTCCTGCTGCCATATTTTTAGGAATATCAATGCTTAGTGAAAAAGATTCTTCGTTAACTTTTTCAGACTTTGTTAAGTGGGTTGTATTTGCGTGACTAATTGAGGCTTCTATAAAACCTTTGACAGGGTTTCCGTCTTCTCTTATGGCTCGCCCTTCAATTGAGATACTTTCATTAGGATTGACCTCTGTTTTGGAAAGTTCTGCATTTAGTGTTATTTTGTTTGAGATCTTGAAACTTTTTGTTGAGGTTGATTTACCATCAAATAAAACTTTTATGCTGCATTTCCCTTTCATGTTATCAATGAATTTCTGTTCAAGAGGCAGAATAATTTTTCTATCTTCTATCCCATTTTCTTTAAGGGAAATTATTCCCTGAGACAAACTTTTCACTTCGCCTTCACAAGTTAATTCCATATTTAAGAAATCGCTTTTTTCTGTTTTTGTGGAGATTGTTATCGGAACAGAAATGGTTTCTCCTAAATTATATATCTCTTCTGGCTGCTGGTTAATTGTTATCTCTGCAGATACTAGTGGAAGAATCAGGAACATAAGCAGTAGAATTGAGGAAAACACCTTTATCTTTTTCATAGATATTAAAGTTGGATATTATTTATAAATATTGTTAAAGTTTAAAAATAAGAATTGCATATACAGTATATGAAAAAAGGCGTGGTTAAAGTGACTCCTTGGGAAGTTTCAGGGAAAGTAGATTATAATAGATTGATTAAGGAGTTTGGAATAAAGCCAATATCAAAGATTCCTTCTGTTTTTAATGAGAATGTTTTGTTCAGAAGAAAGGTTGTTTTTGCACACAGAGATTTTGACAAGGTCTTGGATTGTGTTAAAAATAAGAAAAAGTTTGTGATGATGACAGGATTGATGCCGTCTGGAAAATTTCACTTAGGGCATATGATTCTTGCTCAGCAAATGATTTTTTATCAGAAACTTGGGGTTAAATTGTATATTGCTGTTGCAGATTTGGAAGCTTATAACACCCGAAAGAAAAATTTAGAGGAATTGAAGAAGATCGCGATTGACCAGTACCTCTTGAATTATATTGCTCTCGGACTTTCCCCAAAAAATTGTGATTTTTATTTTCAAAGCGAGAGGAGTGATGATTCCAAAAAATCAAATGCGTATTACAGGCTTGCTTCAAATTTTTCCAGATGCGCTACTTTTAATGAATTCAGTGCTGTTTATGGCGGGATTTCTCCTGGGAAGATGAATGCTTCTCTTTTACAAGCAGCAGATATGTATCACCCGCAATTGCCTGAATTTGAAGGGAAACCTGTCGTGACTTTTATTCCTGTTGGAGTTGATCAGGATCCGCATATACGAATAGCAAGAGATATGGCTAACAGGTTTAAGGATTATAAATTTCTTCCAAGTGCTTCAACTTATCACCTATTTCTTCCTGGATTAAAGGGCGGAGGAAAAATGTCAAGCAGTGATGAAAATTCTTTTATTGCTATGACAGACTCCCCAAAGGAAGTTGAAAAGAAAATAAAAAAATACGCGTTTTCAGGAGGAAAGGATACTGTTGATGAACACAGAAAGAAAGGAGGAAATCCAGACGTTGATGTCAGTTTCCAGTATCTTAAATTTTTCTTTGAACCAGATGATGAAAAGCTAAAACAAATTGAGGATGATTACAGAAGCGGGAAAATGCTTACTTCTGAGCTGAAGGAATATTTAATTAAAAAAATAAATGCTTTCTTAGCAGAGCATCAGAAGAAACGAGAGCTTGCTAAAAAACAGATTGATAAATTTATTTACAAAGAAAAATGAAAATCATAACACTTCATGTGGACTATATCAAGTTTAAGCCGTTGAAAAAAGCGCTGAGATCTATTTCTGATCTTTCTGAGTCAGAGAAAAAAGGAAAGAATGTTTCTGAAGCCTTAGTTGTTCTGACAGCTGTTGAAAAAGGAGATAGTACTTCAGAAAGTGTTAAGGAACTTGTGAAAAATGTGAAAGATATTGCTGGTCAGGTTAAAGCTAAGGACATTGTTCTTTATCCTTATGCACATCTCTCAAGAAATCTTGCTTCTCCTGAGACTGCGGCTGAAATTTTTAAAAAATCTGAAAAGGAACTTGGAAAAGATTTCAAAGTTGTGAAAGCGCCTTTTGGGTATTACAAGGAATTTGAAATGAAAGTTAAGGGCCATCCATTGAGTGAATTATCTAGAGAGATTAGTTCTGATAAATTTTCTTCTCCTAAAGGCAGGGAGATGAATGAAGAAAAAATTGACTCCAAAAATATTTTAAGAAGCATTGGGAAGAGCATTCTTGACAGGAGCAAGCTGAAAAAAAATGACCATCGAATTTTAGGAAAGGAAATGGACCTTTTTTCTTTCAATGATGTATCTCCTGGCAGTGTTTTCTGGCATGACAATGGACTTATCATTTACAATGAACTTATTAGTTTCATGAGAGAAGAGCTGAAAAAAGAAGGATATACAGAAATAAAGACTCCTGAAATCCTTGACAAAAAATTATGGCTTTTGTCAGGTCATTGGAATAAATACAGGGAAAATATTTTCTTATCTGAATATGAGAAAAGAGAATTTGCAGCCAAGCCAATGAATTGCCCTGGTGGATTGATTATTTTCAAGCAAAAGCCAAAATCTTACAAGGATTTTCCTATGAGGGTTGCAGAATTTGGAGTTGTGCACAGACAGGAGCTTTCAGGAGTTTTAGCAGGGTTGTTTAGGGTTATTGAATTCACGCAGGATGACGCACATATTTTTTGCAAAGAAAAACAATTAGAATCAGAGGTTCTGAGAGCAATAAAACTAATGAAAAGGGTTTATGATAAATTTGGTTTTGATTATGAAATAGAATTTTCAACAAGGCCTAAAAAAAGAATTGGGAGTGATTCTGTCTGGAATAAAGCTGAGAAAGCGCTTGAAAATGTTCTGAAGAAAAATAAGATAAAATATAAAATCAATAAGGGAGATGGCGCATTTTATGGGCCAAAGATTGATTTTCATCTGAAAGATTCTCTTAGGAGGAAATGGCAGTGCGGAACTATACAGGTTGATTTTTCAATGCCTGAGAGATTTGGGCTTGAATACACTGATAAGGACAATAAGAAGAAAAGGCCTGTAATGATTCACAGAGCTATTTTTGGAAGCTTGGAAAGATTTATTGGAATTCTCCTTGAGCATACAAACGGAAGGTTGCCTACGTGGCTTGCTCCTGTTCAGGTCAAGGTGCTTAGCTTTACAGACAGGAACAAGAAATATGTGGAGAAAGTAATAAAAGAACTTGGAGAAAAAGTTCCTGGCTTAAGAGTTGATGCAGATTTCAGGCCAACAACTGTTCAGAGCAAGGTTAAAGATGCTGAGATTGGGAGAGTCCCTTATATTGCTGTTATAGGAGATAAAGAAGAAAAAACAGGAGAA
>Ga0315537_1002856_pt1 | contig 12996 bp, 11 predicted proteins | sample SalMarSW160270MG_FD_203091 | JGI IMG/M metagenome (GOLD analysis project Ga0315537, IMG submission 203091) | Salt marsh sediment microbial communities from the Plum Island Ecosystem LTER, Massachusetts, United States - Salt Marsh Sediment SW1602-70 ... | reverse complement strand
TACTCTTCGAGCCGGATGATCCTGTAATGCTGCATGGCTGCGTACCTCCTTGGCCTCTCACCGTTCCGGGTTGCTGCTAGACCTTCAACTCCCGCATAAACCGGGCTGTCTCTTCAGGCAGGGCGGTATTGATGTTGATGCCAGACCCGATCTCGAATCCCGCCGCCTCGGTGAGCCGGGGGATTATCCTCAGGTGCCACAGGTAGTAGTCCTTGTTCTCCTCCCCCACGGGGGCGGTGTCGATGACATAGTTGAAATCGGGGTTGTTGAGCCCCCGGTACAGCTTGAGCAGGGTCGTCCGCAGGACGGGGGCCAGCCTCTCCAGGTCTTCTGCCGAAGCATTGCCAAAGCAGGCTTGATGTGTCTTCGGCACAATCCAGGTCTCGAAGGGGTGGTGGGAGGCGAAAGGATGGAAGACGGTGAATTCCTCCGACTCCATGACTACCCGGGTGCCTGCTCTGAGCTCGTGGTCTCTCATGTCGGCGTAGATACAGCGCCCGGTACTGTCGTAGTGGCGGATGGCCACCTCGCATTGCGTTCTGATGTGCTTGGGGACCACGGGCGTGGCCACCAGTTGAGAATGGGGATGCTCCAGCGAGGTGCCCGCCGAGGCTCCCTGATTCTTGAAGATGATGACCAGCCTCACGAAGGGTATCCGGCTGACTGCGTTGTATCGCTCGTGATAGGCACTGAGGACATCCTTCACGCCGGCGTCTTCCTGCAGGGCGAGAGCCTGGTTGTGTGCCGGGGTTTCCACAATCACCTCGTGTATTCCTGTACCGTCCATGTCCACGAAGAACCCTGACTCCTCTCTTCTCACGGTACTGCCCCCGGGTGTCAGCGCAGGGAAGCGGTTGGGGAAGGCCCTCACCTGCCAGCGCCCGCTCCCTTCGTCCGTGTATGAGAGGGTCTCGGATGGCGTCATGGCCTCATTGCCGGGGCAGAAGGGACACGAAGGCGAGAAGACGGGCAGCTCGGGCCTGGCCTGCCGACTGGAAAAACGGTGCGGCCTTTTGGCCCTCTCCCTGGCCATGATGACCCACTCTTCGGTCGTAGGGTCCTGCCTTATCTCAGACACTCATTCCCTCTTTCGCTGGACAGTCATGTCTTCTGGAGGATTCTATGCATGTATCTCGCAGAAGTCAACGCAGTGCACTCGTTCGTATCATTGGTGACGCTTCAGCTCTGGGTCCCGGTAGGGCCCGGACTTGTCTCAGCGGTGCCGGGGAGCTTACCAGCAGGGGACATGCTGCCAGGCTGGAGAGGCTATCGCCCACCAGTTCCTGAGGGCATATGTGGGGGAAATAGGATAGAATAGTGGGGGTCAAGCGCGCCAATGGACGTGACATGAGGAGAGAGAGCTTCGAGGACCTCGTAGTCAGAGCCGTGGAGAGGCTGCCTGCCGAGTTCCGCGCCAGCATGGAGAATGTTGACGTGGTTGTGGAAAGCTGGCCCGCCCAGAGTCAACTCAAGAAACTGGGGATCAGACATCAGGGCCAACTGCTGGGCCTTTACGAAGGCGTGCCGCAGATCAGGCGCGGCGCGCGGTACGGAATGGTCCTGCCTGATAGAATAAGCATCTTCCAGAAGCCCATAGAGGCTCTGTGTCATTCCGACGAGGAGACTGAGAGGAAGATAACCGAAGTGGTGCGCCACGAGATAGCGCACCACTTCGGCACTGATGAGAAGACCTTGCGCGAGATTGAAGCCGGGAGGCGGAGAAAGAGCAGCAACTGAACCAGGTGATGACGTTGTGACGTCAGGAGATACTGGCGGGCTGGCCCTCTCTTTTCCGGGCTCGGTAGTAGTGGCCCGGCAGGTGGAGCTTGCCCGGCCTGACGTTTCTGAGCCGCTTCGCCCCGGCCTTGGCCGGGCATTCGCGGGAGTGCTAAGGGAGTGTGACCATGAAGGATATGAGGATCATCATCTTGCTGACAGTCCTGACGATTGCCGCCGTGGGGCAGATAGTCCTGGCGTTCCTTCTCTACGCCGAGCCGGGTCACGATCTCGTCAGGTATGTGGGGTGGGGCGTCCTGTGCCTCTCGGCCGTTTTCGGATGGCTCCCGATATACCACCTCAAGAAGTGGGGCGGAGTGCCGCAGCGGAAGAGCTTCATTCAGACAACCGTGCTCGTTGACCGCGGCGTGTACGCCATCGTGCGCCACCCCCAGTTCCTCGCCGGCATACTGATGGGTGTGGCGCTGGTCTTGATCGCACAGCACTGGCTCGTTGCCGTTCTGGGAGCGATTGCCATTGTGACGTACGATATCAGCGCATTTGAGGAAGAGAAGTCCTCCATTGCCAAGCTCGGCGACGATTATCAGAGGTACAGGGAGTTGGTGCCCAGGTTCAACTTCATCCTCGGGGCTGTGCGGGTGTTGCGCCGCAGGTCAAGCCGCTGAGAAGACGACCTGTCCGTGTCCGGTCCATCCTGCAAGGGGAGCTTGTGCGGCCTGGCCGCTGCGGACTTGCCCGTGAAGGAGCCTTCTAGCTGTTAGCGGGGCCTTTGCCCGCCGCCCCGTTGGCGAAGCGGAGCTTGTCCAGGCGCTTGAAGTCGTGGGTGGAGTCCATCCACCTGATGGTGCCGGAGCGCGACCGCATCACCAGGGACTGGGTCCAGGCGCCTCCGCCGAAGTAGCGCACCCCCTTCAGCAGCTCTCCGCTGCTGACGCCGGTGGCGGCGAAGAACACGTCCTCGTTGGCCACCAGGTCCTCGCCGGTGTAGACCATGTCCAGGTCCACGCCTGCCGCCAGGGCGGCGGCGCGCTCTCGCTCATTGCGGGGCCAGGGCTTGCACTGGATGGCGCCGTTGATGCAGTGCATGGCCGCTGCCGAGAGCACCGCCTCGGGTGTCCCGCCGATGCCCATGAGCACATCCACTCCGGACTCCGGCATGGCCGCCTGTATGCTGGCTGAGACGTCGCCGTCGGTGATGAGGCGGATGCGGGCGCCGGCGGTCCGGATCTCGCTCAGCAATTGCTCGTGGCGCGGCCGGTCGAGCACCACCACCGTCACGTCCTGGACCTCCCGGCTCATGGCCCTGGCGATGTTCTTCAGATTGACGGCCACGGGCGCATTGATGTCGATGGCATCTCTGGCGTCGCGACCCACCACGATCTTGTCCATGTACATCACGTGCCGGGGAAAGCTCATCGAACCGCGGGTGGCAAGCGCCACCACTGAGATGGCCCCCGGCAGGCCCCTGGCGACTGAGGTGGTGCCGTCGATGGGGTCGACCGCCACGTCCACCTTCCAGGAGGAGCCGTCTCCGATGCGCTCTCCCAGGTAGAGCATGGGGGCCTCGTCCTTCTCCCCCTCGCCGATGACCACCACGCCGTCCATGCTGATGCGTCCCAGGGCGGACCGCATGGCGTCAACAGCAGCCTGGTCCACCAGGTTCTTGTCGCCCATGCCCATGTAGCGGCCGGCGGACAGGGCAGCCGTCTCAGTAACGCGGACCAGCTCCATAGCCAGGTTCCGCTCGATGGACTGGGGCGACTTCTCTCTTACCATGGCACTACCTCCTGCGGCGTCTCGCCGGGTGCTGCCATTATACAATGCCCGGAGGCAAGCTTGCCCGTTGCTCCGCGCGGCTTATGGCCTTGCCGGCAAGCACCCCCTCCTGGAACGGCGTCCTACAATGTCTTTATGCCGAAGCGACAGCGCCGGACTCCCTACGACTTCTCAATCTCCTCCACTATCAGGTCTCCCATCTCCTTCGATCCGACACGCCGCTTGCCCGGCTCCATAATGTCGGGAGTCCGGACTGTCTGGACGACTCCTGCAATCGCCTCGTCGATGGCTCTTGCCTCCTTCTCGAGGTGGTAGGTGTAGTCGAGCATGTATGCAACGCTGAGGATGGTGGCGATCGGATTGGCGATTCCCTGGCCCGCGATGTCGGGAGCAGACCCATGAGCAGACTCGTAGAATCCCCAGGCACGCTCGTTGCCAGTTGGCAGACCGGCAAGTTGTGCGGACCCACCCATGCCAAGCGAACCCGATATCGTCGCAGCCTCGTCACTGATTATGTCGCCAAACAGATTGCCCATTACGAGCACGTCGAACTTCGCGGGATTCCGCAAGAGCCAGGCCGTGCACGCATCAGCAAGCACGTGTTCGATCTCCACGTCGGGGTACTCTTTGCTCATCTCTATGGCCATTGCTCGCCAGAGCTTACCCGTCTCCGTGACATTCTGTTTCTCCACCGATGCGAGCTTCTTGCGCCGTAACCTCGCCAATTCGAAACCGACGCGGAGGATGCGCTCTATCTCAGGCTCGCTGTAGATCATGGTGTCCACGGCCCAGCGCACTCCGCCCTCCTTCCACTGCTTCTTGGGCTGTCCGAAGTAGGCACCTCCGGTGTTCTCCCGCACCACTACCAAGTCGACGCCCCTAGCTGCCTCGGACTTGAGTGGCGAGCATCCTTCCATGCCCGGGTAGACCTTGACCGGCCTCAGGTTCGCGTACACAGCGAATTCTTTCCTGATCCGGAGCCCGGCCGTGTTCGTATATGCCTTCGACCCGGGGTAGTCCCACTTTGGACCGCCGACGGAGCCGCCGAGAAATGCGTCGCTGCTCCGGCACAGTTGGATGTTCTCCTCGGTCAACGGTTCACCAAACTTGTCGATGCTGACTCCCCCCAAGTCGAAGTAGTTCAGCGTAAACTCATGGCCGTACTTCTTCTCGATGCTCTTCAAGACTTTCACGCCTTCGGCAATAATCTCCGGCCCGATGCCGTCACCCGGTCCTACAGCTATCTTCCCTTTCATTCGGTGTAACCTCCTTTATTTCTTTCACAGGTAGTGCAGCGTGGCAATCACATCAAACAACTGGATGGTGGCGTCGGGGATGACGGCTACCCTTGCCCCGTCAGGGTGTTCTTCCCTGAGCGCAGCTATTACCTCCTCCCACGTTCTGGTCCAGGTAACGGCCTCGGCCGGGGCGATCCAGTCTATGCTTGTCTTGTTCTTCACCGGCATCTGAAGAATGAACTTCTTGACCTTGGGCGACAGTGTGGGCGCTCGATAGCCCTGACCGGTCGTGTGGTTTCCGAACTTGCGCCGCAGGTAGTGAACAACCTCTCCCTCGGGGTTGTTTGTGATCAGGACTAAGGTGCCTCCTTCTTCCGGCAGGAGAGCCTGCCCCACGGTCTTGGCAACCGGAATCTCGTTTATCTTGGAATGACAGTTGGCCACCACGACATCCGGCCTGTCGGGCAAAGGAGTGTGGTAGTGAGTGACTCCCACCTTTGCTCCGGCATAGAACACTGCCTCGGGCTCGCCTACGAAGAGGGCTGTTGTGTCCCGGTGGATATTCACGATGGCATCGACCTTGATGTGCAGCCCCGACAGCTTGCAGGCCTCCAGTGTGTCAAGGAGTTGTGCGTTGTGCTCATACCTGCCCATGCCGGTGTTGTCATCAATGCCGGTCTCCTTACTTCTGGTCCTGACCGGTCCATGATTGTGCACGATGGTCTCCAGCGAGGCTATGCCCGGAAGGATCAGCTTGCCGCCACCGCCGAAGCCGCAGTTGAGGTGCGGCAAGATGGCTCCAATGCCTATCTTGAGGTCTGCCTTCATGAACTCCGCGTTCAACGAGACAGGAGTCCCCCGGCTGGTGGTCCCCACATAGGTACAGTTCTCGTAGACGTTGTGGTTGTAGACATTGAATCGGGCCACAACGTCCGCGCCCAGCTTCTTGGCGAACTCGAAGCCCGTCAATGCGCCGTGAGTGCCCGGGGCGCATATGAACTGGATGCTCTCGTCGTCCACGCCGGCTGTGGCCAACTCCTCCAAGACGTAGGGGATGATCTGGTAGGTCCTGGTTGGCCGACTCATGTCGTCGAACAGAACGACCACATTCTTCTTCCCCCGAGCCAGCTCGCGTATCGGCCTGCTGCCGATAGGATTGGCGAAGGCCTGTCTGAATCCGTCTTCGGTCAGCGCCGGGGCATCGTGGCCGTTCATGGGATAGACCGTCACCTCCCAATCATCCGGGAAGTCCAGCACCGCATCGGTGTCTCCCCACCAGGCTCGCTGAGGAACCTCCACCCTGTTACTCCGCTTGCCTTGCGTGACCATGTCACCTCCTGGTTTGCGCACCTTTGCCTGGAGACCAGCCACCGAATTGCACCGCCTCGGGCGTCCCGCCATTATACAATGCCCGGAGGCAAGCCTGCCCGTTGCTCCGCGCGGCTTATCGCCTTGTCGGCAAGCACCCCCTCCTGGAATGGCGTCCTGCGATGTGTCTATGCCGAAGCGACAGCCTGGGCAATCAGGTCTTCAATCGAGCGAGGCTTTGTCCGCAGCAATGTCTGCATCTGGGCCCGGCTCTCCACCTGGAAGACACCCACCGTATCGCAGCGGCAAATCATGTCATACACCCTTTCGTCATCCAGAGCCAACTCATCCAGGCTGAGGTTTGTATTGTGGTTTTGTGCCATCAACCCCAGGGCCTCATCGATAAGCGACAGCATCCTCAAGCCGAGCAGGTCTATCTTTATCAACCCGGCATCGGCAACGCTGTCCTTATCCCACTGGTACAGCACCCTTCCGGGCATGGCAGCCCTTTCCAGGGGCACTATGTCAGTCAGAGGGCATGAGGAGATAATCATCCCCCCATTGTGGATAGACAGGTGCCTGGGAAAGTCAGCAATCTGCCGGCAGAGGGACAGGAACTCCTGCCACGGCATTAAGCTGAAGCAGGCCTGGAACTCCTCAATGCCCGCAAGGTCCTTCTCCATGTCGCCGGCCCCGTATGCCCAAACCGACTTTGCCATCCTGTCAATGAGATGACCCGGCATTCCCAGAGCTTTGGCTACTTCCCGTATGGCGTTTCTCGACTGGAAAGTGACGTACGTGCAGACCATAGCGGTGTGTTCCTGTCCGTATTTATGGTACACATACTGAATGAGCTTCTCCCTGTGGTTCGTCGAGATGTCTATGTCAATGTCAGGGACAGATGACATCTCTTCGTTCAAGAAGCGGTCAAGGAAGAGCTTGTTCTTGACAGGATCGACCCTGGTTATGCCCAGAATGTAAGCCACTATGGAGTTGGCCGCCGAGCCTCTTCCCTGAGCGGGTATTCCATGCCCGGCAGCGTAGTCCATAATGTCCCACACGATGAGGAAGTAGCCCGACAGGTCGAGCCTGGCTATCAGGTCAAGCTCGTGCTCGATTCTCGCCTCTATCTCCGAGTTCATGCTTCCATATCTCTGGTACGCCTTTCGCCGGCACAGCCCGGCCAAGTAGCTCCCCGCAGTCTCAGCCTCTGGCAAGGGAAAATCCGGGAAACGGTAGTCAGAGAGATCGAGGCTGACATTGCGTTCCAACGGTGAGGGCAAGGATGGGTCAGCGTGGCGAGGACTCATTGCCAGGATTCTGACTGGCGCCGCTTGTGTCGGCGGCCAGCTCAGTCTTGAGCTTCAGGGCGAGCAGGGCCCCCAGCGCCAGCAGCGCCCCCAGCGCAATGAAAGTGATCGAGTACGTGCGCAACTGGTCGAAGAAGTAGCCCGCCATGTATGGCCCCAGAGCACCGAGCACCTGAGCGATAGCGACGGTGATACCGATCAGCTCTCCGAGGGAACGTGTGCCGAACACATGACCCAGTACGCCAAGCACCGCGACTGCCCTGATGCCATGGCAAAGTCCGTAGAGGGCGACGAAGCAGTACAACATCCAGACCTGATCGACCATTGGCAGGCTCAAGAGGGCTCCTGACGCCCCCAGGAGTGCGAAAGCAAGGGTCCTTCTCCAGCCCAGCTTTTCGGACAGGAATCCGGACATGATCCGCCCGGGGACGGAGAAGCCGCCTACGAGGCCCAATGCCACTGCCGCGGTGTGAGTGGAAATGCCGGAATCGGTGGCATACGGCACGAGGTGCACCAACAGGATCTGGAACGTGAGGAAGGCGATCAGCGTGATGCCGGCCACTCCGGCAAACTGCCTCGTACCCAGCAGCCGCCCTATGGGGGGCCGCGACCTCTCCGTCGAGCTGTCGCAGCTTTGTCTGGAAGAGCGGTCCCGCTCGCTTGGGCTCGGTCTCATCATCAGGGCGGCGATCCCCAGAATGGAGAAGAAGACCGCACCGGCCGCGATGAAGGCGGGTCGCCACCCGAAGCTCGCAATGACATAATTGAGCAGCGGCGCGAATACAAGTGCTCCCACTCCTATACCGGACATGACGATTGCCAGCGCTATGCCCCCGTGGGCCCGGCCGTGGAACCAGCGCTGGACCGTTGAGGTGGGAACCGAGATGGTGGCTCCGGTGGCTAGGCCGGAGAGGAAGAGGAAACCCTGGAGCTGGAGTGGCGTATGGATTTGGCTGCACAGGGCGATGGCGGGCCCGGCGAACAGCGCGCTGGCGAGCAGTACCGGGCGCGCCGTATACCTGTCAGCAAGCCTGCCCGCCAGGATGCCCGAGAGCCCTTGGCCCACGAGCAGCGCCGTGTAGCCCGAGGACATGAGGCTCCGGGACCATGAGAACTCGGTCTCCAGTGCCTTGAAGAACACGCCGAAAGACCACAAGACTTCGCCGACGCACAGAGTGGCGGCGAAACAGGCTGCCACTATGAACCACCCGTAGAATACTGGTTGCTTAGCTGTCATATCTGTCAGCGTTGGAAGCGGATAGTGTGCCCGACCTTGAAGAACGCACTGAGGCCTGACCTGGCGGTTCATGGTCCCTCCAAACCACCAACAAGTCGTGTAGCCTCTTATATGTTGGTGGCACGGACGAGAACGGCCCCCGATTTCTGCTGAGTGAAGAGTAGAGATGTCCCTCGCCGAGACAACACCGGCCATGCCTCACGGCAAGACTGCTAAGATAGTAACAGTCTTTGCCGGCAATCCAGTTCCTCCCGAGGAAGGAAAGTGGAGCTGGTGTTGGAAGATAACTGTTACAGAAACTGACGGCGTTGGAGTCACAGTTCAAGATATGATGAAAAAGATATGCTGCAGCCGTACTCTGTATTCTGCGATACATGCGAAAGACCGTGAGTTTTCTGTATTGTGGCTTAATCAAGATCACCTTCAGGCTAGTAGCTCAGCAAATGACTCAAGTGGCTATCCCCGCTAGAAAGGCGATCATCATGTGACAAGCACCGCTATTGGCGTTCACGACAACGGTCATGCGATGATAGCCAAAGGGGGAGAAGCTAGTGCTTCGCTACTAGCCTATATCCCCGGAAACCCGGGAGCGTCCTCCGTGTCGTGTCACCTCCTTCGAGGAAGCACTACGTCTGAGTGACGATTCTAGCTTCGGTGACAGAATCGCGGTGCAATTACCCGCCTTGAACTACCTATGCCTAGGTGGGCAACCCAGCGGCATTACTTGTAGAGCGGAAGAAGAAACTGGCTGCGGCGGCTACCACACGAAAAGGGTAGAGAACAGACAGGTCAATTTCACGGAAGCCTGTGTTGGAGGTGTCCCATGCTAGCAGGCTCGATTTGTCCAAGGACGATTGAAACACTACAATTCCATGCTAGCTTGCTCGATCTTCAGCCTATCTGTCTCTCTCCTCACACGATGGATTGTCTAAATGATTCCTTCTTTCTCTAGCTCGTCTGTCCGCTCGTCCGTATACTTTAGTACATCCCTCAGAATATCCCTTGTATTCTGCCCCAGGAGAGGAGGTGGTGCAAACGTCTCTCCAGGCGTTCCTGAAAGCTTAATAGGATTTCCAGGTTCCTTTATTTTGTGGCCATCAGGAAACTCTACCTCCACCACCATATTGCGTGCAAGCACCTGAGGGTCGGAACACACTCTATCGATACTATTGACAGGACCACACGGAATCCCTTTCTCTGACAAGATCCTCACCCACTCGTTCCCATCCTTACTCTCAAAAGTCTTCTCCAGGATAGCATCTATTTTCTCCTTATCTTCCCAACGACCAGCGCTCTTCCTGTATTTCTCATTCTTCAACTCCTCAATGCCTAATGCCTCAACCAGCAGTGGCCAATGGGCATCGCCGATTATGGCCAAGAAGACATAGATATCCTTAGTTCTGTAGGCTCCGTAGGGAGCATGGATGTAATGTTTGGCTCCCCAAGGTATTCCCACTCTCCCCAGATCTCCTGTCATCAAATACATTGTAGCCATGTAGTTCCACAATGACACTTGGCAGTCCAACATCGCGATATCGACCTTCTGCCCTACGCCTGACGTCTGGCGAGCATAGAGAGCAGCTAGAATACCGACTACTGAATACACGCCCGACGCCAAATCCCCTATGGCTAACCCAGACCTCACCGGTGGGCGCCCAGGTTCCCCTGTGATGCTCATCTCACCCCCATAGGCCTGGATTACTCCATCAAAAGCAGGGCGATCTTTGGACGGGCCTGTTAAGCCATAGCCTGATGCAGAGCAAGAGATGATTTTGGGATTCATCTTCTTCAGTGTCTCATAATCAGCCTTCAGCCTTTCGAGAACACCTGGCCGGAAGTTATCGTAGACGACATCGGAAACCTTGACAAGATCATAGAAGACCTCTTTGCCCTTGTCATTTGTCAAATCCAGTGTCATGCTTTTCTTGTTGCGACCGTTAGTCAGGTGATAAGAACTCATCCCCTGATAGCAGTACTTTGGCTCACTTAGCTGCAAACTGCGCGCCATATCACCGACTCCAGGCCGCTCAATCTTTATCACCTCAGCCCCCATATCCGCGAGCATCATTGACCCAAATGGTCCAGCCAATGCCGCAGTAAGGTCAGCGACTCTCAGTCCAGACAGCGCTCCCATAATCCTTGTCCTCCTTTCAGTCTATTTGCCGAAATGGGCTATACTAGTTAGCTCTCGCAGGTCTCGAGGCGGATATTCTATTTTTGCTATTCGCATCAACGTTTCTTTCACAGTCTCCGCGCACCTCAGCAAGCTATCTAGATCCACACCCGTTCTAACACCCATCTTGTCGAACATGCTAACCACCCCCTCGGTAGCCACATTTCCCGGTGCCTCCGGAGTGAGTGGATCACCTCCTAAGCCAGCGATAGATGACTCGAAGATACTAACCCCGGTCTCGAAGGCTGAATAGACATTAGCCAGCCCTATCCCTCCAGTATCGTGAAAATGAACCGAAACAGGCACATTGCTTACCTCTCTTAGGAATTTCGAGAAGAATTCCCTCACTTGGCGGGGGCTTGCTACTCCCAGACTGTCCGCTAATGAAATCTCGAAGACAGACATCTTCTGAAACTCTCTAGCTATCTCAATCACTCCCTCTACTGTGACCTCCCCTTCAACGGGGGAACCAAACGAACAAGCGATAACCCCACGCAGACTAGTGCGACTCCTTCCCGCCTCTTCAGCGATAGACGAGAGCCCCGTAAGAGCTTCAGAAGTGCTCTTGTTGAAGACTTGGCGACTTATGCTATCGCTGGCGGAAACAACATATACCACTTCCTTTACTCCAGCCTCGATTGCTCTCTCGAGACCCTTTGCGTTGGGAATCAAGACGCTGTAAGAGACCCCACGCGCCTTCCGTATCTGTGCAAATACCTCAGCCGCGTCCTTTAGCTGTGGTATCACCTTAGGGTGGACGAAAGAAGACACCTCGATCCTCTTCAGGCCAGCGTCACTTAGTAGATCGATAATCCTTACCTTGTCTTTCGTTGGAATTTCCGGCTTCACATTCTGAAAGCCATCCCGCGGCCCCACCTCCAATATGGTCACTGTTTCTGTAGTGCTCACTCCTGTCTCCTTTTCTACGGTTTCACTATATCAGGGAATCCCTTGCTCTCTGCGTAGTCAAGTCACTCACTGTCTATCCCTATTTTGACCTTACCCTGTTGCCTCATGCCATAGGCCTTCTGCCGTTTTTCTAGAGGGCGAGCAAGAGCATCCTGCTTATGTAGAAACAACGCTTCGTCACTAACAGCTTTGCCAAGGGTAGCTATGGCTACACTCCTACCAGACGCTGTCGCAAACACAATCGCTGTCTGAACCTTTGCCCTACAGCCTGCAGAACCCTCGTGGCCTTAGCTACATCACCAGGGGCAGTGCCGCCACTAAGTGAACCAACCGTATCGAATCTGACAGTCATTTCTTCTGTAGCCTGGCTTTGGTATACTCAATCAACCCTCCGGCATTAATCAAAGCCATCATGAATTCAGGGTAGGGATTAGCAGTAAAAGTCTTGTCCTTGGAGATGTTGTTGATCTCACCGTTGGACAGATCAATCTCCAGAATATCACCGGCCTCTGTTTCGTTCACAGCTGCAGCGCATTCCAGAAGGGGTAAACCAATGTTTATGGCATTGCGAAAGAAGATACGCGCGAAGCTTTGAGCGATAATGCAGGAAACCCCGCACGCCTTTATGCCCAGAGGAGCATGTTCCCTCGAAGAACCACAGCCAAAATTGGTGCTAGCCACGATGATATCCCCAGGTTCGACTTTGTCTGGGAATTGGGGGTCGATGCCCTCCATACAATGCTTCGCCAGGTCGCCAGGGTCCGAGATACTCAGGTAACGACCCGGCATAATGACATCGGTATCAACATTGGCCCCAAATCTGTGGACTGTACCCTTTAGTCTCATGATATAACCTCCTCAGGACTTGCGATTCGACCGAATATGGCGCTAGCGGCGGCTGTTGCCGGACTTGCTAGGTAGACTTCGGATTGAGGGCTTCCCATTCTGCCGACGAAGTTTCGGTTAGTGGTAGATAAGCAAGACTCTCCCTCAGCCAAAACCCCCATGTGACCACCACAGCAAGGACCGCAGGTGGGCGTGCTCACTGCAGCTCCGGCCTCTATGAATGTCTCTATCAGGCCCTCTCGCAACGCTTGGAGGTAGACCTGCTGCGACCCCGGGATGATGATGCACCTAGTCTCCGAGTGTATTTGCTTCCCCCGAAGCAATGTAGCTGCCACTCTTAGATCATCGAGGCGACCATTAGTGCATAAGCCTATCACTATTTGATCCAATCTTATGCTAGCTGCTTGACTTACAGGCTTGACATTGGATGGCAGGTGGGGGAAAGCTACCTGAGGCTCAAAT
>Ga0315537_1002855_pt1 | contig 13000 bp, 9 predicted proteins | sample SalMarSW160270MG_FD_203091 | JGI IMG/M metagenome (GOLD analysis project Ga0315537, IMG submission 203091) | Salt marsh sediment microbial communities from the Plum Island Ecosystem LTER, Massachusetts, United States - Salt Marsh Sediment SW1602-70 ... | reverse complement strand
TTTTCAAACAGTAAGTTATTGTGTAATAATCAGTTAGGTGATTATTTAAGAAAATCAAAAAAACAGATTTTCTTAAATAATATATGCCTAACCTCAATTTTGCAGAAGCCTTATCTTGTTATCTAAAGGAGGTCAGAGATGTTTGTACAGCAGTTTTTTGTTAAGGGTCTGTCGCACAGCTCCTATTTGCTCGGTGGGAGCAAAAAGTGTGCAATCGTCGATCCTCGAAGGGATGTGGATGTTTATTTAGAGGCAGCCAGGGATATGGGAATGAAGATTACACATATCCTGGAAACCCATCTTCATGCCGACTTCATCTCAGGACATTTAGATCTTGCTGAAAAGACGGGCGCTACGATAGTAGCGCCGAAATCGGCAAAGTGCAAATTCAAACACAAGGCCGTTGCCGAAGGAAATAAGTTCAATATTGAAGATATGCAGCTTAAAGTGCTGGATACGCCCAGGCATACTCCGGAGCATATCACTTATGTCGTAACAGATAAATCCAGAGGTCCCGAGCCGGCATGCATCTTTTGCGGCGACGTATTGTTTGTAGGTGATGTGGACAGGCCGAGGTCTCGCAAACGCACTGCACAAGCTCGAAACCGCCAACAAACGGATACCGTTGCATATTCCCGACTCCCAGAGCAATATGTTTATCGTTCAGCCTCTAACCGGAAGCGCCACAGCGAGGCTGTTTATGACTCACCCCAGCACTGAGTAGCGCATCAAGCGGCTTATGACCATGGATCGCGAATGAGAAGTGCTGAGTGAGCAGAATGAAGTTACAGGTGTGCCTATGGAGAAGTCTCAAGAAAATCTTTTTCAAACTAAAAGTCCCAAACATCTTGCCAGGGTTGTCCTTACGGCGTTCACCCTTACATTTATCAGTGCAAGAATTCTGGTCTTTTTGATAATGTCTCGTACTGTCCCTGATTTTTACGTGCATATTAAAGGAACACATCTACATCATCTTAACTACGGTATATTTCTGCTCTCCGCAGTATGCGGTTATCTACTCTTTCGGCATCCTACCGGTCGGTATTTGGAAGTCGCGGCGATATTATACGGGATAGGTATGGGGCTAACTTTCGATGAATTCGGAATGTGGATACATCTGGGTGGCAGTTACTGGCAGCGTGCGAGCTGGGATGCAGTGACATTAGTGGCCAGTCTATTTGCCCTGATTGCTTTTGCTCCTTCGTTGAAAAGGCTTCAACCTCGACATTGGCTGACAGGTGTCATTTTATTGTGTTTTATAATAGTATTTTTCTTCATGTTCATTAAGTCCTTTGAATATGCCGGCAAGAGATTTAAGCCTGAAATCCAGAAAATCGAATCCACCGCTCCTCACTGAGCAGCAGTTTTGCATCTATCCATAGACAAGGTGGCTGAAATAAACTGATAAAAAATCTGAAGGAAAAATAGTATATCATGTTTGATAGAGTACTAATCATATCTGTATCGGCCGGGGCCGGGCATCTCAGGGCGGCGCAAGCCGTCGAAAAAGCATTTTTGCTTTTAGATGCCGCTAAAGAGGTACGAAATGTTGACGCGCTACAATACACTAACAAGCTCTTCCACGAACTATACTCTAAGGCTTATATCGACGTCGTAGATAAGACGCCGGAGATATGGGGCTGGCTCTATGATCACTTCGATAAACCCTGGCATAATGAACGTCGTCGCCTGGCCTTCGACAAGCTTAATACCCGGCCATTTGTGAAAATGTTGGAGGAATACCAGCCAGATATGACTGTCTGTACACATTTTCTACCGGCTGAAATCATCTCTTGGCTGAAAGAGAAACATCGACTTCATACCCGGCAGGTTATAACCGTAACTGATTTTGATATACATGCTATGTGGCTGTGCCGGCACTATGAACACTATTTCGTCGCTCTTGACGAGACAAAAGCTCACTTGGAAGAACTGGGTGTTCCGTCGGACAAAGTCACGGTCTCTGGCATCCCAATTGACCCGGTTTTTTCCGAACATAAGGACAAGGTCGAGATGCGTCGTAAGCTGGGCCTCGACACTTCCTTGACTACTATACTTGTCTCTGCTGGTGGTTTTGGTGTGGGGCCGATCGAACGGCTGATACAATCGCTCGCTAAAATGCACCACAAGGTTCAAGTTGTTGCTATATGTGGCAAGAACGAGGAGCTAAAAGACCGGATTGATGAACTTGTGGTAGAATTGCCGTCGTCTTCTACTTTGCAGATCAAATCCATTGGCTTCACGAACGAAATGGATTCGTATATGTCTGCCGCGGACCTTGTATTGGGTAAAACCGGCGGTTTGACAACCTCCGAGGCTTTGGCAAAAGGTTTAGGTTTTGTCATTGTTGATCCTATTCCTGGTCAGGAACAACGTAATGCCGACCACCTTCTTGAAGAAGGAGTGGCAATAAAGTGTAATAATTGGCCGGTTTTAGCTTACAAGATAGATAGATTACTTGATGATCCTCAGCGTATTGCTCAGATGCAATTTAAAGCCCTTAATTTAGCCAGGCCATCAGCAGCTCATGATATTGTTGAAAAGTTAATATGCCTTTGACATTCAGGGACTGCACAGACCAAAACAGTCTAAAAAATATCAAAAAAATGAGTTTATATGGGCGATAGTCAGCAAAGTGTTGAATAGAAATAGGAATAAACCAAAACTTGTTAATTAGTTGTGAGGTTTTATGTTATGCCAGAAATTATTCTTCTAAGACATGGAGAAAGTGTATGGAATAAAGAAAACAAATTTACCGGCTGGACTGACATTGACTTGTCTTCAAAAGGCATAGAAGAAGTAAAAAAGGCGGCAGAGCTTTTGAAAGATGATGGTATTACTTTTGATATTGCATTTATTTCTGTATTGAAAAGAGGGATAAGGACACTATGGATTGTTCTGGACGAGATAGACCTGATGTGGATCCCTGTTTATCGTTCATGGCGATTGAATGAAAGACATTATGGTGCCTTGCAAGGGCTAAATAAGGCCGAAGTGGCGGTAAAGCATGGGGAAGAACAAGTACTAAAGTGGAGAAGAAGCTACGATGTTAGGCCTCCTGCTCTTGAAAGGAGCGATCCAAGATACCCAGGAAATGACCCAAAGTACAGAGACTTAGACCAAAAGGATATTCCTCTTACAGAATCGCTGAAAGATACGGCAATGAGGTTTATTCCATATTGGTATGAGATGATATCACCTGTTTTGAAATCCGGAAAGAGGATACTCATAGCAGCATATGGTAATAGTCTGCGTGCCTTGGTTAAGCATCTCGATGGAATTTCTGAAGAAGAGATTGCACAGCAAAATATTCCAACCGGAATACCTCTTCTTTATAATCTGGATAAAAACCTCAAGCCGCTTGGCAGTTACTATTTAGGAGATCCAGAGGAAGTTAGAAAAGCTATTCAGGCAGTCAAGAATCAAGTAAAATCCTGCTGATATAGCACTAAAAAAACAGTCTTGAATGATAGAAGCGGCTATCGGCAGTAACATAAAAATGCAGAAATCACAAAACAACAAAATTCCATCTGTGTCGTCTCTACCTGCGTCGAAAACAAAAGGCCACCAATTCAGATCGTGGTTTTTCGGTATTTTGTTGTTGGCTGGAGTAATTGCATCTATAACTCACCTTGGTGAAATAGAACATTTTGCCAAACTGGCACATGAGGCTAAGCCTAAGTGGTTGCTGGTGGCCTTGTTTCTGCAATTCGGTACTTATGTTTGTACTGCAGCAATTTGGAAACTGGGTCTGCATTATGTTTATATACGGCAAAGTTTTTTTTCATTCGTACCGCTTGCCTTGGCCAAACTATTCGCAGACCAAGCCCTGCCAAGCGGTGGAGCGAGCGGAATCAGTTTCTTTATCGCAGCTTTGAAACGCCGTGGGGTACCTACAGATCTCTGTATGGCTATAATGTTAGTAAGTCTCGTATCATATTATTTGGCCTATCTTATAGTCGCGTTAGCAAGCTTGGCTCTGCTGTGGTTCTATCACGCGATTCACATCTGGATTCTTTTGCTGGTGGGATTATTCTGCCTTGTGGCAGTAGCAATCCCTGCCGGCGCGTTATTTTTACAAAATTTGAGCAAAAAAACGCTTCCCAAGCTTTTTACACGACTGCCAAACGTTAGAGATTTACTGCAAGGATTTACCCAAGCACCTAAACACCTACTTCATAATCGGCCCTTGGTAGTTATATCAATATTGTTGTATGTCGCAGTCTTTATACTTGATGCAGCAACGCTATGGGTAATGCTGCTTGCCGTAGGACAGGATATTTCATTTCTCGTGGCGTTTCCCAGTTTTGTAGTCTCCTCAATAATTTCTACTCTTAGTCCGATTCCGTTGGGATTGGGTGTCTTTGAGGCAAGCTCCGTTGGAATGCTCAAAGCGCTCGGCGTACCGATTGAAGCAGGACTTACCGCTACCCTGTTATTGCGAGGATTCACGCTGTGGTTGCCAATGCTACCCGGTCTTTGGCTGGCAAGACGGGAGTTGCGGTGATAATTACATATGTATGGGATGAATCAATAATGGATCATGCCTACCTGCAATCGCGTAACAGCGCCGACTTGAGGGCAAGAATTCTGGAAAACTTTGGATATCTCGGCCTCGAAATTGACGAAGCCAAAAACAAGGAAAATGCAGCAGTCTTTTCAACACCAAGCTCCGAAGTCTATGCAATGACGATTCGCACCAACGAAGAGCTGGTCATCGCACGTGAAACTTACAGAATCCTAACCCGCAGCAAAAGCTAACAAACTGGGTATGGCGGGGAAATATAGCAATTTTTCTTGTTTGTACTAACGGTTCGTCTTACAATTTTGTGTATTTTTTATCGTTGGATTATTCTAAGCTAAAAACTCAATTTAACGCCGCGGAAAGTTCTGAAATAATAGACTTCACCCGGCATGGAAAGCAAGGGAGGATATCATGGGCAAGACAGATTCAGCCGACCTCAAACCTGCCGCCAAATCAGGGCCCCTTTCCAAAGAAGAGTTGAGACTGATAGATGCATACTGGCGGGCGGCAAACTATCTTTCGGTGGGTCAGATTTATCTGTATGACAACCCGCTTTTGGAAGAGCCTCTGAAATTAGGACATATAAAGCCGCGACTGCTGGGACACTGGGGGACAACGCCGGGCCTAAACTTCATATACGCTCATCTAAATCGCGTGATAAAGGCCCGGAACCTTAATGTAATTTACGTTTGCGGACCGGGCCACGGTGGGCCGGCAATGGTGGCCAACACCTACCTCGAGGGGACCTATAGCGAGTTATATCCAAACATTTCACAGGATTCCTCCGGAATGAAAAAGTTTTTCAAGCAATTCTCGTTTCCCGGGGGCATACCGAGTCATGTGGCCCCGGAGACACCGGGTTCAATCCACGAGGGGGGCGAGCTTGGATATGCAATTTCGCACGCTTTCGGTGCGGCCTTCGACAATCCCGACCTGCTCGTCGCCTGTGTGGTGGGGGATGGTGAGGCCGAAACAGGGCCGCTCGCGACAGCGTGGCATTCGAACAAATTTCTTAATCCCGTCACCGATGGCGCGGTATTGCCTATCCTTCATTTGAACGGCTACAAAATTGCCAACCCTGCAGTCCTGGCCCGTATACCCGACGAAGAGCTTGAGGAGCTTTTTATAGGTTACGGCTACAAACCTTATTTTGTGGAAGGTTCCGAACCGGAGGCCATGCACGAGCTTATGGCCAAAACACTTGATTCAATACTGAACCAGATAAAGAAAATCCAGAAAGAGGCACGTCAACAGTGCAAAGCAACGCGTCCCAGATGGCCGATGATTATCCTGAAAACCCCCAAAGGCTGGACCGGTCCTAAAGAGGTTAACGGCCTGAAAGCCGAAGGCTCATGGCGCTCACACCAGGTCCCGCTGTCGGATATGACGAAAAAACCAGAAAATGTTAAACTGCTTGAGAGTTGGATGAAGAGCTATAAACCGGAAGAGTTGTTCGACGAGAACGGCACTCTTATTCCGGAACTGACGGCTTTGAGCCCTTCCGGCGAAAAGCGGATGGGCGCTAATCCTCACGCCAACGGCGGTCTGCTTCTTAAAGACCTTAGAATGCCTGACTTCGAGGATTACGCTGTTGATGTACCCAAACCCGGCGCTGTCATGGCCGAGTCAACAAGGGTGCTGGGTAGTTTCCTACGCGACGTGATGAATTTAAACAAGAAGCGGCGAAATTTCCGGGTGTTCGGCCCCGATGAAACGGCATCGAATCGTCTGGGCGCTTTATTCGAATCGACCGGTCGAACATGGATGGCCGAAATCCTGCCCGAAGATGACAACCTCTCTCCGGATGGAAGGGTTATGGAGATTCTCAGCGAGCATACGTGCCAGGGATGGCTGGAGGGATATCTGCTCACCGGCCGGCACGGATTCTTCTCCTGCTATGAGGCCTTCATTCATATCGTAGATTCGATGTTCAATCAGCACGCAAAGTGGTTGAAAGTCACACGCAAGGAAATCCCGTGGCGGCGTCCGATTTCTTCATTAAATTACCTGCTGACCTCGCACGTCTGGCGGCAGGACCATAACGGGTTCAGCCACCAGGATCCCGGTTTCATCGACCACGTTGTGAACAAGAAGGCCGATGTGGTTCGCGTGTATTTCCCGCCTGATGCAAACACTCTTTTGTCCGTAGTTGACCATTGCCTTCGAAGCCGCGATTATGTTAACGTCATTGTAGCAGGCAAGCAGCCGCAGCCGCAGTGGCTTGATATGGATTCGGCTGTCAAGCATTGTACGTCCGGCATTGGTATCTGGGAATGGGCAAGCAATGACAAGGGCAGTGAGCCGGATGTGGTAATGGCCTGCGCAGGGGATGTGCCGACATTGGAGACGCTGGCGGCCGTCGAATTGCTCAGAGAGCACACCCCGGACCTTAAGGTGCGTGTAATCAATGTGGTCGATTTAATGACGCTGCAGCCTAAAGAAGAGCATCCTCACGGCCTTTCGGATAAGGAATTCGACACACTCTTCACCACGGACAAACCCATAATCTTCGCATATCACGGCTACCCCTGGCTTATACACCGGCTCACTTACCGCAGGACCAACCACAAGAACATGCACGTAAGAGGTTATAAAGAGGAAGGAACAACTACGACCCCATTCGACATGCTTGTACTCAATGATTTGGATCGTTTTGACCTGGTGGCGGATGTGATAGATCGGGTCCCAAAACTTGGATATATGGCTGCCTATACCAAACAATACGTCCGTGACAAACTTATAGAACACAATCAATATATTGAAAAGTACGGACAGGATATGCCGGAGATTCGTGAATGGACATGGAAGCAAGATTCACAGCCATCCGAAGGCCCTTCCAAGATGGGAGAGACAAAATGATTGATACAGAAGCAATAGCTGCCGTCACGCACGATATATCGCGCAAGAGTTTTTCTCATGAATTCGGAAGGCCCGAAGTGGAACTTGAGCGGAAACCTGCCTGGCAAAAAGTGCGCGATCTTGGAACGCGATTATGGCTTGATACTGGGGACATCGACGAAGCTAAAAAGCTCTGGTGCTCGGAGTTCGAAGCACTGACCACCAACAATACACTGCTAAACAAGGAAATCCAAAAGGGCATCTATGATGATTTGGTTTGTGAGGCGGCCGACGTCATTCGCAAAGCCGCTCCGAGTATCGACGAAAAAGAGCTGATTCTTGAGATAGCTTTTGTGCTTAATGCTCATCACGCCTTGAGGCTTGTTGACATATTTGATGCATGGGTCAGCGTCGAGCTCCATACCGATTTGGCCCATGATGTCGAGAGGACCGTTACATACGGAAAGCGGTACTTTGAGATCTGTCCCGAAAGGTTCTATATTAAGGTCCCCCTGACGCCTGCCGGCTTTCTAGCAACCCGCAAGCTGGGCCGGCTTGGAGTGCCTGTCAATTTTACGCTGGGCTTCTCCGCCAGGCAGAACTACCTTGCAGCGTTGCTCGCTCAACCCGCCTTCATCAATGTATTCTTGGGCAGGTTGAACGCTTTTGTCGCTGACAATAGTCTTGGGGACGGAAAAAACATCGGCGAGAAAGCAACCCTCGCTACCCAGAGAGAATTGTTGAAACTTCGAGAAGCCAAAAGGACTCACAGCCTGCTCATAGCCGCAAGCATGAGAGAAGGAGCACAAGTTCCCGTTCTTGTAGGTGTTGATGTATACACTATGCCACCCAAGGTGGCCGCTCAGTATGAAAGCAGTCCTCTCGATGAATTCTACCGGCAAATAGAACAGGACCCAACCGTCTCACTTGCAGAAGGAATAACGCTCGAGGACTTTAATGCCCAAACACTGTGGGATGTTTCTGAGTCGTTTAAGAAAGCTGTTGACCGGTTGCTTGAAAAGGATATCGAAACTCTTACCCCAGAAGCTGTCCGGATGCATTTTGCCAACGCCGGCTTTTCTGCCTTTTTACCGGACTTCTCCAATAGTGATATAAGTACAGCCACCACGGGCGGCAAAATTCCCGTTTACGATAAATGGAAAGACAAATTTACTCGCGGCGAAATCGGTCTGGACGCTTTGATGAATCTCAGTGCCTTCTGCGCATTCGCTACCGACCAGAAAGCACTGGATGACCGGATAAGGTCGCTCATCTAAGTACCGAATTGGAGGTGCCCCGCCAAATTAATTTTTTAAGTTCTATTTGATAAACTTATATTCAGATCGGGGCTATATCAGAAACATCTTAGTCCTTACTTTAACCGCTAAAACACATTTCTAATCTTATTTAAAGTCGCAATGCATACAGCAAATCCCTCTATACTAAATAATGGCTTCTTTAACTCTATCTTTACCAGTACAGCGTTTAGCTATTGAAATGAATAGTCAAGAACACATCCAATTAAAGTTCCAGGACACCGATATCTATATTGGAAATGTTTATCCAGACCGTGCCTATCGGACCTATGGTATTTGCTCCTAAGACGTTAGCTTATGGCTTTGGCTCTTTACTATTGATTTTTGTAAAAAGCCGTTTATATTAAGAAGTGGCGCAGTTAAGTAAGGATATACAATGTTATAAGGGGATATCGAGGCTCTTGTCCTTTTCCCTATGCAAAGTAGCCGGGATTGGATTTCAGTTGCATATCGCCTTTATTATACCGGCAGCCGTTTTTCTCTCTGCCGCCCACAAAAAGCAGATTAAATCAACTGTAGGAAGAGTATCCAATGAAAGACATTAATACCAGAGATCGATCCCATTTATGGCTAACCGAACGTACTCATGACCTGGAAAAGAAATTCCTGACCGGCCGGCGCGGTCGGACTGAAGATTTGGAAAGTGCTGTGCGCATATTCCTGGAATTTCTACGAGGATTCGAGTCGTTGGATATAGAAGAGCCGGCAGTCACGGTGTTCGGATCAGCCCGGTTTAAAGAAATTCACCCTTACTATCGATTGGCCCGCCAAGTCGGAAAAGAATTAGCTCTGGCCGGATTCACTGTCATCACCGGTGGTGGGCCCGGTATCATGGAGGCTGCCAATCGCGGCGCCAAAGACGCCGATGGTAAGAGCATCGGCTGCAATATCGTTCTGTCTCAGGAACAAAAACCTAATCCCTACCTGGATCGGGTGATAGAATTCGATCACTTCTTTGTACGCAAGGTCATGCTGGTTAAATACTCCTGTGCGTTTGTGGTCCTCCCCGGCGGATTCGGTACCCTCGATGAAGTGTTTGAAACCGCGGTACTCATGCAAACCGACAAAATACAGGAATTCCCGATTATTTTAATGGGACGATCCTACTGGGATCAGATGCATGACTTTCTCAGACAGACCCTTGTGCCTGAGAAGACCATTAATACGGATGACCTTGCTCTGTTTCAGTGTACAGATGATCCCAAGCATGTGATTCATATCATTCAAGCCCGTCAGACATAAATCAGCGAATAATATTTAATGAGTGGTGGGAATTCAACGAAAAGGAATCAAAGTTGAGTAAGCCAAAAGAATGAAATCTGTTCGTCTATATTCTCGTAGAATCTACAACCTAGTACAACCGAAAGATTGATTATACACCTATTTTATCAAAATGCTCATTTTATAAGTGGAGATATATTAACGATTTATCAAAAACATGAAATTTGTAAACGTTTTCAACGAAGATATGAAGCACTAAAGTGCAGGCGTCGAATAGAAAAGAGCAACCATACGATCAAGAGATTTAGCTTGCTGCCTTAATGTAACGGCAACCGAACTCCAAACTTTCAGATTAGGTGTGAGCCCTGAACCTTATGGGGGCAGGAATAGGAGCAGGTATTTACAGGGGGCCGGGGAATGGTAAAGGGAATCAGCAGAAACAAACAAAGCAGAAAACCGATAATGAATCTGGCTGAGACTAAATTTAGCAGAAACTCTTTTTTAGCAATTTTCCATATCATTTCCTGTTCTTTATCTTTCTATCTTCGGCTCAGGCTTTACCTATGGCTTCGAGACAACCAGCTGGATCGGCTTGGCCTCCACTCTTACCTCGGGATTATAGTATTCATAAGCTGCAGACTTAGGTGTTTTGGCTTTGAGCGGGTACTTAGCTAATAGTTGATATTGGATCTCAATCGGCTTTCCATGGACAACCTCTCTGAGGTAAACGATAATCTGTCGACCAGTAGTCGAATACTTTTCGATTACTTTATCCTTAACCAAACGGTTCAATTTGTCTGGTATCAGAGCAAATCCCGGCGGTAAACCGAGATCCACAATGACCATTTTGGCCCGACCGGGGCGATTGTTGGCTACAGTAGCAGCAACATTGATGATATCCTCAGCGGCCAACTGTGTTCGATCATACTCGACTTTGATAGTCATCGGTTCTTTTCGAATCGGTAAAACCTTTTCCGGATACGGCATGTAATAACGACCAATAACCTGATAAAGCAGTGCACCCTCACCCTCAAATTTAAGAGTAACTGTATTTTCCCCTTTATGGGTGTGGTTTTTTAAATCAACAAGTTGAAGAACATCACTGTTATTTTCGTCCACCGTCAGTTTGGAGATACTCTTTTGGTCGAATATAACATTCACAGTCGCGTTCGTTCTGGCTGTGGCCCCTCGTTCTGCCATGAGCATTGCCCTTAGTGCTTGAATTGTCGCCTGAGTCGACTGCCATGTTCCGTATGCATCCTTTTTCTTTACCAGATAGGTTATAGCCTTAGTGACTGCGCCCAGCTCCCGTCCAGAGCGGATAAATGCCTGCACTGCAAGAGCAGTTACTTCAATGTCAGCCGCCACACCGGAGCCGTGTGTTGGTGTCTCGGATTGTGACGGCCAATAAACCACGTTTTCTTTCTCTATTCGCTTCTCGAAGAGCGTTTGCAGGACTGAAAGTGTGGTCTTATCCTCCGGATCAACTATGGCCAAAGCGTTGGCGGTCAGGGCAATAGTATAATTGTCCTTGATATCATCGAGGTGTTTTCGCAGATAATCTATACCCTTACTAATTTCCGGCCCTTCATATCCGGTGGATGCCAGTGCCCATGAGATGTATGCCGTGTTGCGGAATACATCATCGGTAAACTTATTAATCGCGCCTTCACGAATTCCACCTTTTGACGGCTTATACGAGCCATCACTCTCCTGGCACTTCGCCAGCCATTGTTGTGTACGACTAATAATGGCAGGGTCCACCTCATAGACCTTGCTCATATCATAAAATTCCATAAGCCCGTATGCGGTCAGGATTCGGTGAGCCGGTGCTTTCCCGAACCACTCAAATCCACCACCCGAAACCTCATAGGAAACAAGACGCTGGTAACCGGCGTTGATGAATCCCTCAGCCTTCATCTGCAACTCCGGTGTAATTTTGCCAGCGGTTTTCATGTAGTCCAAAACCAGGACGTTCGGATACGTTACCGAAGAGGTCTGCTCGAAGCAGCCGAAAGGCATGCGCAGCATCTTGTCAAGCCCCTCGACCAATTGTGAAAATACACCAGGATATATCTTTACGAATATCTTGCTTGCCTCATCGATGGCTCCGTTTGGTATGTTAATAGCATGCGTGATATTTCCTTCCAGCCGACCACTCTCGCTGACAAGGTACTCTTTGCCATCCGGCACAATCTCAACGGTTCGGGCGACTGCATCGCTCTTCTTGGATCCGTGGGCCACTACAGTAAACTTCCGAAAACCGATCTTGCGGGCGGTTATTGGGAAATACACAGCCCTTACTTCTGAAGGGCCAAGTGTGACCGTTTTTTCCGCCAGGCCTTTGAGCTCAAACCAGTCCTTTTTTTCGACCTGCAACAGAATCTTCTGGTTGGTTTCGAGGTAGTTGTATATCGCCACAGGCACGTGGACCTCATCGTTCTGCGTTAGTGAAACGGGAAAATCGATATCTACGAAGAAATCCTGGAATACGCGAATCCCCGCTGTCGTTGAACCAAGCTGGCCTGTAGCAGAGGAGGCCATGCATGTCATGCGCCACGTGGTTATCGAATCAGCCAGCGGGATATCAAGAACTGCCCTTCCACGACCGTCGGTGATTACCACAGGGTTGTAGTACAATGTCTCGGGAAAATACTGTCGGATGCGGACCGGCTCGGCAGAGCCACCGGCTTCTTCTCGGCTTGATGAGGTACTTTTTGACTCCGGCAATTCTGCCCATGCCACCGGTTCGGCAGCATCCATCATCCGAAGTCGAGCTTGTTCCAACGCCCGTCCTGCCAACCTTCCTCCGAAAAATCTCCTGTTTTCTTTAGCCATAAAATCTTCAGCAAACGACACTAACACATCATCAATTGTATCCCACCAACCGTCCAGGCCTGCTGAAGAAAGCACAAAACCATGATAGTTCTGGCAGCCCTCGCACCATCTGCCGGTAATCCTCATTTCCCCGCCCCAGGGATCGAGGATATCCGCTTTTTTCAGATGCCCCTCTCTTACTAACAACTCAAGGTCTATGCCTTTCTTGAAGCGTTTCTGCAATATTCTACGGTGTTTCTCAGAAAATTTGTTAAGCGCACTT
>Ga0315537_1002852_pt1 | contig 13012 bp, 11 predicted proteins | sample SalMarSW160270MG_FD_203091 | JGI IMG/M metagenome (GOLD analysis project Ga0315537, IMG submission 203091) | Salt marsh sediment microbial communities from the Plum Island Ecosystem LTER, Massachusetts, United States - Salt Marsh Sediment SW1602-70 ... | reverse complement strand
AAGCGCGTCACCTGCCGCCCGCCGAGCATGGTCTCGAGCGTGCGCCCCAGCGTCTCGATCTCGACGCCCATCGCGGCCGCCTTGTCGCGGTCGACGGAGACGTCGAGCTGCGGCGAGTTGAGTTTGAGGTCGCTATCGACATCGACAATGCCCGGGTAGTCGTGGATCTTGTCGAGCATTGCACCGACCATTTTCTCAAGCTCGCTATAGGGCCGAGCCGTCTCGATAACGAAGTTGATCGGCTTCGACCGCGAGCTCTGCCCAAGCGGCGGCGAGTTGCTGGGATAGGCGACCACGCCGGTGACGGCGGAAACTTTGGGGGCAATGGATCGGCCGATCTCCTGCTGAGTGCGCGTGCGCTCGGACCACGGCTTCACCCTGAGGATGACGCGGCCCTGTGACACCGTCGGGCTGCCCGCGATGACAAAGACCCGGTCCGCCTCGGGCACCGCAAGCGCGATCTTCTCCAGCTGCTTCGCGTAAGCGTCCGTGTACTCGATGGTGGCGCCTTCCGGTCCCCGGAAGTTCACGTTGATGCGCCCCTCGTCCTCCACGGGCGCGAGCTCGCTCTTGAGCGTTGTGAACAGGAAATAGCTCGAGCCCGCCACGGCGAGCCCGATGAGAAGCACGAGCGGACGGGCGGCGAGCGCACCCTTAAGGAGCGCCCGATAGCAGCGCGTGACCCAATTCAGAAAGCGCTCGATGATGCGGTAGGCGAAATTATGGTGGCTCTGATGCTTCAAGAGCTTGGAGCACATCATCGGCGACAGGCTGAGTGCCACGAAGCCGGACACGATCACCGCGCCGGCCAGCGTCCAGGCGAACTCCGTGAATAGGCGCCCGGTGACGCCCGTCATGAAGCCGATCGGGGCGTAGACGGCCGCGAGCGTGATCGTCATGGCGATGATGGCGAAGCTGATCTCGCGGCTGCCGGTGAGCGCCGCCTTCATCGGAGTCATGCCCGCCTCGACATGGCGAAAGATGTTTTCCAGCATGACGATGGCGTCATCGACGACGAGGCCGATGGCGAGCACCAGCGACAGCAGTGTCAGCGTATTGATCGAGAAGCCGAAGGCGTACATCAGCGCAAATGCGCCGATCAGCGACACCGGGATGGTGACGATCGGGATCAGGGTCGCGCGGATGGACCGCAAGAACAGGAAGATGATTAGGACGACGAGGACCACGGCCTCGCCGATGGTCGTGTAGACGTTCTTGATCGACTCGGCGATGAAGATCGACTTGTCGTGCGCGACACGGACTTCCATGCCCTCCGGCAGCGAGGCCCTGATGCTGGGCAGCTTCGCGTTGACCTCCTTCGAGACTTCGAGCGGGTTGGCCGTCGCCTGCTTGATGACGCCGAGCGCAATGGCCGGCTTGCCGTTGAAGCGGACGACGCGGCGCTCGTCGAGCGCGCCGATCTCGGCCTTGCCCACGTCGCTCAAGCGCACGAGGTAACCGTTGGCCTCCTTGATGATGAGATTGTTGAACTGCTCCGGCGTGCGCAGATCGGTCTCGGCGAGCACGGTAAATTCGCGCTGCTGGCTCTCGATGCGCCCCGAGGGCACCTCGACATTCTGGCGGCGCAGCGCATTCTCGATATCCTGCGGCGTCAGCTGATAGGCGGCGAGCCGCTCGGGATCGAGCCAGATGCGCATCGAGTAGGCGCGATCTCCGTAGAGACGCACCTCGGCCACGCCGTTCAGGGTCGTGAGCTGATCCTTGACGTAGCGGTCGGCGTAGTCGGTGATCTCGAGAGCCGAATGGTTCTTGCTCGAGAAGGCGAGAAACATGATGGGCCGGGCATCGGCCTCGCGCTTCTGGATGATCGGCTCGTCGATCTCTTCCGGCAGGTGCCCGCGCACGCGGCCGACCCGGTCGCGAACGTCCGCCGCCGCGTAGTCCGGGTTGCGGTCGAGCTTGAACGTCACCGTGATCTGGCTCGATTCCTGCCGGCTGATCGAGGTGATGAAGTCGATGCCCTCGATGCCCGCGAGCGAGTCCTCCAGCACTTTGGTGACCTGCGTTTCGACGATCTCCGCGCTGGCGCCGGGATAGGTGGTTTCCACCGTGATTACCGGCGGGTCGATGGCCGGATATTCGCGCACGGTGAGCCGGTCATAGGACACGAGCCCGAGGAGCACGAGCACGAGACTCATGACGGTGGCGAGGACCGGCCGCTTGATCGAAAGTTCGGGAAGCGTCACGCCTAAGCCCCGGCGCGGTTGACGATGGAGACCTGAGTTCCGTCACGCAGCTTGAGCTGCCCCGCCGTGACGACTTCGTCGTTGGCGCTGAGGCCGTCGAGAATCTCGACCCGGCCTGAGCGGCGCATGCCGAGCTTGACCTTGGTCAGCTTGACCTTGCCGTCATTGATCTTGAACACGTACTGGCTGTCGCCTTGGGGCACGATGGCCTGCTCGGGGACGGTCAGCGCGTCCTCCTTGAGCTTCAGCAGCACCGTCACGCGCACGAAGAGGCCGGGCCGCAGCTGTTGATCCTTATTCGGCACCTTGGCGCGCACCAACAGGCTTCGCCCGGCCACGTCGATGTGCGGGTCGATGGCATACACATTGCCGTCGAAGGTCTCGCCCGGGAATGCGTCGACGCCGATGTGGATCTTTTGCCCAACCTTGATCGCGGGTAGGAACTTCTCGGGCACCCGGAAGTCCGCCTTTACCGGGTCGATGGCCTCGAGATTGACCAGCGCCTTGCCGGCAGTGATGTATTCGCCGACGCTGACTTTGCGAAGACCGACAATGCCGGAGAAAGGCGCCACGATCTTCGTCTTATCGAGCTGAACGCTGGCAAGCTCGACGGCCGCCTTGGCCACGGCGAGGTTCGAGACCGCCTCGTCCGCGGATTGGGCGGTGGCGTATTTGTTGCTGAACAGCTGGCTCGTGCGCTTATAGGTCTGCTCGGCCAGCTTGAGCTTGGCCTCGGCGTCGGCAAGCTGCGCGCGATAGACGGAATCATCGAGGCTGAAGAGGAGCGCGCCTTTCTCTACAGGCTGCCCTTCCGTGAAGTGGATTTCCTTGAGACGTCCGGGAATCTCAGCGGCGACCGTGACCGATTCGTTGGAGAGGAGCGTGCCAACAGCCGTGACCTGCTGGCTGAGCGGCCCGGCGGCGACTTTCGCTGCCTCGACCGGCACGGCCTTCTCGGGGCCGTCTTGCGCGATCGCGCTGCTCGATATCAGAAGAAGGCCGGCCGCCAAGAGGCACCACCACGCGCCGGTATTGCAAACTGTCCGCGCCATCGCCTCGTCCTTAGATTGCCGGACATTCTAGCAGCAATAGAGCATCAAGAATCCCCTAAGATGAAGGCGCTGGGGGCTTTTGGGGCCCCTGAGAGGCGCGATTCCTGGGCGGGTTGCCACGAGGCCCCCATTCCCCGATATACTCCCTTAGGGAGGTTGGCAGCAGGCGCGTGCCTCGCCAACCGGGTCAGGTCCGGAAGGAAGCAGCCCTAACGAGCGTTTCGCGGGTTGCTCGTCCAGCCTCCCACCTAGCCTCTAGCGTTGTAGAGTGGTGCGGGGCTCCAGCGTGGCTGACCCGATAGTCCGCAATCCGTGGCGGTGCGACCCCTTAGATGGCTGAAGCCAAAAATTCGGAAAAGACCGCGGTAGCCGGCGCAAGCCATGCGGCCCTTGCCCGCAAATACCGGCCGCAGGTCTTCGCCGAGCTGATCGGCCAGGACGCCATGGTGCGGACGCTGCGGAACGCCTTCGCCACCGGGCGCATCGCCCAAGCCTATATGCTCACCGGCGTACGCGGCGTCGGCAAGACCACCACCGCGCGCCTCATCGCCCGCGCCCTGAACTACGAGGGGCCGAACGGCGAAGGCGCGACCCTCGACATCACCGAAGAAGGCGCGCATTGCCGCGCCATTCTCGAGAGCCGTCATCTCGACGTGGTCGAGATGGACGCCGCCTCTCATACCGGCATCGACGACGTCCGCGATCTCATCGATAGCGCCCACTACAAGCCCAACAGCGCCCGCTACAAGGTCTACATCATCGACGAGGTGCACATGCTGTCGAAGCAGGCCTTCAACGGCCTGCTCAAGACGCTGGAGGAGCCGCCGGAGCATGTGAAGTTCATCTTCGCCACCACCGAAGTGCGCAAGGTCCCGGTCACGGTTCTGTCGCGCTGCCAGCGCTTCGACCTACGGCGCATCGAGGTCGAGCCCCTGATCGAGCATCTGGCGCGCATCGCCAAGGCAGAGGGCGCCGAGGCCGATCCTGCGGCGCTCGCGCTCATTGCGCGGGCGGCCGAGGGCTCTGTGCGCGATGCGCTCTCCGTTCTCGACCGAGCGATTGCCTTTGGCCAAGGCAAGGTCGACACCGAGTCCGTCCGCGAGCTTCTCGGCCTTGCCGACCGGAGCCGCATCTTCGATTTGCTGGAGACCGTGCTGAAGGGCGAAGCCGGCGACGCGCTTACCGCGCTTGATCAATTGAATCGCGACGGCGCTGAGCCCGGCCAGGTCATCACCGATCTCGCCGACGCGGTCCACGAGGTGACCGTGGTGAAGGCCGCCGGCGAGGGAAGTGCCGATCCTGCCGCGAGCGAGGCCGAGCGCGCCCGCGCCGCCGATCTCGCCAAGCGCCTCTCCATGCCCGTGCTCGCCCGCGCCTGGCAGATGCTGCTGAAAGGCCATGACGAGATACGCAACTCTCCGCGTCCCCTTGCTGCCGCCGACATGGTTCTGGTGCGGCTGGCGTATGCCGCCGACCTGCCGCCGCCAGGCGAGCTTGCAAGACAACTCAAAGAGGGCAAGGCCACGGACGGCAATGGCGCCGATCGAGGCGCACGGCCTGCATCGTCCTCACCGGAGCGCCCGCCTGCGCAGGCGCAAGCCGAAGATCCGGCCCATGAGGAGAGCGAAGATCCCGCGCCGCCGGAGCAGCCCACCTTGCAGAGCTTCGAGGACGTCGTCGCGCTCGCCGATGAGAAGCGCGACCTGAAGCTCAAGAACGCGCTGATGGAGCAGGTGCGCCTCGTCCGCTTCAAGCCGGGCGCTATCGAGCTCAATCCGCTGCCCACGGCCTCTCCCGACCTCTTGCAGGAGCTGATGCGCAAGCTCAAAGCGTGGACCGGACGCGTGTGGATCATCTCGCCCAGCGATCAGGAAGGGGCCGAGCCGCTGGGCGCCCAGCGCCGCGCCCGCGAAGCGCGCGAGATCGATCAGGTCCGCACCCACCCGGCGGTGCAGGAGGTGCTGCAGCATTTTCCAGGCGCGCGCATCGCCGCGGTGAGACCGACATCACAGCCGGCTGCGGAGCCGGGCGAGCCTGAGGACGCCGAGGCGGAAGAAGAATACAAGGACGACGGGACCAACTAGGACCACGAGATGAAAAATTTCGCGCAGATGATGAAGCAGGCGCAGGAACTCCAGGGCCGCATGGCGGAGATGCAGGCCGAGATGGAGCGGACCACCTGCGAGGGCCGCGCCGGCGGCGGCCTGGTGGTGGTCACGCTGAACGGCAAAGGCGAGATGGCGGGCGTCAAGATCGATGCCTCGCTCCTCAAGCCGGAGGAGGGCGAGATCCTCGAGGATCTGATCACGGCCGCCCATGCCGACGCCAAGGCCAAGGTCGAGGACACCATGAAGGAGAAGATGCAGGCGCTCACTGGCGGCCTGCCGCTCCCGCCCGGCCTCAAGCTGTTCTAGCGATCACGTCCGATGGCGCGCGCGGCGGCAGGCCCTGAGATCGAGCGGCTGATTCAGCTCTTGGCACGGCTTCCCGGGCTCGGGCCCCGCTCGGCCCGGCGCGCGGCGCTGCATCTCGTCAAGAAGAAGGAGCAGTTGCTCGATCCACTCGCTGCGGCGTTGGCCGAGACGCGTGACACCATTCTGACCTGCGAGGTGTGCGGCAATATCGACACGCAAAGCCCATGCACGCTGTGCCGCGATGAGTCCCGCGACCGCTCGCTGATCTGCGTGGTCGAGGAGGTCGGCGATCTGTGGGCGCTTGAGCGCGCCGCCGTAATTAATGGGCTCTATCACGTGCTCGGCGGGACGCTGTCTCCGCTCGACGGGGTCGGCCCCGACGACCTCGCCATCGCCAAGCTGATCGAGCGCGCCGGCGACCCGCAAGTCAAAGAAGTGCTGCTTGCGCTCAACGCCACCGTCGAAGGCCAGTCCACGGCGCACTACCTGACCGACCAGCTCGCCGGCTGCAACGTCACCGTGTCGCGGCTCGCTTACGGCGTGCCCATCGGCGGCGAGCTCGACTATCTCGACGAGGGCACGCTTGCCGCCGCCGTCAAAGCCCGCAAGGCGATGTAACGGAAACTACTTCTGAGGCGTTCCGGCAGCCGCCAGCGCCTCGTTGACCTGCGTCTGGCAGTCGGGCGTCAGCTTGGCGCGAGCGAGGATTCGCGTGATTTCGCCTTGCTCGGAGGCGGCGCCGAACAGCAGCCCGGCGACCCCGCCGATCAGGAGGCAAGTCAGGCCGACGACGATGAACGCCAACAGGCGATCGAAGCTCATGCGGATGTCTCCTCTAGCTGTTCGCGCTGCTCGCTCTCGTCCGAGTCGTCATCTTCTTCCTCCGTCCAGGGCGCGACCTTCAATAATAGCAGCATGCCGGGAATCGCGATGATGGCACAGAGGACAAAGAAATGAGTCCACCCCACGCCTTCCACGATGAAACCGGTCGAGGCATTCGCCAGCGTGCGCGGCACCGCGATGAAGCTCGAGAACAGGGCAAATTGCGTGGCCGTAAAGGCCTTGCTGGTTTCCCTCGCCATAAACGCGGTGAGCGCGATCGTGCCGAGGCCGACGCCCAGATATTCTCCGCTGACCACGACGAACAGTCCCGGCAGCGAATGTCCTGCCTGGCTCAGCCATATATACGGAAAGATGGTGAACAGCTGCACGAAGCCGAAGAGCCACAGGGCCCGGTTGATGCTCACCTTGAGCATGATGATGCCGCCCAACACGCCGCCGGCGATGCTGGCCCACAGGCCGGCTACCTTGGCCACGGAGCCAATCTCGGTCAGGCTGTAGCCCATGTCGATGTAGAACGGCGTGGCCAGCGCCGTGGCCATGTTGTCTCCGAGCTTGTAGAGGAACAAGAAGGCCAGGATGGCCAATCCGGCCGTGATCCCGTCGCGGCTGAAGAACTCCACGAAGGGGTTGATCACCGCCTCCCGTAAAGTATGCGGCGCCAGCGCGTCATCGCTCACTTCGCGGATCGTCAACGTGGTCACGATGCCGACCAGCATGAAGGCACCGGTGACCCAGAACACGACGGTCCAGGGTTGGTGGTCCGCCAGGATCAAGGCCAGAGACCCCGGCACCAGACCGGAGAGACGGTAGGCGTTGACGAAGATGGACGTGCCGGTGCCAAGCTCATCGTCCGCCAGCAGTTCGCGCCGATAGGCGTCGATGACGATGTCCTGGCTGGCGCCGAACAGGGCGACGATGAACACCACTGCCACGATCGCTTGCAGCGAAGTGGAGGGATTGAACTGTCCCAACACGCCGATGGAAAGGAGCAGCACCAGCTGCGTTATCAGCGCCCAGCCCCGCCGCCGGCCGAGGAACGGCAGCTTGTACCGGTCCATCAGCGGCGACCACAGGAATTTCCAGGTGTAGGGCAGGCCGATCAGGGCGAAGAGGCCGATCGTGGCAAGGTCTACGTGGTTGCTGCGCAGCCAGGCCGGCACCAGCGAAATCAGGACATAGAGCGGCATTCCCGAGGTGAAGCCCAGGAAGATGCAGGCCAGCATCTTCCTGGTGAACAGGATCTCGGTCCACTTACGCCGCACGTCGGCCAAGCCTGATTCTTCGCTGGTTCCCCCGGTCGCCGTCATGGTCCTAGCTCTTAGCAGGCAGTCGTCTGCCCGTCATGCCCGTCTATGATGGTGGGATTATGCCGAACGGATCATAGGGAAGGGCGTTTGGCAGAATCTATAGAGCGCGAGGAGAGCACCATGGTCCGCGTTGTCGGCATCGATCACATCTCCATCAGAGTCAGCGACTACGAAAAGTCGAAAACGTTCTACGACAAGCTTCTCAAGTTCCTCGGCTTCAAGGTGCTGGGCGAATACGGCGACCAGATCGGCTGGACCAATGGCAAGACGCGCTACTGGATCGGCCAGGCCGATGGCGAAGCCGTGGAGCGCGGCTACCGCATCGGCGATATCGGCCTTCATCACTACGCCTTCGAGCTCAGGAGCCGGAAGGATGTCGACGACCTGCAGGACTTCCTCAAGAAGGAAGGCGTGACGATTTTCGATCCGGCCGACGTGTATTACGACGACTATTATGCTGTGTTCTTCCTCGATCCGGACGGCATCAAGCTCGAAGGCATGAAATGGGGCGAGGAGCACGAAAAGGCCGCCCGCGCCCGGGCCCGCAAGCCGCTCAAGTAGCGCGAAAAAGGCCGCGGCGGCCAAGAAGAAGGCCTCGAAATCCGCGAAGCCAAAAAGCGCCAAAAAGTCCAAGAAGGCCGCAAAAACCCGCAGAAAATAGGGGATTTCGCGCCTCTCTGTTAAAGCCGGAACCCAGCCCCTAAATTTGTGTTGAGAATAAGTTGCAATTGCAGCTATGCTTGCAACACAAGAGGCACGGGTCCGGCGTCATGCTGATGGAGGCCACAGAAAAAAAGAACGGATGGCGCCGCGAACGCGAGCGCCCCTCGATGGTCGAGGTCTACGGCACCATCAAGACGGTGCCTTCCGGCTCGATCTGGCGAAAGCTCGGCGCTTTCCTCGGCCCGGGCTACCTCGTCGCCGTCGGCTACATGGATCCCGGCAACTGGGCGACGTCGCTCGCCGGCGGCTCGAAATTCGGCTACGCGCTCCTCACCGTCGCGCTGCTCTCCAACATCATGGCCATCGTGCTCCAGGCGTTGTGCACGCGTCTTGGCATCGGCGCCGATCGCGACCTGGCGCAGGCCTGCCGCGACGCCTTCCCGCGGGCTGTCTCCTGGCCGCTTTGGCTGCTCGCCGAGATTGCCATCTGCGCCACCGATCTCGCCGAGGTCATCGGCACGGCCATCGGCCTCAACCTGCTGTTCGGCATTCCCCTCGAGATCGGCGTCATCATCACCGCGCTCGACGTGTTCCTGATTCTGTGGATGCAGAATCTCGGCTTCCGCTGGGTCGAGGCCTTCGTTATCACCCTGCTCGGCGTGATCACGCTCTGCTTCGGCATCCAGATCGCCATGGCCAACCCGGAATGGGGCGCCGTGATCCGCGGCTTCGCGCCGACGACGGACATCGTGACCAACCCCGAGATGCTTTACCTCGCGCTCGGCATCCTCGGCGCCACGGTGATGCCGCACAATCTCTATCTGCACTCCGGCATCGTGCAGACGCGTATGATCGGCGGCTCGGTTCCCGAAAAGCGCGAGGCGATCAAGCTCGCCACCATCGATTCGACCATCGCACTGATGTTCGCCCTCCTGATCAACGCCTCGATCCTTATTCTGGCGGCGGCGACGTTCCATCAAGCCGGCATGTTTGATGTCCAGGAGCTCAACCAGGTCCATCAGTTCCTCGCGCCGCTGCTCGGCTCCGAGCTCGCACCGATCCTGTTCGGCATCGCGCTGCTCGCCTGCGGCCTGAACTCGACCGTGACGGCGACCATTGCCGGCCAGATCGTCATGGAGGGCTTCCTCGATATTCGGCTCCCGCCCTGGCTCCGCCGTCTCACCACGCGCGCCATCGCCATCATCCCGGCCGCGGCCGTAGCGGTGCTGTACGGGGCGCAAGGCACGGCGGAGCTGCTCATTCTCAGTCAGGTGATCTTGAGCTTGCAGCTCTCTTTCGCCGTGGTGCCGCTCGTCATGTTCACCGCCGATAAGAGCAAGCTCGGCGAGCTCGTGGCGCCGCGCTGGCTGACCATCGTCTCCGTGGCAATCGCGGCGGTCATCATCGTCCTGAATATCAAGCTTCTGTTCGACTGGGTGATGTCCTGACGCGGACGCAGGCCGCCGGCTCGCGGTGAAGCTTCGGCAGTCCCCGTGAGAGCATCAGCTCGCTTGCACCGAAGGCCCCGAGCGCCGCAGGATCTCGAAGATCAGCGCCGTCGACCAGCCGATCAGCATGACGCCGTTCAGCGCCGTCATCGGCCCGAGCAGGTGCCAGTTCGGCACCGGCACAACGTCGCCATAGCCGAGCGTCGTGTAGTTGCCGAAGGCGAAATAGATGAGGTCCGTGTTCGGCGGCGTGGCCCCCACCCAGTAATAGGTGTAGGCCCACAACACCACTTCGCTGAAATGTCCGGCCACCAGCAGCGTGCCGGTGGCCACGATCACCAGCGTGTATCGCAGAAAGCTGGGAAACGAGCCCCCTTCCATCCTTAAGCGCCGCACCGTTGCTACGATGGCGCCGACCAAGACGGCGTGAATGATCAAGTTGGCCAAGCTCGTGCTGCCGCCGACGATGACCTGGTCGAGCATCGAGCCGTCCATCGTCGACAGCATCATTCCCCCGCGAGCAGGTCGGGTTGGCGGATGATACGCGGGCCCGCGCCGCGCGGCTTCTGCGCCGCGGGCTCGGCTTGCGACCCACGGCCGTTCGGTTGCGCGATCTTCTGCGGCGCCTCGTCGCCCTCGAAGTCCAAATTCTCGATCTTGCGCCCGCGCGACGTGATCTTCTCCGACGAGGTGAGGATCTTCTCGATATCGGCGTTGGCCTGGCCGAAATGACGTTGAAGGTCGAGCACGCGGTCGCGGAAGCGCCCCATGTCCTCCATCAGTGTCGCCACCTCCTTCTGGATCAGATGCGCCTGCTCGCGCATCTGCACGTCCTTGAGGATCGCCTGCATGGTCTGCACCGCGAGCATCAGCATGTTCGGCGCGCAGATCACGATGCGCGCGCGGTGCGCCTTCTGCACCAGGTCGGAGAAATGCTCGGCGAGGTCGGCGTAAATGGCCTCCGATGGCACGAACAGAATGGCCGTGTCTTGAGTCTCCCCGGGAATGAAGTAGCGCTCGGCCATCGCCTCGATATGGCGGGTGACGTCGACGCGCACCCGCCGCGCCGCCTCCTTTTTGTCTTCGTCACGCCGCGCGGTGCGGAATGCCTCGAAGCCCTCGAGCGGGAACTTGGCGTCGATGACGACTCCCGCCGGCGTGTTCGGCATATGGAGCAGGCAGTCCGGGCGCTTGCCGTTGGAGAGCGTCGCCTGGAACGTGTAGGCGCCGCTGGGCAGGCCGTCCTTGACGATGGTCTCCATGCGCATCTGGCCGAAAGCGCCGCGCGCCTGCTTGTTCGCGAGGATCTCCTGCAAGCTCACCATGTTGGTGGAGAGTTCGGTCAGGTTCTTCTGCGCCGTGTCGATCACCGCCAGCCGCTCGTTGAGCTTGGAGATGGATTCGTGTGTCTTGCGCGCCGTCTCGTTGAGGTCGGTGCCGACCTTGTGGGTCATGCGGTCGAGCCGCTCGTTGACCGCGCGGGCCAGCTCCCCGTGGCGCGTAACGCTAATCTCGGCCAGCGTCTGGAGCCGGACCTTCAGCTCTCCGAGCTGGGCGTCTTGCAAGGAAGCCTCGTGCTTGCGCCGGCTCATATGCACGATGAGCACGACGGCCAGGACGACCAGCGCAAGGACGGCGAGGCCCGCGAGCACGAGCACAACGACGACCGGGTCGAGCGTAACGCTCCCCACCTGCAAGGGCTCCAGAGCCATAACGACTAGCTATAGGCTGATTCGGTGCCAGAGACCAAAACAGGAACATGTTGACCGCGTGGCCTACCGCACTTATGTCAGCGGCACGCATGACCCATATTTATCCCATCATCACCATTCCGGACCCGGTGCTGCGCAAGACGGCCGACTCCGTCGAGCGCGTCGACGACGCGCTGCGCCAGCTCATGGACGACTTGCTGGCCACCATGTACGACGCCCCGGGCGTCGGGCTTGCCGCGCCACAGATCGGTATCTCGCGGCGGGTCCTCGTCATGGACGCGTCCAAGGACGAGGAGGAGAAGACCCCGATCGTCATGGCCAATCCGCGGATCCTGGAGCGTTCCGAGGAGATGCGCGTCCATGAGGAGGGCTGCCTGTCCATCCCCGAGGTCACCGCGGAGGTGGAGCGCCCGGCCAAGACCCGCGTCGCCTATCTTGACCGCGAGGGCAAGCCCCAGGAGGCCGAGCTCGAAGGCATCTGGTCGACCATCGTCCAGCACGAGATCGACCACCTGAATGGCGTGCTGTTCATCGACTATCTGTCGCGGCTCAAGCGCGACATGATTGTGAAGAAATTCACCAAGCAGAAGCGCGCCGAGGTGATGTAACCGAAGGCGCTTCCCTTCGCCGCCAGAGCAGCCTAAGACGCTTCACCCATGCGCATCGTCTTCATGGGCACGCCGGACTTCGCCGTGCCGGCGCTTCAGGCGCTCCTCAAAGCGGGCCACGAGGTCGTGGTTGTCTATACCCAGCCGCCCCGCGCCGCGGGCCGCGGCATGGCCTTGCGCAAATCGCCGGTGCATGAGGCGGCCGAGGCCGCGGGGATCGAGGTGCGCACGCCGGAAAAACTGAAGAGCAACGAGGAGCAGGAGCGCTTCTCAGCGCTTCAGGCCGACACCGGCGTCGTGGTGGCCTACGGCATCATCCTGCCGAAGCCGGTCCTCGACGGCACCAGGCTGGGTCTCTTCAATATCCATGCCTCGGTTCTGCCGCACTGGCGCGGCGCCGCCCCCATCAACCGGGCGGTCATGGCGGGTGATCCCGAAAGCGGCGTCTCCATCATGCGCGTCACCGAAGGCCTCGACGCCGGTCCCGTGTGCCTTGTCGAGCGCGTCGACATCGGCCCTAACATGACGGCTGGCGAACTGCACGACGCGCTCGCCCCGATGGGTGCGAAGCTGATGGTGAAGGCGCTCGCCAAGCTCGAAGAGGGAACGCTCGCGTGCATCGACCAGCATGACGAGGCGGCCAGCTATGCGACGAAGCTCGACAACACCGAGACGCGCATTAATTGGCGCCTTCCTGCTCACCACGTGCATGACCGCATTCGGGGACTGTCGCCTTATCCCGGCGCCTGGTTCGAGAT
>Ga0315537_1002851_pt1 | contig 13013 bp, 11 predicted proteins | sample SalMarSW160270MG_FD_203091 | JGI IMG/M metagenome (GOLD analysis project Ga0315537, IMG submission 203091) | Salt marsh sediment microbial communities from the Plum Island Ecosystem LTER, Massachusetts, United States - Salt Marsh Sediment SW1602-70 ... | reverse complement strand
GCCTATTGACAATAGTCACTATTAGTAATACATTGTTGCTTGAAAAGGCATTATTTTGGCAAATTGGCAGGCGTCTACGCTTCGACAAAAAGGCTTTAGTAACAACCAGTTTACTGAGCGGAGGTGGAGGACGTAAATGCCGAGACTTTATAAAGATAAATATTTCTGGATAGTCGTTGCCCTGCTTATCTTTCTGGCTATCCTCTACTATGCCCCGGATGTCCCCGCCCTAAACTGGCTCTCCACCCAGACGCATTTAGGTATAACGCGTCGTACCTTTGAACGCGCCCTCTTCCTGATTCCGATAATTCTGGCCGCCTGGAGATTCGGCTTCAAGAGCGGGCTGGCATGCGCCATCATCTCGGGTGCCATCATGATTCCGAGGGTCATCATCAGCCCGTTCCGACCGGATGCCATAGCGGAAACCATAGTTATCGTAGGCACCGGCATTGTCATCTCCCTATTAATCAGCAAGCTGGAAGAGGCTAGAGTCCTGCAGCAGTCTATCGCCGACGAGCTGGCCGAGGCGAACTTACGTCTTCAAGAGATGGACCGGCTTAAGTCCGTGTTTCTGGCCAGCCGGGTTGATGTCGAATACGCCTCTTCAATCCGTGAGACGTTAAATTCAGATGTTAAGAATTAGACACATGAACACGAAAGGGTGCTTTATCCCGCTCCTGTGCTGGTCGCTATTGTGCGCTTCTATCTTTGGCGCGAGCGCTTCTGCGGATGAGTCGATAACGGTAAGAGTCGGGGCGTACGAAAACAGTCCGAAAATCTTCACCGATGAGACTGGCAGGGTGTCCGGGTTCTGGCCGGAGATTATCGAGTACATCGCTGCGGAGGAAGGCTGGCAAGTAGAGTATGTCCCCGGCACCTGGATGGAATGCCTTGAAAGGCTGGGGGCGGGCGAAATCGACATCATGCCCGACGTTGCCTACACCGAAGAGAGAGCCGAGCTTTACGCTTTTTCAAATGAACCCTCGTATGTCAGCTGGTCAAGGGTGTATACCAAAGAGGGGGCGGGTATCCAATCCATCCTCGACCTGGAGGGGAAAAGGATAGCGGTCCTGGAGGGTAGCATCAACGTTGAGGGGCCGGAGGGTATTAAAAAGCTTGTCAGCGCGTTTGACATTAATTGTACCTTTGCTGAAGTGGATAGTTATACCAGGGTCTTTGAGCTGGTGGAAAGCGGCGAGGCCGATGCCGGAGTTACTAGTAAGGACTTCGGTAATCAACATGAAGCAGATTTTAACGTCGTAAAGACTAGCATCATTTTCCAGCCCGCCTCGCTCTATTTTGCCTTTCCTAAGGGGGCGGACTTAGCGCCGTACTTCATCGAGAGAATCGATGCCCGCATGAAGGAGCTAAAGGCGGATGAGAACTCCGTCTACTACCAAGCTCTGGAGAGGTGGCTCGGGGCGAAACCGGTCGAGAAACCCGTGGTTCCCGGATGGGTGAAATGGGTGCTGATAGGTATCGGCGGCGCCGTGCTGGCGCTTATCGGCGGTAATTATCTCTTGAGGTCTCGGGTCAGGGCCAGAACGAAAGAGCTGACCGAGGAAATCAGCGAGCGCAAACTGACGGAGAAGGCGCTAGCCGAATCAGAGTATAAGTATCGACTTCTGGTGAACAATGTTCCGAACGGGGTATCCATAGTCCAAGACGGCAAGATTAAGTTTGCTAACCGCCAGCTTGAAGGAATTACGGGTTACTCACTTGAGGAACTTCAGGCCATGAATCCTTTTGATATTGTCCATCCGAAAGACCGAGTAGTCTTACAGGATTACAATATGCGGCGGATGAGAGGCGAACCGGTGCCCGACGTTTATTCACTGCGCATAGTACATAAGAACGGTTCTACCCGCTGGTTGGGCCGGCGGACGACACCGGTTACCTGGGATGGTAAACCGGCTGTTCTCATGATGGATGGGGATATCACCGAGCGGAGACAGACCGAGATGGCTCTGTTTGAGTCCGAAGAAAGATGTAAAGCCATTTTTGAAGCGGCAACCGACGGCATACCGCTGGTAGATACCGATGGTGAGAGATTTTACGATGGCAACGAAGCGATTTGCCGGATGATAGGCTACAGCATAGAGGAACTAAAGAACCTGGGGGTCACGGACATACACCCCAAGAAAGATATCCCACACGTGATTAAGGGGTTTAAAAAGCAGGCCGAGGGGAATTATTCGCTGGTTATAGATATACCGATCAAAAGGAAAGACGGCAGCATCTTTTATGCCGACATTAACTCGGCGCCGGTGTCATTCAGAGGCAAAACATACCTCATGGGCATGTTCCGGGATGCCACCGAGCGTAGAAAGCTCGAGGGGGCCGTAAAGTCTTCAGAAGAAAGGCTGCAGCTCATGTTCCAGTCGGTAAGCGAGGGGATTGTCTGCTCGGATCTCGAGGGCAAGATCAGCGATATCAACAAGGTGGCACTCCGCATGTTTAATTATGACCGTAGTGACGAGGTTATCGACCGCAGCCTCTTTGAGTTCATAGCTGAAACAGACCACGATAAGGTCAGGAAAAATATGAGAAAGATGCTCATAACAGGTATCAGCCGAAGAATCGAGTATACCTTTTTGAGGAAGGACGGCAGTGAGTTCCCCGGTGAACTAAGTGCCAGTGTCATTAAGGATGCCGAGGGAAAACCCGTCGGCCTAGTTGCCATCGTCAGTGACATTACCGAGCGTAAGCAAATGGAAGAACAGCTCATCCTTACTGACCGGCTAGCCTCGATCGGGGAGGTAGCTTCGGGCATCGCCCACGAACTCAATAACCCGTTGACGGCGGTCATCGGCTTCTCCGAGATGCTGCTGGATAGAGCCGTCCCCGACGATATCCGAGAGGACCTGGACACCATATACAGTGAAGCCAAGCGTGCTGCCAACGTGGTCAGGAATCTCCTTACCTTCGCCAGGAAGCACCCTCTGGGGAAGCAGCCGGTGAATATCAACGGCGTGATACAAAAGGTGCTGGATATCCGCGAATACGAGCAGAGGGTAAACAACATCCAGGTTGATACCCGGTTTAGTGACGACCTGCCGGAAATCACGGCCGACGGTTTCCAGTTGCAGCAGGTCTTTCTCAACATGGTTATTAACGCCGAGTATTTTATGACCGAGGCACACCGCGGTGGCACGCTCACCATTACCACCGAGAAGGCCAGCGATGTGGTCAGGGCTTCCCTGGCCGATGACGGGCCGGGCATCAGCAAGGAAAAGCTGGGGCATATCTTCGACCCCTTCTTCACCACCAAAGAGGTGGGCAAGGGAACCGGTCTGGGCCTGAGCATATGTCACGGAATAATCACCGAGCACGGCGGCAGAATCTATGCGAAAAGCGAAGCGGGTAAAGGGGCCATCTTTATCGTGGAATTGCCAATCGCCGATGCCGCCTCTTCAGGAGCCATAGATGAGCAGGCGTGGTGATAGTCTAAAGAGGATACTGGTAGTCGAAGACGAACCGTCAGTGAGCCGTCTGTGCCGGCAGGCTCTTGCCAGCGAGGGATTTAATGTGGATACGGCGGCCAACGGGGAGGTCGCCAAGAGAATGCTCCGTAAGGAGAAATATCACCTCATTCTCATTGATATTAGGACGCCGGTGATGGACGGTAAGCAGCTCTATCACTATGTTAAAGAGAAATTTCCCGCCATGGTGGCCAGAATAATGTTCACTACCGGTGACACAGTATCCGAGGAAAACCGGGTTTTTGTGGAACAGAGCGGCCGGCCGCTTCTTGCCAAGCCGTTCACGTCCAGTGAGCTCAAAGAGACCGCCGCTCAGTTCCTGAGGCAGGGTTAAAATACGGCCTAAGAAAAGAGAAACCGCGCTTACGGTTGGTAATCGCAACCCCGGCTACGGAATCTTACGGGCGGATCCGAGATACGGAGCTATCCTTCATTATTACCTATAACTATTGGAAAACACGCCCCGCAAAGCAAAAACAAAGGCGCCTGATTCTATAACCAGACGCCCCTGTCGCAAGATTTTCCTATCTAAAATTTATTACCACTGCACAAACATCGGTATGTCAACTCTTTTGGACTAAATGCTCTCATAGTAAAGAGGAACCTACTATAGCAGTTATCGTCTAGAATATCTGGCATTTGTTTTGGACCAAGGTAACAATATAAGCTAATGTGTAATAAGACAACGCTTTAAAAAACACGATCTCAGGGTCCTGCGGAAGGCTTCTTAAACAAGCTTTTTTGACAGCTTAAATCAAGTGTCATACCAGAGAGTGTGGAGGATTATTACCACCCAATCCTAAGTCGAATTGATTCGGCCGCAATGCGGGCACCTAACGGCTGAGTTCTGTAACTTGGGCGGTATCCTAAGCCGGGTGCCGCACTCACAGGTAAGGGTCTTATAGTCGTGTATCTGCCAGAGCGCCTCTGAGGTTTCGCGTCTCCGCTCGATACTAGCTTTTAATGGTTCTACCGGCTCCGGTCTGGGCGCTCTGATTTCTACCGTCTGGGCTTGGGTGAGGGCGGAACCGGGCAGGAACCTCTGGCGGAAGCTGTGGTGGAGCTTATCATAGGCCTCTTCGTATTCAGAGAAGGAAGCCCCCGTCATCGAACGCAGGATGCGGATGCGCTCTGAGATGGGTGGGTGGGTACTGGTGAGGTCGCTGGCCGGTCTACCCTTTTTGCGGAAGGGGTTAATTATGAACATCGGGGCGGTGGCTTTGTTAGCGGAGCGGAGCTCGTCGGTGGAGGCGGCTAGCTTCTCCAGGGCAGAAGCCAGCCCTTCCGGGTAGCGGGTATAGAGGGCCGAGGATGCATCGGCAAGGTACTCACGCTTCCGTGAGATAGCGAAGTAGATGAGTTGGGCGGCGAGGGGCGCGATAATCATAAGCACAACGGCCACGATTATTATTATGCCGCCACCACCGCCACTCGAGGATGAGCTCGTCCGGCTGCGGGGCGCGCCGCCAAAAATGAGTGCCCTTGAGGCAAACCAGGACAGCATGACGATGCTGCCGAGAAGGATGCCGCACATGACCATAAGCAGGACATCACGGTTCTTGATGTGGGCTATCTCATGACCGATAACGCCCTGAAGCTCATCACGGTTGAGCTTCCCGAGCAGTCCTGAGGTTACGGTCACGCTGGCACGTTTTGGGTCGCGGCCGGTGGCAAAAGCATTGAGTGCCGGGTCATCGATGATATATATATCCGGCATTTTCTCCAGGCCGGAGGCAATCTGCATCTCCTCAACTATGTTATAGAGGCGGGGATGGTCTACCTTTCTGATCTTCTTTGCCTTAGAAATCGAGAGCAGGATGCTGTCTCCCTGGAAAACGGCAACCAGGTTCATTATTCCCCAGATGATAAGGGCAATCACTATGCCGGCATAGCCGTTACCAAAGAAATAGAAGCCAATGAGATAGCCTATCAGAAGCAGTATGGCACCGATACCGATGGTAAGCGCTACCGAGCGTCTCCGATTTGAGCTAATCTGTTCCCACATCGTAGTTTCTTATTGAGTAAAACTGACCTTCGGAGCCTCTTTTTCCTCGGCTACAGTGACTTCAAAGAACTCACCGGCCTTAAAGCCAAACATCCGGGCAACAACGTTAGAGGGAATCATCTGGGTAGCGTTGTTGTACTTGAGCATGGAGTCATTATAGAACTGGCGGGCAAAGCCTATCCGGTTCTCGGTCGAGGTCAGCTCTTCCTGAAGGGCCAGGTAGTTCTGGTTGGCCTTGAGGTCGGGGTACCTTTCCACCACGACTAACAGCCGGGCTAAGGCTGAGCTCAGTTCGCTCTCCGCCTTGGCCCGCTCCGCAGCCCCGGAAGAGGAAAGCTGCTGGGCAATATTGCGCGCCTTGGTTACCGCCTCTAAAGTCTCTCGCTCGTGCTTGGTATAACCCTTTACCGTCTCCACCAGGTTGGGAATCAAATCATGGCGCCGCTTCAACTGGACGTCAATCTGTGCCCAGGCATTCTTCGTCTGGTTACGCAGTCTGACCAGCCGGTTATACCCTCCCCCGAAAATAATTGCCAACACCACCGCCACTATGATTCCAACAATCGCACCTACAGGCATAAGACACCTCCGGTATGTATTCTTCTATTTTGGACTATTCCAGGGCTTGAAGACTTCCCCCAGAAAATGGATGACGTTCTGCGGCACGCCTGGCTTTACTGTTGTTTTTTGAGCCAGTTGGCTTATTAGTGCTCCGATCTCACCGCCATCAAACCATATCCCCTCTCCCTGAGGACAAAGATCGACTAACACCTTAGTCTCCAGATTTACCTTCTTCATCTTCTGGCGACAGAGAGGGCACCTCCGCTTCTTCTCATTAGTCTTAGCCTCTTCGGCTTCCAGAATGCTATTAAGAAATGGGCTGGCGCTACCCAGGCTAAGGGACTCGAGCAGCAGCTCAAGTTCGCCCGTATCAAACCACACTCCGTGACACTTATCGCAGTAATCAAGCTCAATGCGGTCATATTCCACCACAATCATATCACTCTTGCAGGTAGGGCATATCATAAAAACCAGGCCTCTAATATTTTATTGAGTCTAACCTGACTATTCAGTCTACCAACGGCTTCAATATAATGCAACCGCCAGACAATACTAGCAATGAATCGAAATCACTGGACCATAGTTAACTAAAGGTTTAGAACACAGCTCAAGAAGAGTATGGTGTCGGTTTCGATATCAGTAATGAAGTTCCTCATCGGGAGCATCGACCTCTACAGTTGGGTACCGATGATCCTCCTGTCATTTATAGTTTCAGACGTCTTTTTAGCATAATTTGCCGGCAAATGCTATGGCGTGTCAAACGATATGTTGACAAGATGTTGACATAGGTATTGGTAGTTTTACAGCTAGGGCAGGTGCAATAGCTGTAAAGGTTTCCTGATAATTGACGCTAAGATGGGGGTAAGTCACCGAGTCGCAGTGAAGGGCGGGCAGGTTGTTCAACCCCTTGTGCTATCGGTACACAATCTAAACCTTTATTACCAGACCTCGCTCCTGTATTTCGAGGGTGATTCACAGAGGCCGTTGCGATTTCATACTATTTGTCCGTCTGCAAGATTCCTGAAATGCTATCTCGCGCCAAGTACTAAGTGGCGTTCATGACTAAACAGGTCGTTGTTGAGATAACCCCACGGACTGTAAGCAGTCTGCCGGCGACTAGGTCGGCGATATCGTTCAGGTCGTTTACTTTGCTTACGGCAATAATATCATAGGGCCCGGTAATCGGGTCAGCCGATTCCACGTTTGCCAGCTTGCGGATTTTTGTCGCTACCTCGTGCGCACTATTTGCGCTGACCTTAATCAAGATATAGGCCCTTATTCTAGCCACCTTCAGCCCCCTCTTCTTAATTTAGATTCGATGGTATTCAAACGGGATAATGTGTATTCTGCCCGGTAAAGACCTATAGACTAGAGCTCCTTAGAGGCCATATATACCGCTAAATCGCCCCGGGCGGCTGCTGTAATCCCACTCGTTATCGTACCAGGCGATTACCTTAATCAGGTTACCCTCGATGACCATCGTGCTCAGGGAATCGCAGATGGAGCTAGCGGGGTCAATGCATTCCCCTTCCCGACCTTTCCCTGTCCTTCTGACGCAGTATGTACTTCTGAACCTTGCCTGCCGAAGTCCGGGGTATTTCGCCAAACTCTATTTCCTTCGGGCATTTGAAATGGGCCATATGCTGTCGACAGAAGCTAATGAGTTCCTCGGTCGTAGGACTGGTACCGGACTTTGGATGAACTAGGCACTTGACTATCTCACCCCACTTTTCGTCTGGTTTCCCATAACACACCACCTCATCAACTGCCGGGTGCTTATAAATGCAGTTCTCAACCTCCACACTAGCTATGTTCTCACCGCCGCTGATGATAATATCCTTAAACCTGTCTTTCAATTCGAGATAGCCGTTGGGGTGAATCACGCCGGCATCTCCGGTATACATCCACCCCTCTCTAAAAACCTTGCGATTCTCCTCAGGGGCATGATAGTATCCCTGGATAACTGCGTTACCACGCATGATGACCTCCCCCAGCGTCTCCCCATCCCAAGGTACGTCATTTCCCTGTGAATCGACCACTCTCATGTCTCCAGCTGTTATGTCCGGTACACCCTGACACATCTTTCTTGATACCCGCTCGTCGGTGGAAAGCCCATCCCATTTTGGCTGCCACTCGCAGATGGTAAAGGGGCCGTAGGTTTCGGTAAGACCATAGCCATGCCTTATCTCAGCCCCTTTTCGTTCCATATCCAGAAGCATGGTTCTGGGGGGCGGTGCCGCAGCGCAGTGTATTATCACTCTGTTTGGGAACTCTTTTATCCCGTTATCATCCATATACTGCCCCAGTCGCGAGAAGATAATCGGGGCGCCACTCATATGCGTAACTCTATGCTTCTCGATACACCTCCATATCCCGCTGCTATCGGGGGATGGAAGGCAGATGTTGGTTGCTCCGGCCCCGGCTGTAGCCCATGTCCAGCACCAGCCGCTACAGTGAAACATGGGCAGTGTCCAGAGATACACCGAATCGGCACTTAGAGAGTTCTCGATAATAACGGCTAGAGCGTGAAGGAAGGTGCTCCGGTGGGAGTACATGCATCCCTTGGGCATGCCTGTGGTGCCGCTTGTATAGTCGATGGCGATGATATCGTTCTCGTCTCCCAACTCCAGGGGAGTGTAGTCTACTCCTGCTCCGGCTATGAACTCCTCATAGGCCGGGCCAGGTAGCTCCTTCTTGGCCGTCTCCCCGTAATATTTGCCGTCGAGAATGTTAATGTAGGCTTTTACTCTGGGTGTCTGCCCTGGGTCCACAAGGTCAGCAACCCCGGCATCAACAAACATGACCTCTGCCCCACACAGGTTTACTATCTTAGTAACTTCTGTGGCGGAAAGGCGGTAGTTGATAGCGGTTATGGCCCCTCCAGCCAGCGGGATACCATAATGGGCTTCAAGAAGCGGCGGGAAATTACGGGATATAAAGGCAACGTTGTCTCCCTTCTTAATGCCCATTTCTCGTAAGGCATTACTCAGCCTGACGACACGGCGGAAAAAATCACCCCATGTCCAGAGCCGCTCCCCGTCAATCACTGCTGTCTCATCCGGCATTACACAAGCAATTCTCTCAAGCAAACTCAGCGGTGTCAGTGGCTTGTACCAATGCATTCTGCTACCTACCTTTCACCTACCGTTACTAAACAGAGAATCCGCTTCATATTCATACAAAGTCTCATTAAGCTTGAGGCACTCACATGCGTCAGACCAAACGCGCTGTGCGGAATCCCGCCCACACAGCATCGATTACTTTGCCGGGCCGGATGCAATCACCGAGACGATATACTTCTGGCACCGCCCCCTTTATTGCCTCCGACAGGTTGTCCTGATTGGATACCATGCCAACAGCTAAAACGACCTTGTCCGCCTTGAGGGTTCTTTTTTGCCCCGCTTTGTCAACAACTATCAGCCCGTCATCGACTATCTCGACTGCCTCCGTGTTGGTCATGACCTTGACATCAATTCGGTCCGATTCCAGACCGTCAAATCGCCTCTGGATATCCTGGGCGTTCATCCAGACCATATCGCGCATGATGCCATCAAGCATCTCAACTATGGTCACCCTCTTACCCTGTCTGCTCAAGTAAAGAGCGGTCTCGGCGCCAACAAGGTTACCGCCTACTATGACCACTGACTTTCCAATCTCAGGCCTGTTCACAAGCAAATCAACAGCCGTTACCACTATCTCCTTATCTATCCCCGGAATCTGAGGAACAATAGGGCTGCTGCCGTTAGCCACAAAAACAACCTCAGGCTTCATTGACAGGATTAGCTCCGGTGTAACTTCGGTGCCGAGTTTGGTAGTGACCCCCAGCTTTCCTAGTTGAGCGGCGTAGTAGTCTATCAGCTGCCGGTAGTCACGTTTGAACTCAGGCACGGCAGCGGGTAACAGGTTTCCACCCAACTCGTAGCCTTTTTCTATCAGGGTAACCTCGTGCCCCCTTATGGCGGCAACTCGGGCTGCCTCCATACCGGCGGGACCGCCGCCAACGATAACGACGGTCTTCTTCTTTTCCGCCGGCGTCAGGGCGAGATTTCGTTCGTTTCCAGCTTGCGGGTTGACCGCGCAGCTAATGTACTTACCGGCCAGCACTCTTCCCAGACAGCCCTCGTCATCTCCCAGGCACGGCCGGATATCATCTAATCTCCCCTCTTTTGCTTTGTTCGGCCACTCCGGGTCGGCAAGCAGGGGCCTGCCCAGAGCAATGAAGTCGGCTTTGCCCTCCTCTAAGACACTCTCAGCCAGCTTCGGGTTACCCAGTTTACCAACTGCAATTACGGGGATCTTAACAGCCTTCTTTGCCATCTCAGCCAGATACACCAGGCAGCCGTCCGGCTGCGTGGTTGGCGGCTGCGCCCAGTTGTTCGTTTCGTAAAAGCCGGCGTCGATATGTAGTCCATCGAAACCTGCTGCCTCCAGCTTGCGAGCAATCTCCAGCCCTTCCTCAACAGTCCGTGACCCTTCCAGCTCTGAATGGTGCGTAAGGCCGTAGCGGAAGGTCACCGGATAGTCAGGACAGGTTGACCTCTTTACGGCTTCGAATAGCTCTGTTATTATCCTCAGTCTGCCGTCTAAGCTGCCGCCGTACTTGTCGGTTCGCTTATTGTGGCGGGCCGTGATGAATTCATCCAGGAGGTAGCCCTGGTGGGCGTGTATCTCGATGCCGTCGATGCCGGAGCTGGCAATGATTCCCGCCCCGCAGCCAAAGTCACTTACAAATTCTTCGATCTCCTCGATGGATAGCTCCCGACAGGTGATGCTTGGGTCGAAGAAGCTCGGTATGGGTGACGGGGCAACCAGTCCTCCATGGGGCAGGCTGGGATTGGGTGGTCCCTGACGTCCGAAACCGGCGCTATACTGAACGAATATCTTAGCTCCGTAATCGTGCACCGCCTCAGCAAGTTCACTGAGCCATAAAGTGGCCCTGGAACTGTCGATTAGGGGATAGCCCCAGGATTTCTCGATCTTTTCATTGGGGCAGGTGACCCCGGTGACGATTAGGCCGGTGCCTCCCCTTGCTCTGGTGACGTAATAGTCTATGCCGCGCTGCGAATATCCCAACTCCTGTGATGGGCTGGTCATCCCCATACAGAACATCGGAGCCATAACTATCCGGTTTTTGACTGTCAGGCTGCCGATTCTGCCAGGCTGGAACAACTTCATGGTATAGCCTCCTTTTAGCTCTCTGGACTGAGACGTTAGTATTAGCTTCTTAAGCTCTTGCCGGGTAGCCATTTCTTGTTCTCATAATAACTCGTTTACTACAAATGAGCTAATAACTTCCTCAGGGTTCCGGCTCTTCAAGCCACAGCTAGCCCAAGCGGCGATGGCTACAGCTTGATACCCTTGAAGTCCATCGTCTGCTGTGTAATCGCCCTCTCTGCAGCCAGCCGCTCAATACTGGATGCGCCGAAGAACCCCACCACGCCCCTTGTGTTCTTCAGTATGAACTCCACATCCTCGGGCTCGGATATCGGGCCTCCGTGGCATATAACCAGTACATCCTGGCTTACTGCCTTTGCGGCGTCGTGTATCCTCTGAACCTTAGCCGCCGCCTCCTCTATGGTTAGAGCCCTTTTGGCACCGATGGTGCCCTTGCTGGTGAGGCCCATATGCGCCACGATAATATCGGCACCAGCCTTGACCATTTCCCTGGCTTCGTCCTCGGTGAAGGCGTAGGGACAGGTCAGCAGGTCCAGCTTGTGGGCCTCGGCAATCATCTCGACCTCTTTGTCATATCCCATGCCGGTGGCCTCGTAGTTCTCACGAGCCACCGTGTTTGCCTCGTAAATGCCTACGGTAGGGAAGTTCTGAACCCCGGAGAACTGCATTTCGGCCAGTTGCTTGAGGAAAACAGGCATTAACCGGAACGGGTCCGTGCCACAAACCCCGGCGAGGACCGGGGTGTTCTTGACCACCGGCAGTACCTCGCCGGCCATCTCCGCTACGATTGCGTTGGCATCGCCGTAGGGCATGAGCCCTGCCATAGAACCCCTTCCGGCCATACGGTAACGCCCGGAATTGTAAATAATTATGAGGTCAGCCCCTCCCTTTTCAGCACACTTCGCAGATATACCGGTGCCAGCCCCGACACCTATAATTAGCCTGTGTTCGTCTATGTTTTTCCTCAGCCGTTGAATACATTCTTTTCTAGGTATCATTGCTAGTATGTCCTCCTATTGTCTCCTGATATTATTGCTTTACTGCTTGTTTCCCAGACAGCTGAGTAGCTGGTTTGCGGCTTCAGCCGCAAACTCACCATCGTTAATATCCAGGTCCATTTCGACCAGCTTGACCTTTCCCTCCAGGTTCTCCCTTATGGAATCAATCAAAGCCTTATCGGCCTCCGGGTCGTAGAACGGCTGCCCCTCTTTATCAATGAGTGAAATCCCCCCTCTGGGCCAGACAAAAACTGTCGGCCCTTTAGCCTTGTTCAGCTTCTGAGCAATTATCCGGCCGAGCTCTACATTCTCTTCTTTGGTCGTTCTCATTAGCGTTACCTGGGGGTTATGCTGGTAGAACAAGCGGCTTTTGAATCTCCCGGGTACCGTTTCTGGGGCCCAGAAGTTGACCATGTCTAGGGCGCCGGGGGCGACAACCTGGGGAATCCCCTTTTCACCGGCCGCTTCGAGTCGCTTTGGGCCGGCTGTCAGTAGACCGCCGACCAGTTCGTCAGCCAGCTCGGTGGTCGTAATGTCCAGTACACCCTTGATGAACTGGTATCTCCCAAACGTAAAAATGAAGCTGTGAAAAACCCTGATTAGCTATTTGTTAGCTAACGAGGAAATGTCATCATAGCGCAGTTAACATAATTGCTCATTTCAGCTTCAAATTATGGCGCGCCTAGAGGGATTCGAACCCACGACCCTCGGTTCCGAAGACCGATGCTCTGTCCGCTGAGCTATAGGCGCACGCCTTATTTCACGCCCATTATACCCGGCGGTGGGGGCTCC
>Ga0315537_1002849_pt1 | contig 13021 bp, 7 predicted proteins | sample SalMarSW160270MG_FD_203091 | JGI IMG/M metagenome (GOLD analysis project Ga0315537, IMG submission 203091) | Salt marsh sediment microbial communities from the Plum Island Ecosystem LTER, Massachusetts, United States - Salt Marsh Sediment SW1602-70 ... | reverse complement strand
CGATAAGCAAACAGCTCTTCCAGGGCGGATTTCAGCTTTCTCGCCGAGTCAGCGTTGTGGGCACAATCAACGACCACAAACGGCCTCCGCCCCAGAATCTCCAGCCTCCCCGGCCAGTGAACCCGCCGCAGCCCCTCTCTGATGCTGGTCTCAGGAACGTTGATGCCCCGCTGCCGTAGCTTCTCCATAGCAGCCACGACCACCGTGGCGTTATTCAGTTGATGCCTGCCCAGCAAAGGTATCCAAAATCTCCGGCCTGCAACCTGAGGCCCGGAACCCGAAACCTGAAACCATTGACCTTCCAGGTTTGCCTCACCCGCCTCCCACGTCCAGTCCCGGCCGATCACCGTTAGCTCGGCTGCCTTTCCCCTGCACACTTCTTCGATGACAGCCATAGCCTCCGGCACCTGGGGAGCACTGACCACCCAGGCTTCGTCTTTGATAATGCCCGCCTTCTCCCGCGCGATCAGGGGCAGGGTCTCGCCCAGGATATGAGTGTGATCGTAGCTGAGGGAGGTTATAATAGCTACCAGGGGAGTGACCACGTTGGTAGCGTCCAGTCGGCCGCCCATGCCCACTTCCAGAACAGCGAACTCTACCCCCTGCTCGGCGAAATAGAGAAAGCCCAGGGCGGTGATGATTTCGAAGGTGGTGATACCCTCGATGCGGCTCGCCAGGGGCTGCAACCGCTCAGTCAGAGAAATCACCGCTTCCTCTGGAATCAACCGCCCGCCAACCTGAATCCTTTCCCGTAAGGTATGCAAGTGCGGCGAAGTGTAGAGACCCGTTCGGTAGCCGGCGGCCCGCAGAATAGATTCGCTCATCGCCGCCACCGACCCCTTGCCCTTGGTGCCGGCAATGTGGATGGATTCAAAGTGGCGGTGGGGGTTATCGAGCCAGGCCAACAGCTTTTCCACGCGAGCCAGGTCGAAGTGCTCAGGCCCGTACAGGTAGGAGCTTTTCTTCTCGTAATCAGTGAAACTGTAGATGTAATCGAGAGCGTCTTTGTAGGTTAACATACCCCTTGATTTCGGACCTGTGATTCGGCTTATTTTATACTAACTACAGGAAAAAGTAAAATCCGGCTGCTCTTGACTATTCGCCCACAATCTGGTAAACTTCAGGCTGACAAAATTGAGGAGGTATCGCTAATTTGAAAAACTTCTCCCTAGCGCTAATGATCGCGTTGAGCCTGGTGGGACTAAATATGATCGGTTGCTCAGCCCGCCCCCTGCTCTATGATGCAGAGTTTTACCCTGAGGTGATCTCACCGAACGCCGACGGGCACGACGATGCCGCCAACATCCTTTACAAACTCTCCCGCAACGCCAGTGTGTCCATCTACTTCATTGACCAAGCCGGAGAGCGGCGCTACCATCGAAACGGAGAGCGCCGCTCAGCTCAGGACGAGTCCTACTGGACCCTCTTCAGCGGGGTGGTGGATGTAGACGAAGGCGGCCCCGTCAAGAGGCGCATGATGCCCGACGGGCAATACACCTGGGTCATCGAGGCCACCGACGACAGCGGCTACACCGAGAAGGCAGAGGGGAGCTTGACCATCGTTGACGCTGACACCACCCTCCCCGAGCTGCAGGGCTTCTCCGTCTCCCCCCAGGTTTTCAGTCCCAACCGCGACGGCGTTGACGACCACGTGACCATCAACTACTTCCTCCCCAAACCGGCCACCGTGCGAGTCTACCTGCTCGACGAGGCGGGGGAGAAATTTTTCATCCCTGAGACGGTATCGCAGAGGATCAAACCGGGAGAGGTGGGCCTGCACCAGTACGACTACGAGGGGGGCGTTGATCTGGGAGCCGTCCCTCCACCCGACGGCACCTACACCGTGACGGCCATCGCCGAGGACCTGGTGGGCCAGCGGGTGGAGGAGCAGAGCACCCTGACCATCCAGCACGGCGGGGTGCCTCGGGCCGACATCATCAAGGCCGAAGTGGAGTATTCCACCGACGAGGGCCTGCGAGGAGATTTCACCTCCCTCACCATCCCTCTGGAGGGGACGCTGTATTTCACCGCCACGGTGGAGAACTACGGCGACACCCCCGTTCGCACCACCGGTCCGCAGCCAGGAACCACCTACACCAGCCGTCAGAACTTCAGCACCCTGGAGTGGTATCAATCGGACGGATCCTGGCGCTTCGGCCTGGACTTCGAAGAAAACCCCGGCCAGACCTACCCTTTCCGCTGGTCCCTGGGCCAGCACGACGAACTGGAGCCAGTGGTCAAGGGGGACGACGTATTCTACTACCTCATGCCTGGCCAGAGGGTAACCATCACCGGTGCCATCCAGATACTGGACAAGCCCCCACGCAACCCCTTCTACCTCTGGGCGGGGCTGATCCACGAGGGAGTGGAGGTCGTCCAGAACCGCGTTGCCCCCATCCTCATCACCGTTGACGTGGCCAGCCGGGGGGCTTGGAACCAGTAGACAGTGGTAGGCCACATCCACACCATGAATGAGCCAGCTTGCAACCCCATCTACTTCTTCGCCGGCCTCATCCACGAGGACGTGAGGATTGATGCCTTCAACGACCACGTGGATCCTCAGGAGATCTCGATTGGGTTTTAGGGCTGCTTTCGAGACCTCATCGTGGTGGCTGCTCTGGACTGCGGCAGCGCCAGGGTGGGGGAGAAGGTGGTGTAGGAGACCTGATTTGCCGAAAATGGGGGTAGAAAAGGGCGTTTGACATATGAGCTTTTTGCCAGTATAATACGCCTGGCACGATAGAAATGATCCATCCATTCACTCCAAAATAGAGAAACGGGATGAGCATCCATGAAGATACTTTCGAGGTTCCTTGGGTGTACTGCGAAAATCGGCAGAGCCAATATGGTTGGCTCCTGCGAGCTTGGGTATAGGGCACGAGCGGCAGCCTGTGAGGGGCTGGGCTTGTGCCTTTTGACTTTTTAAGGAAGATAAAGTTCATGGAAAGACCATCGCGGGGTACCATAAGAGCTCTCGCTAATCTGCTGCAAGCAAAGAGAAGTAGGCCTGAAGAGCCATCTTGTGTACTGGTATTGGGAGCAGGAGCCTCTATCAGGTCGGGCTGCCCATCGTTAATGGAAGTTATCAGGCAAATCATTGAGAAATATGGCAATCCGGAAATCCTGTCTCGCTCTAGAGAGGAGCAGATAGACGAGTTCTACAGGGTTGTGGATGGGCTGGACGATCACAGTCTGTGGCTGTTGCTCGACACACTTTTCAAAGACGCGAAACCCTCTACGGGGTATGAATACCTAGCGCGTCTGGTGAAAGGTGGCCACTTCGACGTTATTCTCTCGACAAACGTGGACACCCTTGTGGAAAAAGCCTTTGAAAGAGAGGGGCTATCGCTGGTTGATGACATTGATCTGATCGACGCTGGGGGAGTCAAGACAGATGCAGATGCACAACCAATTATTAGGAGACTTGAGAATCCTACTCCCCGGATCAAGCTGGTGAAACTTCACGGGCAGTTACCGACCCGTCAGATCAAGTTTCGGCTAAGAGACATTTTTGAGTTTCCTGATAAGCCGGCTAAAGCCGTTGAGGGGTATGTTAGCAATCGCCTTAGAAGCGTGATTATTGTGGGACATAGTCTGAGAGATGAAGATCTGAATGGGTGCTTTCGTAAAGATGGAGGAGCTATCTGGTATATCAACCCTCGGTATCCTACGACCAGTGACTTTGCCGGTAAAGTGGTGGCAAACAGATCAGGTTCCTACTATATTGATGGTGAGGATGGCAATTTTGATCGGTTCTTTGAGGAGTTACATAGATGGGTGCAAAGTTCCATTTCTATGAGAGATGACACTCCGCACTCAGTAGGTTTCCTTAACCGATCGAATGAGCTTAGTGAAATCAAGACAAGATTGTCTCAACCAATATATCCCCCAGTGACCGTTGTAAGTGGGCCTATGGGCTACGGGAAAACATATCTTCTCCGTAAAGCAGCTGATGATCTCAAGAGGGATGGATGGGATTGCGCTCTGTTAGAATGTGAAGGGTTCGCTGATCAGGATACAAGGGTTGTTATGAATGCCTTGGCCTCTGAGTTCGGTTGCGATGAAGTGCCTAATTGGGAACAGATAGGCTCGTGTCTTGGCCGGAGGATAGCTGACCAGAGGCCATACAGAGTAGCCCTGCTGGTAGATGGAATTGACTGGCTTCCGAAAGGTGTACGCCGCCAAGCACTTGTGGGCTTGAGCACCGTCTATGAATGCGTCAGAGAAGCCAGAGGCGAATGCCGTGTTGTGCTCTCAGGACGGTGTATCGGAGATGACCTGGACTGGGTGAGAGAAAGAATCTCTGGTGAAGGGTCCTTGCCCTTCGGGCAGCCAGGAATGTGGTACACAGAGATACCCCTTTCTGAATTCGGTCAAGATGTAATAGTGGATCTGATCAGGCGAGTTTCGAAGTGTGATTTTGTGCCTTGGGAATACGAGGCGATGAGTAGTAGCTTATTGGATATAACGGGAGGTCATCCAAAAGGGCTTATTGATATAGTGACCAAAGATCTGGATAAGAAGAGAAGATGGACATTTGGCAAGAGACCAGGAATGAGACGTTTCTATTTCACCTCCGAAACCAATGAGAGGCTCTTCACAACATACATGACCGATGTAGTTAATGAGATTACAGCGAGAATTGGAGAGCAACGGTGGAAGGATTTCCAAACCGTTTGCGTTCTGAGGAGATTCAACGCCTCTGTATTACAACATATGATAGACAACGGAGCAATTCATCAATTCACCAAGGGCGAGGAGTTGTTAGTATGGTTAGTAAGACGCAATCTGGTTCTGGAGAAACAACCTGGCATGTGGGGGGATGCTATCGCACGAGGGGTTGTTGTAGCGGAAATGAAAATGATTGCGAGGAATAGGGAAAGATATAGGGAACTGAATCAGATGGCGGCGGATGGTTACTCGGACTCATTGGACAGGGTATGCAAGGTTTACACGGAGACTTCCCTTTTGGAGCTAGAATACTCTATCATCACCTATGGGATTGAAGTGATATATCATCGCCTGGCAGCAAAGTACTTGATAACTCCTGGGGAGCCGGAAAACCCTCTGGAAGAAGCCTCGAAAGAGGTGCGCAATAAACTGATGTCATTAGGTGAGAATGTGGTAGAGCGGTTCATTGAGGAGGCCACAAAGGACAAAGAGATTTGCCCTTCCGAGGAGGCAGAGGATATAGTTAGAAGCAGCCTCGGAAAGCACAATGGATTAAAAAGGAGAGAGTCATGAGAGAGTCATTAAGTAGACGTCTACCTACCTTGGTTGGCCGCGATAAAGAACTTGGGCTCATCTCCGAGGCAGTTACCGGCCTCGGTCGTCCAGTTCTGCTCATCATGGGCGACCCGGGCATCGGGAAGACCCGCCTTCTGGAGGAGGTTGAGCGTATCGTCACCGCTGAGGTCGGAGAAGACGAACAGAAGGAGATGGACGTATTATGCCCAGGGCTCCTGGACTTCTACGATACAGCAATGCACTCTGAGATTGCCATAGAGGATGCTATCGTCAAAGATCTGATGGAGCGTGGAGTGGAAGATGTCTTTCAGGAATTCAGGACGAAGCTTGTTGAATGTCGCGAGGGGCGAATCTCAGAAGACCAATTGTGGGAAGTGTTTAAGGGAGGATATGAGGAAGCCTGCCGCAATAAACGGGTTGTACTTCGTTTCGACACTGCCGAGCTTCTAGAATACGAACGTGACGACCAAGAGGTGTTGGATGATTGCGAGGTTAAGGGGCTGGAGGCCCCGACGCTGGGATGGCTGGCGGAGAAAGCCCCTCAGTTGCAAAACACAGCGATCATCATTGCCAGCCGTCCTGATGAACACCTAAGCAAGCGTCTCGAAGGTGCGTACGGAGAGAACTTGCAGTCGGTAAAGCTCGAGGGGTTGACTCTCGAGGAGACGAAGGAGTACTTCCGAGAGGCTAGCGATTTCGGTGGGCAGATACTCAAGAGTTCACCAGAAACGGTGGAGAAGGTCTGGTTCCTCAGCGGCGGGCGGCCCATCTTTGTCTCCTTGGCGCTGGATTGGCTGAGACGGGACAGATTGCGGGGCATATGGGATGAGGGTTTTTATCCCGTTGATGTAGCAGAACTCAAAGAGATGCGCAAACAAGATAGTGAAGAGTGGAAGGAGGCAAAACACAGGTTCGAAATAGCCTTGATTCAAAAAATCCGTGAGTGGGATACACCGGTGGATAAGGCGATCTATTATGCCGCCCGGGCGCGCAAAGGATGCGACGCGGAGATTCTAGCACGCATGATGGACATCCCGGTCCAGGAAGCTGAAGAGCTAGTACCGGAGCTCCTGGAACTCTCCTTCGTAAAACGGCCGTACAGATCGCCAAGATGGCGAAAAGAAAGGTTCTTCCTGCACGATGAGATGTACGATCTCGTAGAAGAACATGTATGGCAAGCCTTCTGGCCTGACTACCTGGAACAGGAGCGCATAGCAGGAGATATCATTAGCTACTACGATGAGGAAATACAGCAGGTGAAGGAGGAGATAGAGGGAGCAGAGGCTGAGAGGGAGAGGAGCGATCTGCAGCACCAGCGTCACATCTTGCTGACCGAGCGGCTATACTATCAGTTCGATCTGGCTCCACGGCAAGGACTGACGGAGTATGACCGCCTGGATACGCAGGCTTGCAGCGAACGAGCTTTGGAGTGGGACAATCTTCTGCGCATAGAGGCGCTCCGTTTTGCTCGCCAACGAATTGAGCGAGCAAAATACGGCGGTTGGGTCACGGTCCAAGATGAGAAGCCCAAGATAGCCGATTCCGTTAACATGAATTGCCGAGCACGTTGGGTGTATAGATTTGTGGCCCGCCTTGAATATGAAAAGGCAATTAAGATAACCAATAAACTCCTAAAAAAGTATCCCAAGGCTGACGAGCTTTGGCAAGCCAGATTGCTTGTTTCCAGAGCAGCGGTAGAAGAACGATTGGGGCGTCTTGATGAGACGGAAAGTGATATCGAAGAAGCACTGAGAATGTTAGACAAGTTGACGCCAGATGGATTTGATAAGTGGGTGGTGGATTACTGGAAGGCAACCGCTCATATCTACGAAGGGCTTATGGCACGTGCTTTAGGGAAATTGAAAAGGGCAAGTGAGGCAAATTTTGAAGCGGCCTCGCTGTACAGGGGAATCGGCTATCAATCTGGTGAGGCACGGGCTCTGAACAACCGGACGTATGTATTAGCCCGACAAGGCAAGCTCAAGGAAGCGTTGGAGGACTGTGAGAAAGCCCTGCGGCTCAGACAACAGACAGGCGACGATTATGGCATCGCCCTTGGGTTGAATACACGGGGTATCCTCAAGAAAAGGGAAAGGAACTTCTTGGGAGCCTCGACGGATAGCACGAAGGCTCTGAATGTTTTTCAGAGGCGGCGAGATGAAGTGGGCATCGCCTTGGCCAGTATTAACCTGGGATGGGCATATCGGCGTCGGGGTTTAAGTGACACGAGGAGAACTACAGCAGGTATAGAGAGATATTTTGAGCTCTCCGAGAAATTCCTCGCGCAGGCCAGGGAAAAGGAGGATAAGCTCGAGCCCTATTATCAGCTAGAAATTCATAACGAACTGGGATGCACTTACAAAGATTGGGCCGACTTTCTTACCAAGCGCGAGGCCGAAAAGACGCGATATTATGAGCTGGTAGAGAAAGCTAATGAAGAGTTCAAATCAGCTGATAACATCGCTACGAGAATGGAGTTAGTATTGGAGAAAGCCGATAACCTAGAGGATTGGGCATGGGTTTTTCACCTGAGATACGCTTATCGAGATCAAATGGAAGAAAAGAATCCAGAAGCCCTCCTTCAAGAGGCAAAAGACAAGCTAAACAAAGCGGAGGAAGCCTTGGAGGATTTCAAGGGCAAGGTGGAACCGGGCTTGGAAGAAGCTTATCTTATCCTGGGCAAAGTTTGTTATCAGCGAGCTCGTCTACTTACGAAGTTTAGCACGGAGTGGGAGGAGACAGCCAGAAATTACGCCCTGGCAGCAACATACCTGGAGAGTTACTCAAAGCAAGTAGACCAATTGAATGAATTGCAGCTTAGCGTTCAGGGATGGCTAGACGAACTCCCTCACGAAGACGAAGTGAGGAATCTGGCCGCAGTGATGAAAGGAATATTGAATGATAGAGAAAGGGAAGGATGGGAGTGCGGAACGCTACGAGGATGGATTGACGACGTGATACTGGCAGAGCCAACATTTGGCCTGGGGAGGTGAAACATGGGCGACTGCGCTTGTACTGTAGACCCCAGCCACTTCACTGGACTTGAAGGACGACTCTTCTTCGTTGAACTCACCCCCGCTTGCAACAATGCCTGCATCGGTTGCGGCAATGTCTTTGCCGGTAATCGCTTACCTGAACCATTGTCAATGCAAGAATGGTGTACTGTCCTCGACCGCATTGCACCAAGTACGTCTTGGCTGAAGATCACCGGCGGAGAGCCAACGCTGCATCCGGAGTTCGAAGAAATTATCGAACACGCCGCAGCCCTGGGCATTCCTTTCACGCTGTTCACCAACGCCCGCTGGCTAGAACCTGAGCGGTTGGTGTATTTCCTGGCTGGCATCCCACAACTGGATGGGCTGCTTGTCTCCCTCCATGGCGCCAAGGCTCAACCCCACGAAGCATTCACTTGCACACCTGGCTCTTTCGATGAGACGGTCGCCAACATCCGGTTGGCAGTTGATGCTGGGCTCAAGGTAACTACCAGCACGGTTCTCACTCGTTACAGTTGCCCTGAAGTCGAAGCCATCGTCTCTTTGGGCCAGGAACTGGGTGCTGACCATGCGTCATTTCAGCGCTTTATCGGCGCGTCACTGCCCGAAATTGAGCCGGGCGAGCTTGAATTGCAACGAGCGGTGGAGGCGATTGAGAATATCGCTAACGGAGGAAATGGAATAGGTGGCAACGGGCGTGGGCCGAAGGGAAATGGCGAACCGGTGCGCTTCGGTACGCCCATTCCGCATTGTTTCGCTGCTAACGGTTCTTATGGATGCCTAGCTGGCATCGCGCAGGCCACCATTGATCCCTGGGGCAATGTGCGCCCCTGTAATCATGCCCCACTGATGTGCGGCAATCTGCTGGAGCGATCACTGGAAGAGATTTGGCACTCACCGGCGATGGAAGCGTGGCGAGGAATGACCCCCGTTGAGTGCCTGGGGTGTAGAGAATTCGCAATGTGTCGTGGAGGCTGCCAGGCGACAGCCATGCTACGGGGATTGGAGAAAGACCCCCTCATTGGGAAGCCAGTGGTAACCAAACCACAAGAGCCACCGGGGAAGTTAGCTCTTGAAGGCACTCAGCCGCTAAGCCGCTTTAGTCACAAGGCTAGAGTAGTGATGGATATCTTGGACGAGCAACGCTACGCCAGATCAATAGACGCTTTGGGGGGATAGCTCCTCCGCCAGGACAATAACACAGAGTGTATTTTGTCACCAAGCAGCCAAGGTTAAAAACGAGAGCTGCGGAGTGGCGGCGGTGAGAGGAGGCTATCCCCAAGAGGGAGGCCTCCTCTTGCTTTTGGAGGCCCATAGGAGATTGTTATGACAAACGAAACATCGGAAACGACAGTCGAAGTGAACGAACCATCGGAAATGATAGTCGAAGTGATGGAACTGGGAGAGAGACGTAGCTACCGCCAGCTCGTGGTGTTATTACTACTGGTCGTTGTCTTCACGTTTGTGAGCCTGCGGTGGAAGACAGGAGTTGGCTGTTTTGTCTTTCTGTCTCTCACTCTTTTCATTGTCCGTTTCCGGTCACCGCCTGGCTGGCGGCGCTTGCTCACAGCCATCTGGATGATCCTCGCCATCGCTCTGGCGGTAGGTATTCCTCTATACCGATGGTTGAACACCCCGGATATGACCATCACCAACAACGTGTTGTTGCGTTTCCTGATCGGCGTGACTTGGTCCAGAGTGTTCTGGTCAGCCGTGGCCGGCTTGCTGGCCGGGATCAGTGTGATAGGGGTGCCACTCCTGGCCGTTATGTACGTCAGTTCAGAGTGGCTGCTGGCGATGCGCGAGACTTTCGGGGTGACCCGCGGGCAAGCGTTGCGGTTGCTGTTCACTGTAATGTTCAACATGAACCCCCCTTATTTTATCATTGAGGACGGAGAGATCATCTTGACTAAGCCTGCGGGAGTATTGGAACTGTTTGGGGGGCCGGGAGTAGCAGTGGTCAAGCCCTACAACGCCGTGGTGTTCGAGTGGGGCGGGAATGTCACCCGCATCGAGGGACCTGGTGTGTTTCTAACCATGCTGTTTGAATTTCCCAAGCATATCATTGATCTGCGGCCGCAGTGGGAGTCCTTTCCAGTAGAGGAGGTACTGACTAAAGACAAGGTGCCGCTACGAATCAAGTGCGGCCTAGGTTATCGGATCGAGTCCCGGGACCAGACTGCAGAACGGGAAGAAAAGGAACACCAAAAGAAGATGAAAGAGCGCCAGGAGGTAGAGGATCGCAAAGAGGTAGCGGAATGGAGGCGGTTCCCCGGGATCATCAATGGAGAGTATCCTGTCTACAAGCGCACGATCTTCAAAGCCGCTTATAAAGCGGCAGGCAACTGGAAACTCACCACCAGGGGAGCTACGACCACAAAACTGCGCGAGGTGGTGTCGAAGTTTGAGCTGCAGGACATATACCACCACGATGAGGAAAGCGAAGAGTTCATTCTGACTGAAATCGGCAAGCGAACCAAGGAGAAAGTGGCAGAGATTGCACACTACTGGGGAGTGCATGTGGGGACTGTCAACGTTGATGCTATTGAAGTATCTGAAGCAGTCTCTGAAGCAGTCAGAGAGCAAGTGTGGGAAATGTGGGGTTCAGAATATACCCGGCGGAGGGCATTGATTGATGCTGAGTTGGATCGGCGTATTGACACCACCAAGGCTGAGACAGCGAAACTTGTTCAGGTAACTGAAGCGACAGCCCGAATGCAGACTATCCAAGCAATCGCCCAGGGCCTCAAACAACTCTTGGGAAAAGATGCCAAGGCAGAGGACTTGATAGCCTTGCGCTACATTGAATATCTGGAGAAGACGGGGGGAGGTGAAGAGGGATGGCCGACACAAGAACGGTTGGGAGCTATACGAGCTTTAGGAAGGTTGGGGATGGGGATTAGGCATGATGGAGAAGATACAGGAGGGATGAGAGAATGAGTTGCCAAACTATGGCCGATGAGGTCTTTGAAATGCTTCGGGAAAAAGCTGTGAACTCCGGTTGTCCTGATTACACCTCGGATTGCTCTGATTACATCGAACGTGTAGAAATGGCTTTGCAGCAAATGGATTGGGGCAAAGCTCTCGATCTTTGTAGGCAAGGTTCAGCACTTTGCTCAAAGGTAAGCATTGACGCGGAGTACTGCCGGGCAATCGCTCAAATGTATTTGGGGGCCGTTTATCACGCGATGGGAGATCTGGAGGAAGCTAAGATCTGGTACCGTCATAATTCGAACATCTTCAGTATAACGGACCGTGATGACAGCCAGTGGTGTGAGGCCGTCGCACGATATGCCCTCGGGTTGCTCGCACAAAGTACTAACGACTGGGACCAGGCACAGAGACTCTATCGCCAAAGCTTCTTCATTTTTCAACGGTTGGGCAACAACTTTCCAGAGCTAGAAAGGGTAAGGAGAAGGAGAAGACACCTGGATTTCCTTCGTCGGCAAAGACAAAAAGCCCAAGAGCAACTTGACTTCGTTCCTATCATTGGCACGACGGCAGCGGGGGAGCCCATTTTGGCCATAGAGGTCGGGCTGGAAGATGTGTTCTCGGACAGGATTCATTTGAGAGACCGACATTGCAAGATAAAGAAGGTTCTGGAAGCAGGCAAGGGCACCACTTTCGAACTCAAGCATGGCAATACCTACTTTGCCCTCGGAGTAGAGGGTGATAGCATGACCGGAGTAGACATTGAGAATGGTGATTACGTCATCTTCAGACAACAACCCGACGCGGAGCCAGGGGAGATAGTGGTTGTTAGAATAGATTACCCGTATGGATCCAGTTCAACCGTCAAGACATTCAATCGCCAGGGAAAGATAATCCTCCTAAACGCCGAGAATCCGAAATATCAGCCTCAAGTCCAAATCTTCGGGGCGGGTGATCCTACCATTGAGATCCTGGGCAAAGCGGTAGCTGTTGTGTCCATCCTGTAGTGAAATGGCTTGCAATACCCTGTCATCGTACTACCGAAACAGGAGTTGCCCTGAGTGGACTGCCGTCGGGAAGCTTCTTCCCCCACCGCTGGCCAGTGTCGCGTGGGTAGCGCCCATCCTAGACTGAGTCCCCACAGTTACCACGTCAATTGGCATTTGACAATGTGTTCACAATACGATAAAATAACCACAGATAGTTCAAGTGTCTACCTCAATCCTGAAAGACCACAGTAGTCCAAAAGATCTGACAAGGCGGGGCAAATTATGACACAGACTGACATCATTCGCCTCCTTCTCTTTTTCTTTGTAATTGCATTTTACATCCTTGACATATTAATCAGAGGTGGTTTTGGATTAAAGCCAGAACAGGCAGGCCCCGATATGTGTATGATCGCGCTGACACTCATTTTCTCGGTACTGGTGGACAACATGAACAAAATCACGCTGGGGCCTATTAGCACCATTGAAGAGCGACTGGCTCTTCGACTAGATCTTCTGTCATGCACTGCATTGTTCCTGGGATTTGCGATACTATGGATATTCTGTTTGCGTTTGGTAAGCCCCCGATGGATGAAAGTTCCACTTCTGCATAACAAGGCTCACCGTCATCAATTAGCACATTTCATCGGCATTCTCACGATGATCGTTGCCCTTGTAGTATTTGTTTGAGGTCTGCGATGAACGAATTACAGTTGGTACTGACCGCACTCATTGGATCACTCGCCGCAGCGGCGATTATTGCCTCGATCGGGTATCGCCTACAAAGTCGATTTGTAGAAGACGCTGCAATAACTACGGCTCTCCAGGTAAAAGAACTTCTACTGAAACAAGCCTTCACTAGAG
>Ga0315537_1002846_pt1 | contig 13029 bp, 8 predicted proteins | sample SalMarSW160270MG_FD_203091 | JGI IMG/M metagenome (GOLD analysis project Ga0315537, IMG submission 203091) | Salt marsh sediment microbial communities from the Plum Island Ecosystem LTER, Massachusetts, United States - Salt Marsh Sediment SW1602-70 ... | reverse complement strand
CTTCGAACATCGTATACAGTACAGGAAGACCAATTACATACCCAACAGGGATTTTTAATATCGGCGGTTTTGAAGGCATAAGTTATTCAAACAGGAATGAGTACAGGATACCGGATTATTTCAGGATTGATCTATCACTCAACCTCGAAGGGAACTTACGGAAACGAAAATTTGCGCATAGTTCCTGGATGTTTGCCGTGTATAATATTACCGGAAGGAAAAATGCATATTCCATCTATTTTAAAAATGAAAACGGTAAGATACAAGGTTATAAACAATCCATCTTCGGTGTGCCAATTTTCACAATAAGTTACAATTTCAAACTGGGGAATTATGCGGTTGATTAATGTTATCATAATCCTTTTGCTTGTAGCGGGTGTTGTGCTATCATGCATTGAACCTTTCACTCCGGGAACAACTGAATATAATGAGATGTTGGTAATTGAGGGATTGATTACTGATAATCCGATAATTACTGCAAAAGTTACCATTTCCAGAACCTATTCACTCAACAGGGATCCTGCAGCAGGTGATTTGATGGAGAGTGGTGCTGTCGTGATGGTTGTTTGTGATGATGGGAATATCTATTCGTTCACTGAAACCTCCCCAGGCATATACAATAATATCACAAATACCATCGAGCTTGAAACGGGAAAGCTCTATAAACTGGTCGTACAGACTTTGGATGGGGATATTTTTGAGTCAGATTTTGAATCCTATAAACCATCACCTCCTGTTGACAGTATTACCTATACTCCTGAAGTTGCACAAACATCAGAACTGGATCCTGGAGTTGAGGGACTTCGGTTTTATGCACATTCAAAAGGCATTGACGGGAATCCGATATACCTGAGATGGATACTGGACGCTACCTATGAATATTCTGTCCCGTTTTATTCCAATTTTATCTGGACCGGGGACACTCTTGAAAAGTTTAACAACGATACCCTCATCTTTTGTTGGAAAGATGAAAAAATTCCTGGTGTTTATTTCGGGGATTCATACGGAATGGCAGATAACAGAGTTGCGAACGCTCCACTTAATTTTGTTTCACCGTATGGTAATCAGTTAAGGATAAAATACAGTCTTCATGCCATTCAGCTCTCTATCTCGGAGTCATCTTACTCATTCTGGTATGATCTGAATAAATTGATCAATGAAACGGGAGGTCTTTACGAGACACAGCCTTTCAGGCTTGAGGGGAATATTCATTGTACTTCAGATCCTGATGTTAATGTTACAGGAGTATTTGAGGTGGCAGGAGTTTCGGAAATGCGTGTATTTGCAACAAAACCACATGGAATGCGAATTTATACCACGTATTGCCAATTTGATACCATTGGCGGAGAATTCCTACCCTGGTCTGCCGTTGAATGGGGCTCATATATTTATGCCGACTTTAATAGGGGGCTTTTCATGACCGCACCTGATTACTGTTTCAATTGCCTCCTGAGGGGTGGAACAAATAAAATGCCTCCTTACTGGGAATAAATAAACAGCATGAATAATTTAGGTAACAGATCAGCCAGGAATAATGGGAGAATAATCAGCATTTGCTGGTTCATTTTTGTGGCGTTGCTTTTTATTATTCCTGTAAAAAGATTATCCTCACAGGTTGCTGACAGATCAACAGGCATGCTCTTTATGGAAAGTGTATGGCTTACAACAGACCGCACTTTTTACCTTCCCGGTGAAGAGATCGGGTTTTCAGCAATAGTGGTTGAAACCGATACCTATTCTCCTTCACTGTTAAGCAGGATTCTAAAAGTGGAATTGATAGATAACAAAGGGAATCGTTTGGTACAACGGGAGTTCTATCTTGACAGCAGCAGGGTAGATCAGATAATACCTATACCTTCTTCGTTATCAAGCAACTGGTATTATCTACGAGCATATACCAATTGGATGAGAAACTCACAGGAAGCGATAAATAACTTTTTCCCTGTTAAAATCGTTAATCCGGCAGATCTGGTGATTGATGTTGGTGAAAACAACCCTCAGATTTTAAGTGCTTCGGTTTTCCCTGAAAATGAGAATCTTGTTGCTAACAGGATAAATCACTGTGCAGTTAGAATTCGATCGAACAATGGTGATAATATTGAAACCACGGCAGTATTGATATCAAGCAGCAATGATACTGTGTCACGATTCTTTACCGACAAAACAGGTTGGGGAGTATTTTCTTTTACTCCGTCAGTTAATAGTAAATATAATGTTGTTATCCCCGGGAGCCGGGAACCAATAATAAACACAAGAATAGCCTCTCCCAAAACGGATTCTCCATATGCACTATTTCTTGTTGAGGAGGATAGTATTAAGCTGTCCATCTCAAATGTGAAATACGAACATGTAAAGATCCTTATCCACAGGAATTACACTTGTTTTGAATATTGTACAGTAGATGTTAATAACGGGAATGCATTATTTTCCATTTTATCCAGTGTGCTCCCTGACGGATTAATGCAGGTAACCCTTTTAGCACCTGATAACACCATTCTTTTCAAACGGTTGTTTATTAATAATGATCATATCGGATCACAACCTGAGATAGTAATGGAACGATCCGAACTCAATCCCGGTGTTGTACATACAGAAATTATGAAGGGAGCTAAAGCTCCAACAGGGAACAAACTGGCAAATGTTGTGGTTACACGTGAAGAACCTTTTGATTTATTCGATTTATATCTACCGGGGACTCCTGGCTGGCATTTCAGTTATGATATACCTGCCAGTCACCTTGCACAGGAAGGATGGCTGGTTGCAAACAACTATCCTGATGAGGTTGCCAGGTCGTTCTTCAGCTTCGATGGATCAGGGTTAAAATCAAGGTCTGATAGCTTATTTATGCAAATACCTGAACGTGAAAGTCTTTATGAGTTCCTGCCCGAGACCAGAGGATCTGTCCTTAGCGGGAAGGTCATGGATGGGGAAGGGAATCCTGTTGGAAACAGGCTTATTGCTGCAACCCTGCTAAGTGATAACAATCTCTATGCAGGTTTTACATTCCCTTCAGGAAGATTTCACCTGATTTTCCCTGACCGGACAGGTTTGGAAGATGTAATCGTATGCTTCACTTCAAAACCTCCCTCCGACTGGAGTTTATTAATTGATCCACAATTTGATACTACCCGTTTAACCATACCAATTAAAAGGTTGACTATTACCGACCGGGAAGCTGAATACATCAGGGAACTGGATGTTAACAGGCAGATTACTGCAATCTACAAATACGATGAACAAACTGTAATTAAAGAGCAGGTTAATCCAACCGGACAGGTTTCTTTCTTTGGTAATCCTGATAGGGTAATGCTGGTTGACGATTATATTAAACTTTCAAATATCAGGGAAATCCTCTATGAGGTAGTTCCGGGAGTAACTGTGAGAAAGAGAAGTGGCAGTTACATGTTAAGCCTGTTCGGAGATCCATCACTTCCTATATATTACGATCCACTTTTTCTTCTTGATGGAATTCCAATAATCGATTTCGATGATTTCCTTGAGTTACCGACTGACCGGTTACGCGAAATAAGGCAATTAAATAAACTGTATATTCATGGTAATGCAGTCTTTTCTGGTATAATTGAATTTGTATCTGTGAACAATGATATGGCAGGACTGGGTCTTCCGGATAAGTCACATCTTCTTTCCGTTGCCATGCCATTCCAAAGTTTAACAAGGGATATTTCAGGGGAAAAAATGCCGGAAAGCAATATCCCTGTATTGGGTAACACACTTTACTGGAAATCATTTATTGAATCAGATATCGAATCGTTTTCATTCATAGCAAATAATAATCCTGGAACGTATGTTACCCGGGTTTCTGGTTTTAATACTAAAGGCCAGTGGATATATAACAAGAAAAGAATTACTATAGGGATAAATACCCCCTCAAAATAAAATTATCTCACCAGCGTATACTCTTTCATTATCCGGAAAAAGTCTTTTATTATTTTATCGCTGTCAAAGTTTTCCCGGATGGTGATCTTGCGGGTATTTTCGGGGCGTTCCTGCCATTCATTATCGATTAATACAGGACAGGAAATTTGTTTCGATTCTGCCCACGATGGATCTTTGACAATGGCCACGGCAGCCATGTCAAACAGGGCACGAGAAGGGGGATCTCCGTAATAATCGATGTTTTCAAAAAGATTTACCGAATAATCACCGAAGGTATCAAAAGCGAGGCCGTGTCTTCCCATCACGGGACTATCCACCCTTGGTCCCTTCCCGGGCATGTTTTCATTGATCTCTTTCCGGGTTACCCGGACTGCATCGGTACCGGATTTCCTGCCGTAACGTACTGTCACCATATCAAACTCTACATGTGTGCGAAGTACATAACTCATAGCTGCCGTATCATTCTCCTGGTTGTATTCGCCCGGTTCGGGATAGTTGGAACCCAGCCATACGACTTTAACAGAGCTGGTAATAACAGGCTCTTTTTCAAGGGCCAGGGCGACATTGGTGAGTTTGCCCACGGCAATCAAAACCAGCTTACGATCCCGCTTAACCTTCGCTTTTTCAATGATGAAATTCACGGCATCCGAACCATCGAACGCCGAGAAAGCAAGCTGCTCTTTGATGTGAAGAAGATCCTGATCGGCTCCCTTTAGCAACGGAACTTTACCATACACCTTACACAGTTTGATAATTCGTTCAGCCTCAGCATAATGATTTTCAATACCTCCTCCGCTCCGGGTGGCATTGACAGTCACACCCTCAACAGCAAATGTTTCTCCATTTAAAAGCAGGTATGCCAGGGCATGCTGGTCATCCAGCTCATTGTTCGCATCGGTATCAAAAATCACATGAATCTTTTGGGCTGTTTGTGTATCTGACGGTTCTCCGGTATTTCTGCAACCCGTCTGCAGAACAAGAATGATCAGAAATGAGATCAAGGTATATTGTTTCATGTCGACTTGTGAGTAGAGATTAAATCTGGTTCAAATATACACTATCACTGGATTATTTGCATTAATCCTTTGTTTTTCGTTGAACGTATTTCTCCCCTTCCTGCGGCGGGCAGGCTTACAGGGCTTTCTGATACGATTGATAATTATCACAGGGCTTGCCCTGTGAAATCCTCATACGAGAAATATTTCACAGGGCGGGCCCTATGCTGCAATATTTCAGACCTATCGGCCTGATAAAAAAGATATTAACCATGATATTACTTCGCATAGAATATTTAGAAAACCAGATATGTAAACCACACAACAGGGTAATAAGTAGTTTAAATTCTTTACTTTTTTATTATCTTCAATGGTCACATTCACATTGAAAAAAGGGAAGATGAATATTGTCGTTATTGGCAGTTCAAATACGGATATGGTTGTACAATCCGATCATTTGCCGGTTCCGGGGGAAACCATTCTTGGAGGAACATTCTTTATGAATCCCGGAGGGAAAGGAGCCAACCAGGCGGTGGCTGCTTCGCGCCTGGGAGGTAGCGTCACCTTTGTTGCAAAAACAGGAGATGATGTTTTCGGAAAGCAGACGGTTCAGAACCTGCAGAAGGAAGGGATAAATACCGATTTTGTCACAATTGATCCTGCTCTTCCCTCAGGTGTTGCATTGATAACGGTAGATGCACAGGCGGAAAATTGTATCGTAGTTGCTCCCGGATCCAACATGGCTCTTACAGCGGATGATATGGATCCGGTTATTGACCGGATAAAATTGGCAGAGATCATTCTGCTACAGCTTGAAATACCCATTAAAACCGTTCGATATGCCATAGAAATAGCAAACCGGAATGGAGTAAAAGTGATCCTTAATCCGGCACCGGCACAAAAACTTCCGGACTCATTACTGGGAAATCTCTACATGATTACTCCGAATGAATCGGAAGCAGAGATCCTTACCGGGGTCAGGGTGACGGATACCGACTCAGCAGAAAAAGCAGCCCGGATCCTCCGGAATAAAGGCATTGAACAGGTGATCATCACGATGGGAGCAGGTGGAGTATACCTGTTTTCGGAGAAATATTCGGAATTAATACCAGCACCGAAAGTGAATGCGGTGGATACCACTGCTGCCGGTGATACATTTAACGGTGCACTGGCTGTTGCCCTTTCGGAGGGTTGCAACATCCGGGAAGCCGTCCTGTTTGCCAACCGGGCAGCCTCAATTGCCGTGACCAGACCAGGAGCCCAGGTTTCAATACCTTACAGACATGAATTAAAATAGCAATATGAAAAAGATTGTTTATTTTTTTTGGATTATTCCGGTTGCACTGGCTGCTTGTAGCCAGGATAAAACCGGGAGCAAAGACAAACTAACGCTTTCGGATGGTGAGCAGATTACCATTTCCAGAACGAAGCTCATGGATAAAATTAAGGGCGGATGGGCAGGACAGGTGATCGGATGTACCTACGGAGGACCAACTGAATTCCGGTTTAACGGTACAATGATACAGGACTATCAACCCATACCCTGGCATGAGGGGTACATCAGGTGGTGGTATGATCATGCACCCGGATTGTATGACGACATTTACATGGATCTGACGTTTGTTGAGGTTTTTGAGAAAGAGGGACTGGATGCCCCGGCGCTGTTGCATGCCCAGGCGTTTGCTAATGCGGAATACATGTTATGGCACGCAAATCAGGCAGCTCGTTATAACATCCTCAGTGGGATCAATCCGCCGGAATCGGGACACTGGCTGAATAATCCCCATGCAGATGACATTGATTTCCAGATCGAATCCGATTTCGCCGGGTTGATGTCACCGGGAATGGTTAATCAGGCTGTGGAGATATGTGACCGGATCGGTCACATCATGAATTACGGTGATGGCTGGTATGGTGGTGTCTATGTTGCCACCATGTATTCGCTGGCTTTTGTTACGGAAGATATCCGGTTCATTGTTGAAGAAGCATTGAAAACGATACCGGAACAGAGCCTTTTCTACCAGTGCATTCACGATGTAATCAACTGGTATGACAGGATGCCTGATGACTGGAAATCAACCTGGTTTGAAGTGGAGAAAAAATGGTCATCCGATGTTGGGTGTCCCGATGGTGTATTCCGGGCGTTTAACATTGATGCAAAAATCAATGCTGCCTATATTGTAATCGGCCTTCTATACGGAGATGGAGATTTTGGTAAAACCATTGATATCAGTACGCGGTGCGGACAGGATTCGGACTGTAATCCAGCCAGTGCAGGAGGAATTCTTGGAACGATTCTCGGTTATAGCAACATTCCGGATTACTGGAGAATGGGACTTGCGGAGGTTGAAGATATCGACTTCAGGTATACCTCCATGTCGTTGAATGATGTATATGAAATGGGGTACAATCATGCGCTTCAAATGATCGAACGAAACGGTGGTACCATTGAAGCGGAAGAAATTACCCTGCGATTTCAGGCGCCCGAACCGGTTCCCTTTGAACAGGCTTTTATGGGACATTTCCCCGTTGAAAGAAAAAGTATTGAAGGGGAAGCCAGGACAATGAACCTGCAGAACAGGGAGTGTATGTTTGAGTTTGAAGGTATCGGTTTTGTCCTGACAGGCAACTCACAAAAAGAGGAAGAGGCGGTGGGAGATTATACCCATCGTGTGGAAGTTTATGTGGATAATGAACTGGTGGAAACGGTAGATCTTCCAACCGGCTTTACAACCAGAAGACATGATATTTGCTGGAAATACAACCTCACGAATCAGAAACATAGTGTACACCTGAAATTGGTGAATCCAAAACAGGGATACCGTTTGTGGCTGGGAGATGTTGTTGTATACTCGGATAAACAGGTGAATTATGCATATTAACCCGGACATATAAACCTGATGTTGAATTATTGATTGTTAAATTTCTATATCATGTATATCGTACCGTCATACACTGTTGCCGTATTTTTCACGATCATAACCATGTTATGCTGGGGATCCTGGGCAAACACACAAAAGCTTGCCGGCAGAACGTGGCGGTTTGAACTCTATTATTGGGATTATGTCATCGGGATCCTGATCCTTTCCCTGGTTTCGGCATTGACACTTGGAAACCTGGGTGAGCAAGGAAGGAGCTTTTTTCAGGATCTGCAGCAGGCAGAATGGGGGAACCTGGGCAGTGCTTTTCTCGGGGGTGTGGTTTTTAACATTGCCAACATCCTCCTGGTTGCTGCGATCGCCGTTGCCGGAATGTCGGTTGCCTTCCCGGTTGGTATTGGTATCGCCCTGGTTCTGGGTGTATTGATAAATTATGTTGCTGCTCCATTTGGAAATCCAGTCCTGATTTTTTCAGGAGTCGGTTTGGTTACCATTGCCATCATTCTGGATGCTGCAGCGTATAAAAGAATGGCAGCAACAAGCCGGAAAGTTTCTGCAAAAGGGCTTCTTTTATCCGTATTTGCCGGTGTACTGATGGCACTGTTTTACCGGTTTGTTGCCAGTTCGTTATCTGCCAGCTTTGAGAATCCGGAGGCGGGTAAAATTACTCCCTATACCGCTGTATTTGTATTCTCAATCGGCGTATTCATCAGTAATTTCCTGTTCAATACGCTGTTTATGAAAAAACCGGTCGAGGGAGATCCTGTTACATTCAAACAATATTTTAATGGAAATTTCCGGCTTCATTCAACCGGTTTTCTGGGGGGTATCATATGGTGTATTGGGATGTCCCTGAATATTGTCGCAGCGGGTAAAGCGGGGTATGCCATTTCGTACGGACTGGGGCAGGGAGCTACCATGATAGCTGCCTTATGGGGAGTTTTTATATGGAAAGAATTTAAAGATGCTTCAAAGGGAACAAACCTGTTGTTGCTTTTCATGTTCCTCTTCTTTTTAGCCGGGTTGGGATTGGTCGTTTATGCAGGTGCATGAATTTTGTGTACCGTATTTGTTTCTCAGGATTTCACCCTGGGCTGATATATTTCACGCCTTCGGAGCTGAAAGGATTATTGAAAGATTCTTAATGAAGAACTTGAGAATCGATGCAAAAGTGCAACATGTAAAATTTTAAATTCATTCCAAGATGAGTCAATTATATTCCCGGGTAATGCCTCTGTTTTTAACGTATCTTTTCATGGCCTTATTTACTTCCTGTAGCACCTCCAATGGGAGGAGTGAAGAAGAACTTCGGGGTCAGCTTCTGCGTAAGGTGGAAGGATTTAATGGGGAGGCAGGAATCTACGTGCACCATCTTTCAAAAAAGGCAACAATAGGGATCAATGAAGACGAACTTTTCCCTACAGCGAGTATGATTAAGGTGCCGATCCTGATAAAAGTATTTGACAAAATCGAACGGGATGAGTTGCGGATGGACAGTTTACTCTTTTACTATGCAGATTCTATTCATTATCCCTGGAAAGGTGATGATGCCATCTCAAGGTTCAACGAGGGGGAGGACATTACGATAAGCAAATTGTTGACCCATATGATCACTTTCAGTGATAATCATGCCAGTCTCTGGTTACAGGACCTGGCGGGAACGGGAACTGAAATCAACCGTTGGCTGGATGAAGCAGGATTTGAAAGCACCCGGGTGAACTCACGAACCCCGGGCAGAGAAAAGGATTATGAAAAGTATGGATGGGGGCAAACCACACCCAGGGAGATGGCTGAACTTCTGATAATGATCCGAAAGGGAGAAGCAGTTTCAGAAGCAGCCAGCGAGGAGATGTATCGCCACCTGACAAGAACCTACTGGGATGATGAAGCTCTTTCACAAATACCCCCCACCATTCAGGTTGCCTCCAAACAGGGTGCGGTCAGCCAATCCAGATCGGAAGTAGTTTTGGTGAATGCCCCCCATGGTGATTATGTTTTTTGTGTCATCACAAACAACCAGGCGGATACAAGCTGGGCATTCGATAACGAAGGATTTTGTCTTATCCGGGAAGTATCGAATGTAATCTGGAATTTCTTTGAGCCCGATTATCCCTGGCGGCCGGATAACCAGTATGTAAATGATTAACAAACTTATTCATACCGTAATGCTTCAACAGGATTAGCCCGGGCGGAACGCAAAGTCTGGTACAGAACAGTCATTAATGTAACGATAAGAATAATCGACATTGATAAAAGAAAAATCCACCAGGGGATGGTTGCTTTATAAGCAAATGACTGAAGCCATCGATGGGCAAAAAACCAGGAAAAGGGCAAGCTGATACATGTTGCAATTACACCATACCAAAAATATTCCCTCAATAGAATCCAGATAATCCTGCTATTGGATGCTCCAATGGCTTTTCGTATTCCAATTTCTTTCACTCTTCTATTCATGGTGAATATGACCAACCCAAGTAATCCCAGTGTTGCGATCACAATAGACAGAATGGTGAAAAAGACAAATAATCCTTTCATCTTTATATCAGCTTTGTATAGATCTGCGTGATAGATCTCCTGAAAAAAATAGTCAAATGGATAATTTGGGAAAAGCTTCTGCCAGATTTTTGAGGTAGAAGCAACTACTTCTCCCTGCTGTGATGGAGCGTAACGTATCCCAAGATATCTGATAGCCTGAGCATCATAAAAAATCAATAAGGATTCAACCTGGTCATGAAGTGAAGTATAATTGAAGTTATTGACCACACCGATTACCTGATAACTTTTTTCAGCTCCGGCAACCGGAATTCGGATTGTTTTTCCGATCGGATCCTCCCAACCTGTCTGCTCCATCATGGCTTTATTGATAATAACGGCACTGCTATCTGCCTTGCTATCTGCTCTGAAACTCCTTCCAGATAACAGTTGAATTCCCATCATTTCGATATAATTATGATCTACCTGGATATAATGAAGCATCCACATATCATTTGTGCCGTAATCTTCTATAAAGAAACCACGACGCTGCTGGAAGTTTCCAAGATATCCGGAAAAAAAGGTAACATCACGAATATCCATTATTTGCCCCAGCTCATTCTTCAATACGTCTTGCTTTTCTATCATTGAACTGTTCCGAAGTGGAACTACGATAAGATTGTCTTTATTTACACCAAGATCCCGGGATTGAATAAAACTATGTTGCCGCTGAATGATAAACGTGTTAAAAACCAGAAAGACTGAAATGATTAATTGAAAGATTACCATCCCATTCCGCAAACTGGACCGTTGGATTCCTGCAGATACAATGCCTTTAAGAGTACGAATTGGCTGAAAACGAGTCAAATATAAGGCTGGATACATTCCGGCAAGAATACTTACAACCAGAACAATTCCAGCCAGAAACAATATTGAATACTTGATTTGAAATATATTTCGTGGCAATTCAATTCCGCTAAACCTGTAAAATGCAGGTAAAATAACCTCGGCAAGAAAGATGGCAAGGATTAGGGCAATTATTGTTATTAGAAATGATTCGGTCAAAAACTGAATAACAAGGTTAATTTTTCCTGCACCATAGGTTTTTTTGATACCTACTTCTTTCGCGCGTTCAAGTGATCTTGCAGTTGTCAGGTTTATAAAATTTATACAGGCAACTAAAAGAATTAACAGACTAATCCCGGAAAATATATAAACCTGGCTAATGCTACCGTTCGATTCAAGTTCATGTGTTAAATGAGAACGCAGATGAATATCTTTAACTGGTTGAAGGAAAATATCAAAACTGGAGCCGGTATCTTCCATTCCCTCACCCATATGTTTTTTAAGTACCGATGCTATTTTAGTCTCGACGTAAGAAGGATCAGCAGTTTCATCAATGGTGATGTAATTATAGGTTACAAAGGCAAAAAAAGTTGTCAGGAGATTATCATAAACAGGCTGTTTAAGCAGGGAGCTATACGATCCGATAAAATCGAAATTCAAATGAGACCGGGCTTCTGGTTTTTTTATTACTCCCATTACCGTATAGTCATGCTGGTTGTTCCAATTAATGGTTTTTCCAACAACATCTGCTGTTCCGAAAAAGCGTTCAGCAGCATTTTCTGTTATCACCATTGTAAAGGGTTCTCTGAGAAATTCTTCAGCATTGCCGCATACTATTTCAAAATGAAATATATCGAAGAAACAACTATCTCCGAATAAGATGTGTTCCTGGTAAAACCTGTTTTCATTCACACTCAACAAAACCGGACGGGGCATATGATAAAAACGTGTTGCATTGGTTATTTCCGGGATCTCTTCCCGCATTGTATGTCCAATTGGGCCTCCCATAACAGCTGCTTCGAACGAAAAACCGGACATGTCTCCCCGGATAGCCAAACGAAAAAGTTGATCTTCATTTGGATGGTGCTTATCGAAACTAATTTCATGATAAACAAATAATTGGATTAAGATAAAGCAAGCAATTCCAATAGTCAACCCGAAGATATTAAGGAGTGAATTAATTCTATTCTGAAAGAGGAGACGGAGGGCAATTTTTGTATTAATGGTTAACATTGGAATAAGGATAGACGTTTCGTTGATCCATGTATAAATAAACTATCGAATAGGGTAATGTAACCAAAAAAAACTGGCAGGTCTGAAGGACCTGCCAGTGGAATTAATGTATTCTTACTTTTTCCCACTCTTATCCGGGAAGGGTGGGATCGGTGGAATAGTATCTTTCCAGGTTTTTATCTCCTCAAGGATCACTTCGATGGCTTTATCCATCTGGTCGTCCTGTCCTTCATACAATTTTACGGGATCATTTTCCAGGATAATATCTGGGGTAACGCCTTCCCCTTCAATAACAAAACGGCTACCATCCTTAGCGTATGGTCCGAACGACGGTGTGATCAGAGAGCCGCCATCGATTAATGGTTGAGCGCCGCTGTACCCGACAACACCACCCCACGATCTTGTACCGATGGTTTTACCAAGTTCCAGCACCTGGAAACGATAGGGAAACAGGTCCCCATCCGATGCGGAATATTTATCCATCAATGTCACCTTGGGGCCCAGGTGCATGCCTCCCGGGCTTGTAGCACCTTCTTTCCAACCGGTGGAATAGTTAAAATAGTTGATTTCTCGTGCCAACCGCTCGATGATCATTGGAGAGACATTCCCTCCGCCATTTCCCCTGACATCAATGATCAATCCCTTTTTGTTTAGCTGGGGATAGAAATGCTTCACGAATTCATTCAAACCGGCAGCACCCATATCGG
>Ga0315537_1002842_pt1 | contig 13036 bp, 9 predicted proteins | sample SalMarSW160270MG_FD_203091 | JGI IMG/M metagenome (GOLD analysis project Ga0315537, IMG submission 203091) | Salt marsh sediment microbial communities from the Plum Island Ecosystem LTER, Massachusetts, United States - Salt Marsh Sediment SW1602-70 ... | reverse complement strand
GCTTTACGCAATTGCACTTCTCTACGCTTTTCTCTTGCAGAAGAAGGGATAAAGTGAAGAATCAAAAAACACCTGTGTCCTTTCAAATAAAATCCTTGGTTAACGATCACGTATGATGGAAATCCACCGGTAGTTCACAAGATGATTTCCGTTGTAGGCGTCATACGACGAAAACCTTAAAGTCAGGTTGAATACTATCGGTGTGAAATAACTTGGCTCCTATTCACGGGCTTGATACCCGTCCAACCAGCCTGCTGCGCATTCTGGCAGGCAAGACGGCGGGTAAAAATCAAGTCCCTACAAATTACAATTATACCTGTTTCTCATACACTCATAAACTGGCAGATCCTACTGCTCCACCATTCTTTTTACACATTGACTCCACGACTCATCGGCTCAAAGACTCAAAGGCTCAAAGGCTCAAAGGCTCAAAGACTCAAAGGCTCAAAGACTCAAAGACTCAAAGACTTATAGACTTAAAGACTCCATGCCCCCCCTCCTTGCTTCTCAATCCAAAACTCGCTAAACTTTACTCCATAAAGAAGGTAATATAAGAAACCGCAGGCAGTCTATATCCTTTTTTCCTGATATTCGTAAATAGAAAGGTAAAATGGAATTACAGCTGAAAGAAGTGCGCACTCCGCGCGAATTACGGCAGTTTATATCCTTTCCGTATTCTTTATATCGAAAGAATGCGTATTGGGTTCCCCCGCTGCGTTCCGATGAGTTCCTCTCACTGAGAAGAGATAAAAATCCGGCATTCGATTTCTGCGATGCGAATTATTGGCTGGTGTTAAAGGATGGAAAAATCGCCGGGCGTATTGCAGGTATTATCAATAAAAAATTCAATGAAAAATATGGAGTGAAAGCAGCACGTTTCGGATGGATTGATTTTATAGATGATCTTGAAGTATCCTCAATGCTGTTGAATGCCGTTGAAACGTGGGCACGATTGAACGGCATGGATAGCATCCACGGTCCTCTGGGTTTTACGGATATGGACGGTGAAGGAATGCTGATCGAGGGATTTGAGGAAGTCAGTACGCTGGGCGCAATTTATAATTATCCTTATTATCCCCGGCATATCGAACATGCAGAATATTCAAAAGATATCGACTGGATCGAATATCAAGTTACGATGCATCCGGAGATTCCGGAAAAGATACAACGATTGGCCGATATTGCACTTCAGAGAAACAACTTGAAAATTCTTAAAGTTAAAAAGGCCAAAGAGATGCTTCAGTATGCAAATGAAATATTTTATGTGCTGAACGATGCCTATCGGGATCTCTACGGTTTTGTTGAGTTATCGGATAAACAGATACAGATGTATGTAAAGCAATATTTTAGTTTCATTCGCCCGGAGTATGTGCCGGTTGTGCTCGACTCAGCAGGCAAAGTGGCTGCATTCGGAATTGCAATGCCTTCATTATCCAGGGCACTTCAGAAATGCAACGGCCGCTTGTTCCCGTTCGGTTTTGTCCGTGTTTTGCATGCAATTAAATATAATCAAAATGCCGATCTTTATCTTACTGCAGTGCGGCCGGACTTGCAGAATAAAGGCGTCAATGCAGTTCTGATTCATGAAGTCAATAAGGTATTTGTTAAAAACAGGATCGAGAAAGTCGAGACAAATAGGGAACTGGAGGGAAATGTTAAAGTTCAGGCACAATGGAAATTTTATGATTCCCGTCAACACAAAAGAAGAAGATGTTATAAGAAGAAAATAGCATGATGGACATCACCTTGTAAAAAAGACAGCAAAAAGAACAATTGACAAGCATAAGAATGCTGGATAGTATTTTCAATACTATATATCGAGGATGTTTATATGTCGATGAATCAGGACAGATATTTTATAATCTCTTTTTTGACGATGCGAAGATTGATAGGTATTCTGGGAATATCGCTGCCAATTATTGTTGTGCTGGGAGGATTTTTACAAAGCGGATTTATTGTACAGGGATCGATCAGCGGTTATTATTATACTAACATGCGCGATTTTTTCGTTGGATTACTCTGTGGAGTCTCTCTTTTTCTCATATCATATAAAGGCTATGAAAAGATTGATGATCTTATCGGCAACCTGAGCGGAATATTTGCACTGGGAATAGTGGTTTTTCCAACTTCTATGTACTCCGATCAGGTTGTTAAAGTCGGTATTTTTCTTCTCGATGATAATGTTTCCGAATATATACATTTAACATTCGGAACGCTGTTTTTTCTTGCGCTGTCATTCAATTCAATGTTTCTCTTTACGAAGCGCGTCCCGGGTGTTCTAAGCAGGGAAAAGAAGCGTAGAAACTTAATATATCGTATTTGCGGTATCGTTATGATTCTTGAAATATTTTGTACAACTATTTATACATTGTTTTTGAGGGATACATATATTTCAAAATATTATCCGGTTTTGATATTTGAATCTATTGCCTTATTAGCGTTCGGTATTTCATGGCTGGTAAAGGGACATACGCTATTTAGAGACAGGATAAATGCTTAATGATTATTAATGCAGCAGTTTTTGGTCTATACCGCTTCATTATAAAAGAAGAATGAATCATTTGTGTTTGGTTATCTTATTGCACGTGTAATAAAGGGGGAATTGCGAAGCGCAGGGAGTAGAAATATTATAACGGGAGCCTTTCACAAAAAGAAATGTTCAAGCAGATGGTGTTTTTTGTTATACCTTTTTTAAAGGCGTGGGGTATAAGTAAATTGAAGATATTTCGGAAATATTCTCGAATAAAAGGATAGTCGCGAACTTTAGTTCGCGCTATAATTTTGATACTTTTTTTAAGAGCGCAAAGTGACCTTATCAGACCATAATAGATTGCTTTTATCCGGGCGCAATGCATTGCGCCCGGACAAATGAGATACCAATAGCTAACTGCGTCATTCTTATCAAGGAAAATTTGAATTACGCGAAGCGTGATACATTTTCAGGCCTCCGGCTGAAATCGAAATATGTTTTCTCAAGGAAGTACTTGGAATTAGTATATAACTATCATCACGTTAAAGATATGTGAGTCGGAAATAATAATCATCACCTCACCTTGGCATTGTTCACTTCTATCGATTTCGCGGGCGAAAGTAAAAGACAAAAAAGCATAAGTAATATCCGTATATGTGGATATCTCATTGTAGGGAGATTTAATCGAACGTACAAAGGCACCGATCCTCATTTTCCCACTATTAATACTCGTTAATATCGCATTTTGTGTTAAAATTTTCCTTTCAAACTCTTGACAAACTGCAAAGTTTTTCGTATGGTATAGGTGAAATTATTTACTGAAGTACAGTGAAACAGAATAACCAAAATACCTCCGTTTTATCGTTAAATCCCGCCGGAAGAAACATCCGGCCTACGGTTCTTCTGTCTACACTTGGTTTATTACCGCTGACTCTTATTCTTAGCCTCCTGCTTGTACTTAGCCTTATCATCGTAGGCTGAGGAAGGCCAGAGGCGACGAAGCACACCGAAATCGGTACCCCATAAATTCAGGTTTTGCAGCGTTCTCCTCTGGCAGAGGAAAAAATGTTTTTTATCTGTCTGAAAGGAATGAACTATGCGATCTGACATCATGAAAAAAGGATTTGAACGAGCACCTCATCGTGCTTTGTTTCGCGCTACAGGCGTCAAAGAAGCCGATTTCGGCAAACCGTTTATCGCTGTTGCTAATTCTTATGTAGATATTGTACCGGGCCATGTACATTTGCAGGCTTTCGGAAAGCTGGTAAAGAACGCTATCCGTGCAGCAGGCGGTGTTCCGTTTGAGTTCAATACAATCGCGATATGCGACGGCATCGCGATGGGGCATGCCGGAATGAAATACAGCCTGCCTTCACGCGAGCTTATCGCCGATTGTGTAGAAACCATGATCGAAGCGCATCCGTTCGACGGCATGGTGTGCATACCTAATTGCGATAAAATCGTTCCCGGTATGGTGATGGCTGCACTCCGTGTTAACATCCCCACTCTTTTTATTACCGGCGGTGCGATGAAGGCCGGAAAAACTCCCGACGGCAAAACCACCGATCTCATTTCAGTCTTCGAAGGAGTCGGTTCCTATAAGGCCGGTACCATGGACGAGAAACGCTTAAAGATTCTTGAAAAATATGCCTGCCCGTCCTGCGGTTCATGTTCAGGACTTTTTACGGCGAATTCTATGAACTGCCTCCTGGAAGTGATCGGACTGGGTTTGCCTTTTAACGGTACAGCCATAGCAAAAAGCAAACAACGGAATGACTTGACTAAAGATGCGGGGAAAATAATTTTAAATCTGATCAAAAAAAATCTCCGGCCTCGCGATATCGTTACGCAGGATGCCGTCGATGATGCGTTTGCTTTGGATATGGCGATGGGCGGCAGTACAAACACGGTTCTTCATACATTGGCTTTCTGTAATGAAATCGGACTGGAATATCCGCTTTCACGAATTAATCAAATAGCAGATAAAGTTCCGCACCTTTCTAAAATCAGTCCGTCCGGAAAATGGCACATTGAAGACTTAAACAAGGCGGGCGGGATTCCCGCACTCTTGAATGAAGTTGCAAAAAAGGGAAACGATATTCTCCATCTCGACCGGCCGACGGTAAGCGGAAAGGCAATGCGGAATATTATTGAAAAAGCAAAAGTGAAAAATTCAGAAGTCATCCGGCCTGTGGATAATCCGCATTCGGAAAAAGGCGGATTGGCAATTCTTTTCGGCAATCTTGCACCTGAAGGTGCGGTTATCAAGACAGCAGGTGTTTCTGCCGCGATGCGTAAGTACAGCGGACCTGCGCGAATTTATGAAAGTCAGGAAGATGCACAGGAAGGAATTCTCGCGGGACAAGTGCAGGCAGGCGATGTAGTCGTGATTCGTTACGAAGGACCAAGCGGCGGACCCGGTATGCAGGAAATGCTCTCGCCCACTTCGGCAATTATGGGCATGGGATTGGGTGAAAAAGTTGCGCTTATTACCGACGGACGTTTTTCCGGAGGTACGCACGGCGCATGTATCGGACACGTTTCGCCTGAAGCAGCAGGCGGCGGTCCTATAGCAGCTTTACGCGCCGGTGATATAATAGATATCGATTTAGATGAACGCACATTGAATGTTCGCCTGAGCGACGAAGAAATACATTCGCGTATTGCAGAATTGCCGAAATTTGAATATCGCACAAAAAGCAAATGGCTCAGGCGGTATTCTAAGTTCGTTACGAGTGCAAGTACAGGTGCGGTGTTAAAATCATAAAGCATAAAAGCATGACGGATGCGTTTCCGAAAGGAAACAGCATGCATGAGAAATGTGTTGGGAAAATCGTACAAACAACAGCAGCAAAAAGAGGAAATAGCCGGATATGAAATATTCATACAGTGTCTTGCAGCAGAAGGAGTTGACGTAATCTTCGGATATCCGGGCGCATCGATCGTCGGTATTCATGACGTGCTCTACGATATCAAGGCTGCAAAAATATTAAAACAGAAGAAGGAACGATTTCAAACAATAGAAGGAATAATGCAATGACTCCGACAAAAGCACAAGACAATCATCAAGGGAAAACGATGACGGGGGCAGAAATATTTGTACGGAGCCTTGTTGAGGAAGGCGTTGATATCCTCTTTGGGTATCCAGGCGGAGTTCTCATCGGTATCCATGATGTACTGCTTGATGTAACGCACATCAAGCACATTCTTACGCGGCACGAACAAGGAGCAACACATGCCGCAGAAGGATATGCCAAGGCGACAGGCAAACCAGGTATTGTGCTTGCTACTTCGGGCCCTGGCGCAACAAACACTGTCACCGGCATTGCTAATGCGTATATGGATTCGGTGCCGCTTGTTGTGTTTACCGGTCAGGTTGTCACGAAGCTTATCGGAAACGATGCGTTTCAGGAAGTTGACATCGTCGGTATTACGCGACCGATCACAAAACATAATTTTCTCGTTAAAGATGTTAATGAGTTGGCGAATACCATCAAAGCGGCATTTTATATTGCCACCACCGGTCGTCCCGGTCCTGTGCTTGTCGATTTACCGAAAGATATGCTTGCGGCAAAAACTGTTTTTGAATATCCAAAGTCGATTACACTTCGCAGTTACCATCCGATGCTGGAAGGAAATATAAAGCAGATAAAAAAAGCGGCAGAAATATTAAGTCAGTCAAAACGACCGCTGCTCTATGTAGGCGGCGGTGTTATAAGTTCCAATGCATCTGCTGAAGTTCGCGCGCTTGCAGATAAGCTGCGCGCTCCGGTTGCAACGACGCTGCATGGATTAGGCGTATATCCTGAACAGAGCAAGCTGGCGCTTGGTATGCTGGGCATGCACGGCACATGGTATTCCAATATGGCTGTTGATCAATGCGATGTGTTGGTTGCTATCGGTGCGAGGTTTGACGATCGCGTGACCGGCAACGTAGAAAAATTTGCAGAGAATGCAAAAAAAATTCATATCGATATCGATCCATCCGCCATCAGTAAAAATGTTCAGGTGGATGTTCCTATTGTGGGAGATGTTAAACATGTTTTGAAACATTTAAACGAAATGGTAAAACCGCTTGAGACAAAAGATTGGTTGAGATTGATCGATGAGTGGAAAGCAGAACATCCGCTGCGGTATAAGCATGACGAATTGCTCCGTGCACAGTATGTTATTCAAAAGCTGGGCGAGATCACTGACGGTGATGCAATTATTATCTCTGATGTCGGTCAATCGCAAATGTGGACAGCGCAGTTTTTTAAGTGGAAACATCCGCGCACACACATAACATCAGGCGGATTGGGAACAATGGGATTTTCACTCCCGGCTGCGATGGGCGCGGCGTTTGGCAGAAACGACATGCCGGTTATCTGTATTAGCGGTGACGGCGGTTTACAGATGAACATTCAGGAATTGGCAACTATTGGTTATAATAAGCTTCCTGTGAAGATATTTGTTATGAATAACGGATATCTTGGAATGGTACGTCAATGGCAGGAATTTTTCTGGAAGAAACGGTATTCGAGTACGCGCATTACCAGTCCGGATTTTGTGAAAGTGGCCGAGGCGTACGGTATCCCCGCTCAGCGCGTAACATCTCCGGCGGAGGTCGAAAGCACAATCAAGAACGCCTTGAAATATAAGGCCGGCCCCATTTTTGTTGAATTTACAGTAGTCAAGGAAGAAAATGTATATCCGATGATTCCTGCCGGACAAACAATCGGTGAAATTATTGACAGCCCGGAACCGCTGGAACAAAAACATGCAACCCATAAGACGATGATTCATGCAAAAGGATAATGATCATTGACCAGGAGAAGAGACCATGGCATCTTCAACAACTAAAGAACAATTGAAACAGCACACTATTTCTATGACGGTGGAAAACCATTTCGGAACGCTGAATAGAATTGCAGGACTCTTTGCAGCCAAAGGGTACAATATTGACAGTCTCACGGTCGGTCCGACCGAGGATGAAGCTATCTCGCGTATGACCATCGTAACGCGCGGTGATGATCAAGTCATCGAACAAATCTTAAAACAGCTTCATAAACTGATAGATACGATTAAGGTTGTAGATTTAACGGAAGACACGTTTGTCGATAGAGAGCTTGCATTAGTAAAAGTGCAATGCACACCGGCAACTCGGATGGAGATTATGCAAATCTCTGAAATCTTTCGCACAAAGGTTGTGGATGTAAGTCCGAAGACATTGACCATTGAAGCTACAGGTTCGCAGTTAAAAGTGGATGCAATTATCAATATACTGAAACCGTTCGGTATTAAAGAGCTTGCACGCACAGGACGTGTTGCCATCAAACGGGAATTTCAAGGAGAAGCATAGTTAATACGTTGCCTCGTTTTAAATGCTGTTGCCATTTAACAGGCATTCAATAATACGAAATGAAACATATTCAGAACGAATGTAAAAAACTAAAAGTAATAAAAGGAGAATAGAACCATGGCATTTATTAATTTCGGCGGAGTAAAAGAAAAGGTAGTTACTCGAAAAGAATTCACATTAGCGAAAGCACGCAAGGTTCTAAAGAAAGAAGTCATAGCAGTGATCGGGTACGGCGTGCAAGGTCCTGCCCAGGCGCTTAATATGAAAGATAACGGCATTAACGTAATAATAGGCCAGGCAAAGGAATTAAAAAAAGATTGGGATCGCGCGGTGAAAGACGGCTGGGTTCCCGGTAAAACACTTTTTCCAATTGATGAGGCAGTTCGGCGCGGAACAATTATACAAATGCTTGTATCGGATGCTGCACAGCGAATCGTCTGGCCTATAATAAAAAAGAATTTGAAGCCAGGAGATGCGTTATACTTCTCGCATGGGTTCTCTATTACATACAAGGAACAGACAAAAGTAATTCCGCCGAAAAATGTTGATGTGATTTTAGTCGCTCCAAAGGGATCCGGCTTAAATGTCCGCCGCAACTTTTTATCGGGCGCAGGTATTAATTCAAGCTTTGGCGTGTTTCAGAATGCAACGGGACGTGCAGTAGAGCGTTGTCTGGCTGTCGGTATTGCAATTGGGTCGGGATATTTATTCCACACAACATTTTTGAAAGAAGTGTACAGCGACCTGACCGGCGAGCGCGGCGTACTGATGGGTGCGCTTGCAGGCCTTATGCAGGCGCAGTATGACGTGCTTCGCAAAAACGGCCATTCACCGTCGGAGGCATTCAATGAGACAGCCGAAGAACTGACACAGAGTCTAATACGGCTTGTCGATGAGAACGGAATGGACTGGATGTATTCGAACTGCTCTGTTACTGCACAGCATGGCGCACTCAAATGGAGGCCGATTTTCCGTAAAGCGAATCTGCCTGTATTTGAGAAGTTGTATAAATCAGTTAAAAGCGGCCAGGAAACGCGTGAAGTGATCCGTGACTGCGGAGGAAAGAATTATCAAAAGTATTTGGCAAAAAAACTGGGAGAAATTCATAATTCCGAAATGTGGCGCACAGGCGCTGCCGTTCGCGCGCTTCGTCCTAAAGAAAAAGCGAGAGTTATTACAAAGAAAGTCAAAGGAGTTAGCGGCAGAGGACAGAATTAGGAAATCATCATAACTTAAACATAGACCAATTAAAGGTTGTCTATGCAACAAATACTATTATACGACACAACGCTGCGCGACGGTACACAGGGAGAGGATATTTCCTTTTCTGCAGAAGACAAAATAAAGATCGCCAAACGGCTTGATTCTTTTGGTATTACTTATATCGAAGGCGGCTGGCCGGGCTCGAATCCGAAGGATATGGAATTCTTCGAACATGCTAGGATGACGAAATTCAAACATGCAAAAATTGCGGCGTTCGGATCGACAAGGCGCGCAAAAAATCCTGTTGAAAAGGATGAAAATATTCGTGCACTGCTCGATGCTCAAACACCTGTGGTGACGATTTTCGGCAAGACGTGGCTGCTGCATGTGAAACAGGCATTGCAAATTTCTCCGGAACAAAATTTAACATTGATCGCTGATTCCGTTGCATATTTGAAAAAGCATGGAAAAGAAATTATCTACGATGCAGAACATTTCTTCGACGGATACAAACAGGATAAAGAGTATGCCCTGAAGACATTGAATGCCGCTGCGGAAGGAGGCGCCGAAATCCTTATTCTCTGCGATACCAACGGCGGAACAATGCCGTGGCAGGTAGCGGAAATAGTGCGTGAAGTCAAGAAAAGTATATCGACTCCGCTTGGTATTCATACGCACAACGATTCCGAAACAGCGGTCGCAAGTACATTACAGGCAGTACGCGAAGGATGCATTCAGGTGCAAGGAACAATTAACGGTTACGGTGAACGCTGCGGAAATGCAAATTTGTGCTCTATAATACCTGATCTTCAATTAAAGATGGGGTATAGATGTGTTTCAGACGAACAGATGCTGCATCTCACGAGTGTCTCGCGCTATGTAAGTGAACTGGCAAATATGAAACATCAGAAGAATCTTCCGTTTGTCGGTGAAAGTGCATTTGCTCATAAAGGCGGCGTTCATGTAAGTGCGGTAATGAAAACTGCACTCACCTACGAACATATCGTTCCGGAATCGGTCGGAGGTGCCCGCAGGGTCTTGATTTCAGATCTTTCCGGTCGAAGTAACATAATCTTTAAAGCAAAAGAATTAGGCGTGGAACTTAACGAGAAATCTCCGGCCGTGCAGAAAATCGTCAACGAAATTAAGGAAATGGAACATTACGGTTATAGTTATGAAGATGCCGAAGGATCGTTTGAACTGATGGTGAAACGTCACACCGGAGAAATGAAACATTTCTTCGATTTGGAAAGATTCAAGGTCAGTATTCAAAAAGACAGTCTTGAAAAGGATGCCCGTTCCGAAGCGCTGATAAAAATTCGTGTCGGCGATGAGACTGAAATCACAGCCGCTGAAGGAGACGGGCCGGTCAATGCATTGGATCTGGCGCTGCGAAAGGCGCTCGAAAAGTTTTATCCGGAACTTAATCAAATTCATCTAACGGATTATAAGGTGCGTGTTCTCGACACACAAAGTGCAACAGCAGCAAAAGTCCGTGTCCTGATAGAAACTAAGGACGGTAAAACTTCATGGAATACGGTTGGCGTATCTCCTGATGTGGTCGAAGCAAGCTGGAAGGCGTTAGTCGACTCAATATCTTATCATTTGTTAAAACATAAGTCATAAAGTGCTCGTTGATATCAGAGGCCTTAATTAAAAGGAAATGGTTTAATGATTATTGTGATGAAAGCCGGCGCGAGCCAGCAGCAAGTTGAACATATTTTTGATAAGGTAAAAGAACTTGGATTTAAAGTTCATCCTATCTATGGCGAGCTGCGTACGGTTATAGCATGTGTCGGCGATGAGCGCGGTAAATTTCGTCTGCAGGCGCTTGATTCTCTCGATGGAGTTGAAAACGTTGTTCCGATATTAAAGCCGTTTAAACTTGCCAGCAAAGAGTGGCATAATTCACGGACGACTATTGCAATTCCTTCACCCGGTGGAGGCGGTAATCCACCTGTTGTAATTGGAGGCGATCATTTTGTTGTTATGGCCGGTCCCTGCTCGGTCGAAAGCCGGGAACAAATATTACTATCTGCAGAACAGGTAAAAAAGGCGGGTGCAAAAGTGCTGCGCGGCGGGGCATTTAAACCGCGGACGTCGCCGTACAGTTTTCAAGGACTGGAAGAAGAAGGATTGAAGCTTCTTTTTGAAGCAAGGGAAAAAACAGGATTACCGATCATCACGGAAGTAATTACTCCAACCGATGTAGCATTGGTTGGCGAATATGCCGACATTCTTCAAGTCGGTGCACGCAATATGCAGAATTTTGTTTTACTGAAAGAAGCCGGGAAGTTGAAAAAACCGGTTTTACTGAAGCGCGGACAATCAAGCACGTTAAAAGAATTGTTAATGTCGGCAGAGTATATTATGTCGCAGGGAAATGAGCAGGTAATACTCTGCGAGCGTGGAATCAGGACATTTGAAGACTATACACGCAATACATTCGATCTTTCTGCCGTGCCTGCATTAAAAGAATTAAGTCATTTGCCTGTTATTGCCGATCCAAGTCATGGGACCGGCGTGCGGAGTCTGGTTACGCCCATGGCAAAAGCTGCGATTACTGCCGGTGCCGATGGATTGATTATCGAAGTACATCCGAATCCGGAAGAAGCTTTTTCAGATGGAGCACAATCGCTTGCACCGGATCAATTTGCCGTTTTGATGGATTGGATTCGTAAATTGGCTGACATTGAAAATAAAAAGATATAGGAGAATTTAATCATGGAAGACCGCGTATTCATATTTGACACAACGCTGCGTGATGGTGAACAATCGCCCGGCTGCAGCATGAACATTGAAGAAAAACTGCGCCTGGCCCGACAGCTCCAATTACTATGTGTCGATGTCATTGAAGCGGGATTTCCTATCGCATCCGTAGGTGATTTTGAAGCTGTGAAACTGATTGCGGAAAAAATTAAAACCTGTACTATTGCAGCACTTGCACGTGCAGTAAAACCCGATATTGACCGTGCTTGGGAAGCAATTTGTGAAGCTGCAAAACCGCGAATTCATACTTTTATTGCGACTTCAGATCTGCATCTGAAATATAAGCTGAAGAAATCACGCGAGCAGGTTTTAAATGATGCTGTCCGGGCTGTTCAGTATTCGAAATCATTATGCGATGAAGTGGAATTTTCATGCGAAGATGCTTCCAGGAGTGATATAAATTACCTTTGTCAGGTCATAGAAGCAGTAATTAAAGCCGGCGCAACAACTATCAATCTTCCGGATACAGTGGGATATGCTATTCCTGATGAATACGGTGCGATGTTTAAAGCTGTCCGCGAACGCATTCCGGATATTAAATCTGTCGTTCTCAGTTCCCATTGTCATAACGACCTTGGACTGGCGGTTGCTAATTCCATAGCTGCAATTCAAAACGGTGCACGACAAGCTGAATGTACTCTTAATGGTATCGGGGAACGTGCGGGAAATGCATCATTAGAAGAAATTGTAATGGCGATTAAGACACGGCATGAAAAACTCGGTTTAACAACTAATATTGATAATGAAGAAATTTACAAATCGAGTAAACTGCTGAGCAGCCTTACCGGTATGATGGTTCAGCGAAATAAGGCAATTGTTGGTGCAAATGCATTTGCGCATGAAGCCGGTATTCATCAAGATGGAGTGCTTAAAAGTCCGATTACATATGAAATTATGACACCGCAGTCCGTTGGAATTAAACACAGCACTTTAGTGCTTGGCAAGCATTCCGGACGTCATGCATTGAAGCAGCGTTATGCGGAATTGGGATATCAGCTATCGGATGAAGAACTTCAAAGCGCATATAAGATTTTCTGTTCAATTGCCGATCAAAAGAAAGAAATCTTCGACGAAGATCTTGAAACAATTCTTGAATCGGGCGTCAGTTCAACAGAAGAAGTGTATCACCTGGCCAACCTTCAGATTACAAGCGGTACTAATCTGCGGCCGACGGCAACCGTCGAATTAAAGCAAGGTGAGCAGTTGACAATAGATTCTGCAACAGGCGACGGACCTGTCGATGCTGCGTATAA
>Ga0315537_1002841_pt1 | contig 13041 bp, 17 predicted proteins | sample SalMarSW160270MG_FD_203091 | JGI IMG/M metagenome (GOLD analysis project Ga0315537, IMG submission 203091) | Salt marsh sediment microbial communities from the Plum Island Ecosystem LTER, Massachusetts, United States - Salt Marsh Sediment SW1602-70 ... | reverse complement strand
TTGAACCGCAGACGCTAAAGTTTTAATAACTCGGAGTTCCTCAGGCTCCCGATTTTTCCAGCAAAATGCTGCTGTTCCGGAAGTCAATCTCTTTGATACTTGCCTCAATCTCTCTCTGCTCGCCGAAAAGCGTCGTCAGCAGAAGTTTACCGTCTCCGGTCTTTAGCGAGGCAATTTCCTCTATGAGAAGCTCTTTCTCACCGTCAGTACCAAGATACGCCTTAGCCAAACACATCGCCCTATACCTCCTGAAGCCTCTTCAGGGTCTTTGATAATATCTCGCTCACCTTATCCATCTCCTGAGATGCCAGTAATAGCTCATCGGCGACCTCTTTTTCTCCTAAAGCCCTGGCTTTATCCACCCAATCCTTGAATTCCTGGCTGTGTTCCTGATTATGCTCCACCCAGTAATCCAGCAAGGTCTTCAGCTTAGTCTTTTCATCACTGCTCATAGTGCTTCCCCCTGACCGTAATTTATCCCAATTTATCGCGGCTGTCCAGCATTACCGTAACCGGACCATCATTATGGATTTCCACCTGCATGTACTGTTGAAAGCGGCCGGTAGCCACCTTCAAGCCACTGGAAGACGCCAGCTCCACGAAGTAATTGAACAACTCCTCAGCCCGAGTCGGCGGTGCCGCCTCAATAAAACTGGGGCGGCGTCCCTTCCTGGCGTCCGCCAGAAGCGTGAACTGGCTTACCAGCAGAAGCTCACCATTGATGTCCAGGGCGGAAAGGTTAAACCTGTCCTCAGCGTCAGAGAAAATGCGCAGGTTGGTAATTTTCTGCACCAGATACTGCGCATCCCTTTCCGTGTCTCCGTTAGCTACACCGAGAAAAACCACCAGCCCCCGACCTATCCTGCCTACCTCTTCCCCGGCGACGTCTACCGAAGCTCCGCTGACCCGTTGAAGCAGTGCCTTCACTTCATTACACTACTTTCCTTTTTCGCTCTTGCTGGGCGCGGATTCCCCCTTGCTTGTCTCCGGTGCCTTATCCTTCCTGGGAGGACGACTATCGGTAATATAAAAACCGCTTCCCTTGAAGATAACAGGTGCGGGGTAAAAGACTCGCCGGGCTTTTCCCTGACACTGCGGGCATACCGCCTGAGGCTCTTCATTGAAGCCCTGCTTCACTTCAAAACGATGATTGCAGTGTCCGCACTCATACTCGTAAATAGGCATAAAATATCACCTCGCACAAATGAACCCACTATATAACATTTTACATTAAAAACGACTCTCAGGCAAGCTGGCAGGTGTAGTTTACATCTGGCCGTTCTTCAAATGTCACGAGGGCGGCGGGTGGGAAAAGATATCCCAAGAGGGGCGGCGGGGTTAGGCTAATAAGCAGTCAAACGCCAGAGAAAACCTCTTACCGATTATATTGCCTGCCGAACCTCGGCTCTGCTATACTAAGCATATATACGCCCCCATCGTCTAGAGGCCTAGGACACCGGCCTTTCAAGCCGGCAACATGGATTCGAATTCCATTGGGGGCATTTGCTTTTGAGGCTAATTTTACCTGTTTTTCCATTTTGCTTAACAATTTGCTTAACTTTTATTCTCATTTTTACCCACTTTTAGTTTTCTTTTTCTTTGATAAAATACCTTACCGTTATCAAAATTCCTACCTAAATATGACATTATATCTACTCACTATTAACCAAGGCCTAATATTATTTCCTCTATGAAGAATCATAAATGCGCCAGATGTTCTGGGAATATGTACGTTGACCCTGGAAACCGAGATGAGGCATATTGTATTATCTGTGGCTACGTGGAATACGCGGATAGCGTCTTGAAAAGTGACCGGTCAAGTTCCCTTTATACTAAATTTCGTGATCCCCAAGATATCGTATATTCACAATAACCGAAAGGAATACACTGTTATTTAGGCGGAGAGGCAAGTCAATTGAGACTCTTTTTAAGCTTTATTTTAAGTGTTATCATATGTAGCTTTCTATTATTAGAAGGTGACCCTCCCGTATCGCTGCTGATTTATAATAAGATAAAAGCCGAGCATACGTATAACCTACTGGACAACTACTAAATTTGATGCCTGAATCTTATTACAAATAGCGGTAACATTACAGATATTGGTGTATCCTCGAACCGCGCATCTCTCGGCTTCGACCAACACGAAAAGTTACAAATGTATGACATTAAACACCGGAATTTGAGATGTCAACTGAGAACGTGCGGTCCTGTACCACAGACACATATCTGGACACGGACTGTAACAGGGTAATGAGCTTGTTTCTTTATGTTGTTGAAGGGAAAAGACTTATTGAGATGGATGTAAAATTGCTCAAGAGCCCTTAAGGCCTTTTTGACGAGCTTCGTTTGGCTGTCTTAAGGCTAATCTTACCGGCGTCTGTGCCTTTTCTATAAGGCAGGGTAAAGAAGAAGGTTGAACCTTTGCCTCTTTTAGACTCCACCCAGATTTTCCCGCCATGTGCCTCCACAAGTCTTTTACAGACCACCAGCCCCAGTCCAGCCCCCCTGGCCCGGTCTAATCTGCTGCTCTGCAACCGCTGGAACGGCCTGAAAAGCCTGACCTGTTCGCTGGATGACAGTCCCTTACCCTGGTCGCTGACGCCTATGACCAGGCACTCCGGTTCCGCTCTGGCGGTAATTTTTATCTGGCTTCCCGGTGGAGAGTACTTGGCGGCGTTTTCCAGCAGGTTATAGAGGATGCGTTCAATTCTGAGCGGGTCAGCGTATATCAATGGCAGCTCATCGGGAACAGAGGTAGAGAACTGGTGAGAAGGTGCCTGTCGCTTTATCCTGTTAAGCGTTTCCTTTACCAGTGTCTTAGCATCTGTTGGCTCGGCATAAAGGGCAAGCTGCTGAGCCTGGAACCGTGATAGCTCCAGCAGGTTTTCCACCAGGTGAGAGAGTGACTCGCTTTCCAGGACAGCATCCCGGAGGAGCTGCTGCGCCTCGCCCGACGGCAGGCGGTCCCATTCGGTAAGGACGGTACTTAAACAGCCGCTGATTACGGTCAATGGCGTGCGCAGTTCGTGAGAGACGAGGCCGATGAACTCGTCTTTAAGCTGCTCCAGTCTTTTGCGCTCGGTAATATCGACAAAGTAAGCCATCATGCAGAAAGGTTTGCCATCGGCATCGTTAACCAGATTGGCCAAGACCTGTACATCAAAGGTTGACCCGTCCTTCGTCCTCGCTTTGATATCACCCTGCCACGCTTCCTCGTCCAGAACTGACATTAAGGCTAACTCGGCTGCACTTCTATCGGCAAAGAGGTCGGTGGCGTGTTTACCGAGTACCTCATCCTCTTTATCATAGTCCCATAAACTGAGACAAGCCGGGTTGGCATAGGTAACATTGCCATCCAGGTCCGCGATGGCGATGCCACTGATAGCGGAGGCAACAGCGAAGTCCTTGACTCTAAGTTCATTTTCTATTCTTTTGAGGTCGGTAATATCCTGAACGGTACCGAAGCCACCTTTAGGCAGGCTTGGTGAATCGAACTCCAACTCCGCCCTCTCGCGAACCCACCTTATCTCGTCTCCCACAATAATGCGGTGCTCGATGTCGTAGGGCTCGCCGCGAATGGCTGCCTGCCACTTACCATCAACGTATTCCCGGTCATCCGGGTGAACGCTGGAAAGGAAGGCCTCATAAGTCATGGGCATTTGCCTGGGGATGCCGAAGATTCGGTAGGTCTCATCGGACCACAAAAGTTGATTACGCCGAACATCCAGGCGCCAGCTGCCGGTATGAGCCACAGCCTGAGCGCGATTCAGGTCCTGTTCACTTTCCGATAGCGCCTCCTCCGCCTTCCTGTGCTCAGTGATTTCCTGTTCAAGTCTCCGGTTAATGTCGGTCAGACTTGCTGTACGCTCCTGGACACGCATCTCCAATTCATCGCGCGCTTCACGCAGCGCCTCCTCCGAGCGCTTGAGAGACAGAAAGAGGGGTGCAATCCAGATAACTCCAACCAACATGAGTACCGATATTACAAGCGCAACTAACTCGGCAGACATGCTAGTAGTGTAGGGTACGCCCAAAACCTCTGCCTGGAACAGGGTGATACAACGCCGTACAGCCATGAAGAAAAGGGCTGTAGCAATCAATACCCACGCGACGCGTCTGCCGGTTATCCAGATTAACCTCAAAGCTACAAACGCCGCTGCGAATTGAATTAGAATTGAAATGACCAGGATAAATGTAACGCCCATATCTTCATCCTCCTTAAAGCAACCACAATCAGGCGAGCCGGTCATATTTTAGTTCGGCTTTATATGGCAGTCAACAGAATACAAGGCACGCGTTTTGACATCCCCGGCAATTACGTATATTCTTTGGGGTGAACAGGTGTGCGCAGGATAATACCATGAGACAGTTTCGTGTACTGGTCGTTGATGATGAGCAACGAATTCTCAACTTCCTCAATTCCAAGCTCAGAGCTTCAGGCTACGAGGTTCTCACCGCGAGCAATGGAGCGGAGGCTTTAGAGCAGGTGCAGGCGCAGGAGCCGGACCTTTTGGTGCTCGATGTAATGATGCCTAAAATGGACGGCTTTGAGACGCTCAGGGAGCTACGCTCCTTTTCCCCGGTGCCCGTTATCGTCCTCAGTGCCAAGGGTACTAATGCAGATAAGGTAAAAGGCCTCGATATGGGAGCCGATGATTATCTGGCCAAACCCTTCAGTCCCGATGAGCTGGTAGCGCGCATTGAGGCAGTCAGGCGGCGCCTGTCGCCAGATGAAAAGCGGAAAGCTCACGAGCAATTTACATCGGGTGACCTGACCATTGATTTCAAAAAGCGCCTCGTCATCTTACGAGGTGAAGATGTTCGCCTGACCCGCATCGAGTGGCTTTTGCTCAGCGAGCTTGCCCAGAATGCCGGGAACCTTATGCTCTACGGCGACCTTCTCACACGGGTCTGGGGGCCGGAATATCGTGATGACGTACAGATATTGCGTACCTGGATAAGCCGGTTAAGGGACAAGGTGGAAAGCGACCCTGACAATCCTACACTTATCCGCACCATACCCAAAACGGGCTACATGATAGACCAGCCTTCTGACTGAACAAGATTTTCGCCGGACCCTACAGATATTCCACAAAATGTCATAGTTTTGTAACTTTTTCCGCAACCATTTTATGACTTTTCCATCATTTTCCATCTAAAATTTAAGAGTGAATATAGCGAAGCAGGTGGCTATCCGTGAGCCAAAGAGTATATGTATTACTTGACATTGTGGACGGTAAATCTGAAGAAGTCGCCCAGTCCCTCTCGGGCAGACCAGGTGTGGTAAAAGTCGACCTGCTGGAAGGGTCGCCCGACCTTATCCTGATATGCGAAGCCATAGACCGCCAGAAACTGGCGGAGTTCACAGTCAAAGCTCTGGCTACGGTCGAAAAAGAAACAGAAAACGTAAGTTTACTACCGGTCAGGAGTAGATCAGTTAGTGCAAGTACATGATAATTCTTTCACGTAAAAAGACATTGCAGGGAGAGCAGGATGCTTACAGGAAAGCGTATTGCCATTCTGGCTGAAGAAGGTTTTGAGGACTCTGAGCTTACGGAACCCCTGAGGGCGATGAGGGATGCCGGCGCCAGAGTAGTGATTGTGGGCAGCGGCTCAAAAAAGAGCTATAAAGGGAAGCGCGGCTCGGCCACAATAATGGCTGATACTACAGCTGATAAAGTAAAGGCCGGGGACTTTGACGCTATTATTATCCCCGGCGGTTATGCCCCGGATAAAATGCGCCAGTACCAGCCTATGGTAGACCTGATAAAGAAAGCTTACAACGAGGGTAAGGTGATAGCCGCCATTTGCCACGGGCCCCAGCTATTGATTTCAGCCGATATTGTCAGGGGGCACCGGGTCACCTCCTGGACCTCGATTGCCGTGGACCTGAAGAATGCCGGCGCTACCTGGGTCGATGCGCCGGTAGTTATAGATAATAACATCATCACCTCGCGCAAGCCCGCCGACCTGCCGAAATTCAACAAGGCGATAATCGAGGCTATAATCTGAATAAAGAAAGGAAAGGGGGATGAAATGTATAAGAAAATCTTGGTGCCACTGGACGGCTCAGAACTGGCGGAGTGTGTTCTTCCCCATGTAGAATCTATCGCCAAGGGGTGCGGTGTACAAAATGTTGTCTTTCTTCGCGTTTTAGAAACATTCCATATGCCCAGCGCATACTATGGTCCCAGTTTAAGCTCAGAAGAGATAAAACGTATAGATTCAGAAAATAAGGCCGCCGCTGAAAAATACCTGGGTCAGGTGGCGAGCCGGGTTAAGCTGGACGGAGTAGAGGCACAGAAGCAATTAATCACCGGCAAAGCCGCCGAGAGTATTGCGGAATATGCTTCCAAGAATGATGCCGACCTCATCATTATTGCCACGCATGGTCGCTCTGGTGTCAGCCGCTGGGTCTGGGGGAGCGTAGCCGACCGGGTTCTCCGTTCCTCCTCTGTACCGGTTCTGATGGTGAGAGCGCCAGGCTGCGTGTCTGGTATCTAAAAGCAAAGAAAGGGGGTATGAAATGTACAAAAAAATTCTGGTGCCGCTGGACGGCTCTAAGCTGGCGGAGTGCGCTCTTCCCCATGCAGAGGAGCTGGCGAAGGGCTGCAACACGGATGAGATTATCCTGATCAGTGTGACAGAGCAAATCAGGGGTCGGACGCAAGCCCCCGAAGTCCGGGAACTCTATCATGGCAGCGACAGGCCGGGGTTTCAGGGAACGGGAGAAGGGGTAATTGTGACCCTTGGTAAAAAGGAGAGGCAGGCCCAGAGGTATCTTGACAGGGCAGCCAAAGGATTGGAGGCTAAAGGGGTCAAGGTGCGGACGGAAGTGTTATTCTGGCCTCCTGCCGAAGCGATTGCCTCCTACGCAGAGCGTAATGGCGTCGACATAATCGTCATGTCCAGCCACGGTCACTCCGGCCCAAGTCGCTGGGCACATGGCAATGTTGCCGACCGGGTTCTCCGTTCCGCCTCTATGCCGGTCCTGATGGTAAGAGCGCCGGGCTGCGTACCGCGTGCATAGGTAATTAAAAAATAAGCGAAATATATATAAGAATGTCTACAAAGAAAGGAGAGCATGATGAAACAATTTGGAGAGCTTTTTCAGACAGCGGACTGGAAGACAGAAAAACATGTCCCGGTAATAGAATGCGCCGAGCAGGTGAAAGCTGGCGAATTTTTCCCGGTTAAGGTGACCCTGGGAAAGGCAATCGCCCACCCCAATACCACCGACCACCATATCCGCTGGATTTCGGTGTATTTCCATCCGGAGGGAGAGAAGTTCCCGTACCAGGTAGGACACTTCGAGTTTACGGCCCACGGGGAATCGTCAGAGGGACCGGACAAAAGCTCGGTATACACTCACCATGAGGTCAGTATGTCCATGAAAACGGACAAGCCCGGGGCTATTTATGCAACCGCTTTATGCAATATCCACGGACTCTGGAGGTCAGAGAAGGAAATCAAAGTAATCAAGTAAAGCATAGAATCGCAAAAGGAGCCAAAATGATAACCGAGTTAACGAAAGGGGTTTACTGGGTGGGGGTTGTGGACTGGGCATTGAGGCATTTTCATGGCTATGAGCTGACCACGCACCGCGGCTCTTCATACAATGCGTATCTTATCACCGATGAGAAGACCGTGCTCGTGGACACGGTATGGGGACCTTTTCAGGAGCAGCTTGTCGAGAATATCCGAGAAATCATTGACCCGGCCAAGATTGACATCGTGGTCGCTAATCACGCCGAGACCGACCATTCCGGCGCTCTCCCGGCGGTGATCCGCCATGCCCCCAAAGCGAAAGTAATCGTCTCCAAGCGGGGGCTAGAGAGTGTGGAGGGGCACTACCACCAGCCCTGGAACTTCCAGACAGTCCAAACCGGAGATAAAATCAGCATCGGTAAAAGAGAGCTTATCTTTGTCGAAGCACCCATGCTCCACTGGCCGGATAGCATGTTTACCTACCTGACCGGCGATAATATCCTCATGCCTAACGACGCCTTTGGCCAGCACTATGCCAGTGCCTTTCGCTTCAATGACGAGGTAGACCAGGAAGAGCTGTATGAAGAGGCTCTGAAATACTATGCCAACATCCTGACTCCCTTCAGCAGTATGGTCGCGAAAAAGATAGAGGAGGTGCTGGCGCTGAACCTGCCCGTCAGCATGATCGCGCCCAGTCACGGCATTATCTGGAGGAAAGACTCAATACAGATGGTGATTAAGTACCAGGAGTGGGCCGCCCAGGTACCGGAGAAAACGGCGGTCATTGTCTACGATTCCATGTGGGATGGCACCCGGCATATGGCGGAGGCTATCGGCAGGGGACTGGTATCCGAGGCTGTCCCGTACCGGATTTTCTATATGCCCACGGCGGACAGGAACGACGTCGTCGCCGAAATCTTCAAGGCAAAGGCCATCATCGTAGGTTCGCCGACCTTCAACCAGGGTCTGCTGCCTACCATAACCCCGATACTGGAGGACCTCAAGGGGCTCAGGTTCCAGAACAAGATTGGCGCTGCCTTTGGCTGCTATGGCTGGAGCGGGGAATCCGTGAAAATCATCGAAGAGCATCTGACCCAATGCAAGATACCCGTAGTTGCCGAGGGCATCCGTGCTAAATGGCAGCCGAAACCCGATGACCTGGCCAAATGCGAGGAGTTTGGACGCTCAGTAGCCCGGGCTGTAAAGCAATAACCAAAGAAATGTGAAGCACCGGTTGAAAAGCTACGCCGGGAATGTGACCCCCGAAGCTGTTCGACTACTGGAGCTTCGGCTCTAGAGGATAGCCAGCTTCGTGCCAGGCATCAAAGCCTCCTTGAAGCGGGTATACATTCTTAAAGCCATGGTCCAGGAGTATCTGCGCCGCACGGGCGCTCGAAGCCTCCTGATGTCATGTGCAATAAGGAACGATTAAGCGGTCACGAGGCAACTCCTCAAGGTGCTTTTCAAGTTCACTGAAATGAATGCGCCGTGCTCCCGGCAGCTTTACATCCGATTCTCCCCAGTCGTGCGGATTTCTTGTGTCAATAAACAGGACTGGCTCGCCTCTGTCCATCCTTTTCCTGACTTCATCAATGGTTATCCTTTTAATTTCTGCCAAATCAGCCTCCTTCCGCTACCCCGGCCGCTTTCTGGAGTAACTCCATATTGATAAACATGTTATGACGTTCAATCCTGATTGCCCCTTCGTCCTGTAAAGACCTGAGTGACCAATGAACCGTGTGCCAGTCTGTGCCCGCCATGGCCGCTATATCCCGCTGCGTAAGCTGACGCCGCCCGGCTGTACTTTCTCTGGCATACTCAAGCAGGACCTTGGCGACCAGTCCCCTGACATGACCGAAAACCCGGCCCTGTGTTAAAAACGTACTTGGTACATCATGCAGTATCATCACCCCGAAATTTTAGATGGAAAATGGTGGAAAAGTCATAAAATCAGGGCGGGAAATGTTACAAAACTATGACATTTAGAAAATGATGAAATCCCAGCGGCGAGATTCAGCGCTAAATTTCTTCTGGCCAATGGGAGCTAAGAACACAGATTCGAACGCCACCGGGGGCATTCTGATTCCACTGAGGTAAGGGAAAGAACGGAATTTGGGGGCAGGTCACCTAACGATATCAAACAACCTGCTCTTCAGCTATTATGGCGGCGCCAAGGGCATTGACGAGCTGAGGCTGGGGAGGCACCAGTAACTGGACTCCCAGATCATTGAGTCTTTTAATAAGTCCAATATTCAGGCCACCGCCACCGCTGATGGCACACGGCTCCTTCAGTCCAACCTTATTGACCAAAGCAAATACAGCACCCGCCAGCGCCCTGTGAACACCGGCAAGGATATCTTCCTTAGGGATACCCTCGGATACTCTGGAGATTGCCTCTGATTCTCCAAAAACGGCACATCCCGTAGTGAAGGTAACCGGATTCTCTGACTCAAGCGAGAGGGGACCTATATCCTCAAGTTTCAGCTGGAGTACATTGGCGATGATTTCAAGAAAACGCCCGCTACCACCGGCACATATCTCACTGATGGCGAAGTTAATCACCTGCCCACTACCGTCGAGCTGCATTACCTGGCTGGACTGCCCCTGCACATCAATAACCATCCTTGCCGACGGGAAGATACGGTTGATTCCCTTCGCGCAGCACCGCATATCGGCAACATGTTGATTACTGAAAGGAATAATGCCATCGCCATGGCCTGTCGTTACAATGGAGGTTATATTCTCCGCCGACAGGCCTGCCCTGGCCAAAAGCTCATCTTTCAGCTTCTGCGCCGCCGTCCCGTAGTTAACTCCGGAAGCAAGCAGATGGTAAGCTTCAATCTCACCATCTCTGGTGATAACGCCTTTGCTCGTTCCCGAGCCAATATCAATACCTATAAACCAGGCCATGTTTGACTAGCCTCTACTTGAAAAAAGTAGCCTCATCCAATCGGCGCTCCCCTTTCTGGATGGGCTCGCCACTGGCCAGGGCTTTCAGCGTAATTTCCTTCCCCAGAAGGGCAGCACCTATGGCACCACTGAGCAACGGCTCTTCAGGTACAAAAACCTCACAACCCAGGTTCGCCTCTAAAGCTTTGACAACACCGATATTCTTAGCCACACCGCCGGTAAACAGTATATCGGGTCCGGTTCTCAACCTCTCCACCATTCTGGCAACCCTGCTGGCGATAGCATCGTGGATACCGGCCACGATGTCCTCCACCGGTGTACCCTCAGAAAGACGCGATATTACCTCCTGCCGGGCAAAAACGGTGCAGGTGCTGCTGATGGAGACCCTATTACTTGATTTTAGAGAGATGTCCCCCAGGTCCTCCAGCTTGAGGCCAAGGGCATCGGCGATAATTTCCAGGAACCTGCCCGTTCCCGCAGCACATTTATCGCTGATAGTAAAATCAAGCAACCTGCCGTTTTTTATCTTGAGTCCCTTAACATCCTGGCCTCCGATATCGATAGCCAGTGTAACATCGGGGAAGAAACTGGACACCCCTCTGGCGTGACAGGTCAGCTCCGTAATCTGGCGGTCAGCAAAAGGGACAGTAATCCTGCCATAGCCAGTAGCCACCACATAAGAAATCTCATCGAAAGTCAGGCCGGCCTGTTCCAACGCCTCCTCCATCACCTTGTTGGCCAGACGCCGGTGCTCGGCGCCAGTATGGGTGATAACACTGGCAAGGATTTTCTCATCACTATCTAAAATCACCACCTTGGTCATGGTGGAACCAAGGTCAATTCCGGTAAAATAGATGCGAAATACCTCCCATCTTACTTATTATCTTCATGACATCATGGCGTACCCTGCCTATGTTCAGGCGGGCTTTTTCAGCAGCATCGTCTTGAATACGTCCAGTCTCCTCTTGTATTCTTCATGGTTATAAACACGGGGGTCGAAGTTCTCCCATTCCAGCAACAAAACAGGTATGCCTATTTCCTTCTCGATAGCGTCCTTGAGTAACGGAGCGTCACCAGCGACAAACCGACATCCGGCGTGAAATCTATCCAGCACCCCGTCAACTTTCAATTTTTTACATCCCTCCACAATTAAAGGAATCCTTCGCGGAAGGCAAGTGGATAGTGAACCCCTCAAGGACATTGACATCTCCACATAAGGGTCTTTCGTTTCCACATGATAGGGCACGGCCAGGCTGATATCTGTAGCCACTATAGCTATACCCAGTTCATGCAACAGATGCTCCAATCGTGGGTCGACGTGCTGGGCAAAAAGCATAGCCAGTATTCTCGGAGCGCCCTTTTCAACGACTCCCAGCCCTTTGTCAACCCTTTCCTGCAATTCTTCGCAAGCAGTTTTCGCCGCATCAACGGCTTCAGGTATTTTATCGATATTCATAGTCAACATATTCAAGATCGTAAACAGGTTATCGTTGGCGGTGCTCATGGGGGAGGGGTCAGCTTTCTCCATCAATTTGCGTATATCGCGTATAGCCCTGTCCAGCCCGGCCCTGGCATCCATTACCTCCCGTAACATGTCATCTGTTATCTCAAACCCCACCACCTCCTGAACTCTCTCGACGAGCCTTCTCAGGCTTTTGGCTGCCATATCGATGGCCCGCTCGGTGCCGCCGGAGTAGTCGCTTAATTCCCTGTCCTGGCATGTATCATAGCAGCCTACCGGAATTCCATAGAGCTCATGCAGTAAATCAAGCGTCTTCGGCGCCGTTTCACACAGGAAACCGGAGGTAAGCATCATGTCAGGCTTAGGAACCGACTCCGAGACAATGAGTCCCATAAACGTCTTGACGTTGGCGCAATGAGTGACGACACCGGCTTTAAGCCATTTTTTCTCAGCGGCCTCCAGTATGGGAACTATCTTGCCAAAGACGCAACCAAGCACCGCCTGAAAAGCCCAGCTATGATTTACCGCATACACCTCACTGGATTTGGAGACCAGCGCAGAACCGATTATCTCCCAGCCGGGCGCCATAAACCCGTAGATTATCTTTTTTTTACCTTCTTCTCTTGCCAAGATGGTGCTGACTACCTCACGCACACACAACCTCAAGACCTTTCGTATACCCTTTAGTTCAACGGCATAATACTTGTTGAGCCTTTGCTTGCCTCGTTCAATATCCTCGGAGGTTATCCCCAACCTGTCGAAAGCTTTCTCTATCCTGGGTAACTCCGCCTCAATCTCCTGCTTCCCAAAACCGCATAATTCCAGTAGTTCAATCATTATTACGTCACTCCCTTGACAATTTCGATGAAAGCTTCGATACGCGTCTTAAGCTGGCCTGTGTCGGCCGTGCCGTAATCCGATTCCAGAATGAGCATCGGTATATTCCGCTCGGCCATCTCGTGGGCAAAGTAGTACGACTCAGAATCGTAAGTCTCGCAACAGAGCAGCTCATACCATATTACCCCGGAGACACTAAAGTCTTTAACCAGTTCGAGGGTGAAATCGAGCCTCTTTTTCGCCGAGTCTCTCATGAAGGCACAGGGCACCCTGTCCACCAGATATCCCCGGGCAAGGGACTGATATAAATCCCCCTTATTCTCAATGCTGTGCCAGTAATACCT
>Ga0315537_1002838_pt1 | contig 13052 bp, 10 predicted proteins | sample SalMarSW160270MG_FD_203091 | JGI IMG/M metagenome (GOLD analysis project Ga0315537, IMG submission 203091) | Salt marsh sediment microbial communities from the Plum Island Ecosystem LTER, Massachusetts, United States - Salt Marsh Sediment SW1602-70 ... | reverse complement strand
CACGACCTGACCTTGTTCGACCGGTATGGGTTCCAGTCCACCAAAATCGGTGAGGACGCCCTCATCGACCTGCGTCACTGCACGTGGCAAGGAAAGGCTTACGAATGGGTGCGACGGCAGACCAACTACTGTCAGCGGCAAGGCTTGGTGTGTCAGGAGATCGGCTGCCCGGCGATAACGACCGGCCAGTGGCGACATCGCATCTCAGAGCTTGTGGATATCTCCAAACAGTTCCTTGACCGCTCACCGCACGGCCATACGATGCGTTACTTCGTCAGCCGATTTGATCCCGATCGTCTGTACCGACGGCGGGTGTTCGCCGCAATAGCCGACGGCGGAGTTGGCCGCGTGGAGGGGTTTATCGTGTGCACGCCTTATCGCGACGGAGCGGCGTGGGCAATCGAGATGTACCGTTCGCGGCAGGACGCCGTGCGGGGCACGGTGCCGTTTCTGATGCGCCGGGCCATGCAAACCTTCACGGACGAAGGCGTCGAGGAGGTGTCGCTCTGTCTGATGCCCGCAGCCCGCTGTGACCAGCGACGTCTGGGCGACAGTTGGCTGATCCACACATATATCCATATCACGCATCGCTATCTAAACTTCATCCTTGATACGCCGGGCATCTATCACTTCAAGACTCGCTTCCGGCCCCGGTGCGAAAACCGTTACTTCAGCGTCTGGCCGAAGGCATCGCTGCGCCCGCTTCATGCTATGCTCAGCATCTGGGGTACACTCCAGTTTAGTCTGTGGCGGGCAACGGGGCGTGGTATCCGCCGTTTGCGCATCCGCCGCCAACGCTCGACTCTGGTTAAATCTTAACAACGTCACAGAGCTTTGTCGTAAATCCGGTAGGTCTTGGTTCTCTTCATACCGGCGTGTTCCAGGGTGCCGCGTGAACGGTTATTGCTCTCGAGCACCCAGGATAATTCCCAACGCTGGATGCCCCACTTCGCCGCCGCCGCCGTCAGATTGTCGATCAACACTACGCTCAGTCCTGCATCTTGGTAGCCTGGCACCATCGTCATCGCCATGGCGCGAACCGTAGTGATTTTCCGTCGTCCGGTCATCAAACGCACGAAGCCGAATGGGAACAGCCTACCGTTGAGCTTGCCAAGAATCTGGTTGTAGTCGAGCAGAGTGAAAACCGCGCCTATCGGCCGGCCGTAGATCTCGGCAAACGCAGCGAGCCGTGGCACGATAAGGTGCCGAAGTTCACAGGCGATATGGCGTGCCTCTCGCGGCTGCAGGGGTGTGAAGCCCCATGTGCCGTCCAGCGAACGGTTGTAGATGTCGAGATATGTCTCTATTTCCTGCTGGAACCTCGTTACATCGATCGACCGGATCACCAGATCGGGCCGGTTAAGCGCCGCTATCACCGCCGGCTTGTAGCGATCGACCAGTACCTGCAGCAGGTTCATGTCCATTTCGTAGGCATACAGGTCCTGTGCCTTGGCGAACCCGCAGGCTTCCAGCAGTGCCGCGTAGTAGGGCCGATTGTAGGTCATCAGGAAGCAAGGGGGGCAATCGAAACCATCGATGAGCAGACCGCACGTGTAATTTAGAGATGGATTCACCGGCCCGCGCACCGCTGTCATGCCTCGCTTACGCAGCCAATCCTGACCGGCCTCGAATAATCCCCCGGCAACAGCCGCTTCGTCTACGCACTCGAAGAATCCGAAGAACCCTCGCTGTTCGTTGTACTTTCGGTTGTGCACGTGATTTATCAATACCGCCAGCCGTCCGACCACCCGACCTTTACGCTCGGCCAACAGTGTCACTATCTCGGCATTGTCGAAGAAGGGGTGATGTCCCCAACCCAGCAGTTCATGTTCCTGCGCAAGGACAGGCGGCACCCAGTTATTGTCACCAGCGTAGATGGACCAGGGTAGGCGCTGGAAACGCCGGCGATCTCGCCACGATATCACCGGTCTGACTAAAATCCCTTTACTCATCCTTTACCCGTATCTTTTGGTGGTTACACTTGTCTTGTATTTTTCTTTTACATTGTTATCAATTGTTTTTGGTCTGTTTTTTTAGCCATTGCATAGCTAGCGGTTGTTTCGCTTTTTTCTATCGCCATTTCCACCGCCGAACGGCAGGGATAAAGCGCTGGGGTCACGAGCACAGCGAGTGTACCCCAGTCACCATTCATCCTTTTGTTATTGGAAGGGTTGGAACCTCGCAGTGCGTACAGCTTTACTTGCAGGGGCCTTTCTTGCCGCCCTTGCGCCGACCAACACCCTTGCCCGTTGCTCGGCCTTTGCCTTTACCACTGCCTCGACCATCGTGAGGCCCTTTCGCCCCGGTTGGGGGGCCTTTGCTATCTCGCCTCGGCATCCGAATCACCTCCTTTCCCAAAAGTGCATAACTACTGTTTACATGGTTTCCAGATAACACGCTGCTTCTTTGCCTGAAAGCATTACTTTTTCGCTTAACTGCCCCATTCGACTACGCTCCCCCGACAATCCCGATACATCGGGATTCGAGGGCAGGGTGGGCGAGCTTAAAATAAATGACTTATGCTACTCTGCGAAGTAGCGACTTCCAGCCTTCGCAGCCGCTATGGCGGAGTAAGCTCGCTACGAAGCACGAGCCCGCCTTTTCCCGCCTGCGCGAGGACAAGTTTGCCCGTTTAATATGTTGCATATCACGCTTCACTTACGGCAACTCACGCGTTATCTACGGCAAATCACCTGTTATCCGTCACAACTCACGCCTCACCAGAGACAAATCACTCGTTATCCACGGCATATCACGCCGACTTTGCCACAGGTAACGTTTACTTTGCCTCAATGTAAGCCAACAATGCCACGATGTAAGCTTACAACGCCTTAATGCAAGCTTACAATATCACGATGTAACGTTACAATGTCTCGATGTAAGCCGACAACGCCACATTGTAAGCCAACAATGCCTGTTTTTGGCCATACATGGCGGTTGTTTCATATTTCTCTATATTAGATTTCAGTGCTTGGTTGGACATTTTTATATTTTTGTTGTTTTTTTCGGTTTATTGTTGCAAAGATGGCCATTCCAATACCAGAGAATAGGTAAAGAAACGACTCTGTGATTGACCTTAGTCTATTCTGATTTTCTATAAGTTCTAACCGCTGAGCATATGCAGAAACAGTACTCTGAAATTCACCCCAAGATTTTGTATTCATCATCTCTTCCGTAGGAAAATCTCGAGATTCTACTATCAGATTGAGCCTAAATGATTCCAAGGCACGATTTAGATTTTCAGGAGCAATGCTCACTATACCAAGCTTCGAGACACGACTAGACGAGATGGAATTCACAATGAAAATGAGACCAAACACAAAAAAAAGTGTTGCAAATATAACATATCCATTCGATAACCAGTTTGATTTGTTCAGTTTCATTTTCTCTCCGTGTTCTCTTTAAAAAAATCAGTGTAATCCGTGTCTAAAAAAATATTTTACAAAACCACCATCACCATATTACTCGACGAACCAATGCCTGCTTTATTGATTGCTCCGCCAATACGTCTGGCGGATTCGAGTTCTGTTTTTTCCGGCTGGTCGGTATTAGGTTTCATAATGGTTATTCTCCCATAAGTCCCGTTGTGTTAGTCAAGTGCCTTGAGTTCATCTGCAATGGCACTAACCGTGGTGTGGATTTGTGCCTTGGTATGGTTGGTCGTGATGAAGAATCGCAGGCGGGCTGAGTGTTCAGGTACAACGGGGTACAGAATTGGTTGTACGTTAATGTCTCGCCGGAACAAAGCTTTTGCCAGACGCACGCTCTTGGCCGAGCTGCCTACGATTACCGGAATCACGGGTGTACCAGAGGCCAAGCCTGTGTCCAGACTTCTCTCCTTAACCAGTTTCAAGAACAACGCTGACAACTCGTGCAACAGGTCCACACGCTGCGGCTGACGCTGCAGAATCGTTAGCGATGCCAGAGCCGCCGCTGCGTTTGGTGGGGAAATGCCCACGCTGTAAACAAACCCCGGGGCTGTGTACTTGAGGTATTCGACCAGTTCGACTGAGCCGGCGATGTATCCACCGCAACTGGCCAACGACTTAGAGAGCGTGCCCATCCACAAATCGACGTCAGCCCGGGCTACGCCCCAATACTCACCGATGCCCCGGCCGGTTGGCCCCATGGTTCCCAGTGAATGCGCCTCATCGACCAGCAGCAGCGTCTTGTGCTTCTTCTTAAGTTCCACAAAACGTGGAAGTTCGGGGAAGTCACCGTCCATGCTGTACACGCCCTCGATGGCGAGCAGTACGCGGCGATATCGGCGGCGACATTCGGACAACATCGCATCCATCGCCATCCAATCGTTATGGGCAAAGGCTCGACGGGTCGCGCCGGAAAGCTCGGCACCCTCGATAATTGAGTTGTGCGCCAGAGTGTCATGGAGGATCAGATCATCCGGTCCAAGCAGGTGACCGATTGTGGTGACATTGGTAGCATGGCCGGAGACGAACACGATAGCAGCAGGGACATTCAGAAACGCGGCCAGGGCCTGCTCCAGATCACGATGCACCTGCTTCTCGCCTGATATCAACCGACTGGCGCCGGCACCGGTGCCATAGCGGTCTATTGCAGATTTGGCAGCAGCGGCGACCTCCGGATCGTGGGACATGCCGACATAGTCATAGACGCAGAAATTAATGAGCTGGCGCCCGTCGATACATGCTGCGCTTCCGTCTCCACCTTGGTCAACACGGAAATACGGGTTGTCACCGGTCACTGCCAGCAGCATTTGCTCTTGACGCTTCAACTGAGCGTATTCGGGGAACTTGGCTAAGTCATAGCGTTCAGGCAGAATCTCGCCAGATGGAACGTCTAACTTGGGACAATCGATCAGGTGCTTCTGTACTGCCTGAGCCAGCTCCCCCAATGTTTGCACCTGGCAGTACGCCACATTGGGCATATAACCACCGAAGGTTTTTTCTATCGCAGCAACGAGTTCCAGATGCTGCAGCGAATCGAGGCCCAGAGCAATGATTGGTGTATTTGGTGTCAGGTCGGGCAGAACCGCACCTGCCAAGGTGCGGACGTGCTGGCAGATGGCAGCAAAAGCGGATGCTTGCGAAGAATGCAGTGCCGGATGCGAAATGGAAGAATCAGTGCCTTTGATGCCGGGGCTTATAGTGTCGCCTGGGTCAGCATTCTCGACCATCAGGCCGCTGTATTCGGCAAGGGTTTTAAGTTCGCCGCCAAGAAATGCCCTGCGACAGGCGCGACGCTGTACCTTGCCGCTGGAGGTTTTGGGAATCGTGCCACTTCGTACCAGCACGATTTTGTCCAGTGCCAAGTCATGCTCATCAAGTACCGCCATGCGAACTGCATCCAACACCAGCTTTAAATCCATCTTCCCGTTGTGCTTGACCTCCTGTACCAGAATGAGTCGCTGACTGCCGTGGTCATCCATGGCAAAAGCGGCCCCGTAGCCGACTTCCAGCAGCGGGTGACTCATACGAGCTGTGGCCTCGATATCCTGTGGATAGCGATTCATGCCGCGGACGATGATAAGGTCTTCCCGTCGGCCGGTTATATAAAGCTGGCCATCACTCATGAAACCCAGGTCGCCCGTGCGTAAGAACGGGCCTTCGCCCGTGTTGCTCAGGTGGGTTTTGAAGGAACGTTCGGTCAGGCGAGGGTTGTGCCAGTACCCTTGGCCAACTGACGCTCCGGCAACCCAGATTTCACCCACACAGCCTGGGGGGGCCTCGGTGTGCGTTTTTGAGTTGACAATTACCACTCGCACAGTGTCGACGGGCGATCCGCAGGCTACCAAGGGACGAGCCTGGTCATTACCGTCGGGCACAGGCTCGACATGATTTCCGGTTAACTCTGTGTTATGGAAGGTTTTTACGGTCGCGCCGCTGCCTCGCTTTGGGCCGGAGACCATCAGCGTTGCTTCCGCTAGGCCATAGCAGGGGTACAGTGCCGCCGGGTTGAAGCCACATTGAGCGAACGAAGCGACAAAACGTTTAAGTGTTGCCGCCTGAACTGGCTCGGCGCCGCTAAATGCCAGTTTCCAGGAAGACAGATCGAGTGCAGCTTTCTGTTCCGACGTAATCTTGCGAACACACAGGTCGTAGGCGAAGTTAGGCCCGCCGGAAATGGACGCCCGATACTTGCTGATGGCAGCCAGCCAGGTGATGGGTTTCTGAAGGAATGTGACCGGTGACATGAGGATGGTCTTGACGCCGGCGAACATTGGGACCAGGACGCCGCCCACCAGCCCCATATCATGATACATGGGCAGCCAGAATACAGAGATGTCCTCGCGATGCAACTCGAAAGCCCTGTCGATGGCGCGGATGTTATCAATGAGGTTTGCGTGACTGAGCATGACGCCCTTTGGCTGGCTTGTCGAGCCAGAGGTGTACTGGAGCATGGCAAGCATCTCGGGGACGATGGAAGGTTCATTCCATTGTACAGCCAGTGCATCTGGAATCTCATCTGTGGCAAGCCACGGTATCTGCAAAAAAGTGGCCGATTGGACGCTTTCGGATTCAATCATGGATTTGAACTGGGCCGCGGCAGAAGCAGTACTCAGGGCGACACGAACCCCGGCGGCGGCGGCGATAGCGTAGAAGGGGTTTAGCATACGGTGACGATGCGGTGGGTAGGTTGGCACCACCACGCAATTGGCGTACAGGCAGCCGAAGAAGGCCGTAATGAAATCGAGGCCGGGTGGATAGACCAACAGCACTCTCTGACCGGCAAAACCCATGTTCTGTAAGTGGGCAGCGATGGCGCGGGCCCGCCTGTCAAACTGGGCGTACGTCAGGACGGCTTGATTAGACTGGCCATCGAGCAAATAAATAAAAGCAGTCTGATCCGGACTTTTCTTGGCGCGGCGGCGTAGCATACGGATCAGATTACTGGGAACCTGATCCGGACTAATATGTGCTTCTGTGTAAAGTGACATATGTATTTTCTATAACCATAACCATGGTTAGTACTGACGCCTTTGCATAGTGGATACCCACTTATGTATCTCACTACGTTAGCTTGCTCGTTAAAAGTAATAAATAATATACATCAATTAACCCAAAAGTAAACAAGAATTTATCCGCCTTCGCATAAAAAATGGCAGGTTTTTGCTCTTTGAAATGCGGTAAAGCCAATTTTAAGCAGTCAGTTCGCAGCTTGAAATCATTGAAACTCGGCCCTCTACACCCTTAGCGGAATCGATAGCGTAAAATAAGGATGAACGGCCGTCAGTCCTCTTCAAGAAACCGGCGGCAGACATTCGCGATGTTGAGGGCCGCTGAGCCGTTCTGAACCGGCATCAGCCGACGCAATTCTTCCATGTCGAAGTCTGAGTGGGTTTCCTTGCCAAGCGCAATGCCGACGAAGGCGGTTGACGAAAAACGAGTAATCAGGACATCGCAGTTCGCTATCATTTCTTCGGCGTTACCAGTTGTGAACACCATGGCTCCAGGTGTATACCGGCGGATTTCCCGGGTAGCACGCTCTACATTTTCGTTCGGGTGAAGCTTGAATATGAGTTGCCTGCCGCCGGCGATTTCGACAGCTTTCCGGAGAAAAGCCTCACGGTCCTCGCCCTGGAATATCTCCCGCAGCGGCGATGTGCAGACCAGCACGTAGTGCCTGTAGGGAAAGTCGTTGCTGCAATATCGCTGGCAGTTGTCGAAATTGGGTATCCCCGTAACGATGATCTTATCGGGGTGTACGCCTTTGCGGATGAAGAAATCGCGATACCCCTCGCTTGCGACGCAGAAAGCACGGTATGCATCGCTAAGGCCGGTAGCCGATGTACCCGCCAGCCAGCGAGGAAAAAATCGGAACCGCTTGACGAGGCGAAACAAGATAGATTCTGCATCCGTAATCCCCTCCTGAACCAGCACTATCCTATTGTCTCGAATGTTCTTCTGCAGGTACACGTCCGAGCAGGTAACTACAAGGTCGTAAGGCTTATTCTTCCCCTGGTAATCGATGGGAAGGTTATGATTCTGCAGATACATCCGGCATCTTCCCGCCAGCTTGTTACCTATGATAGTGAACTCCATCAACCCGAGTCTTCGAAGAATCTCATCAACGCCGTCGCAGTAGTAAGGCGAGAAAGAGTGCTCATACTCGTCAAGGTGCTTGGATATCTGATGCATCTGGGTTGTCTGATTCATCGAACCACAAATGAAAAATATTTTTTTTCTCATTCGAACCTTCCGCCGTCGTTTAGGAACCGAATTGCTTACGAGCGACAGCGGTATTTTTGGCAGTCGTATATGCACTGACCAAAGTCGTCAAAGCCGCCGGCGCAATCAAAGGGGATGGGTAAAGCGCCGCGTCGCCGGTAAGTCCTGAGGCTATTGCCTGCCCGCTGCGACTCGGGTCGTCATCGAGGCGAGCGCTAACGCAATTACTTCTGGTTCCCTGCCTGCAGGCAGGTGCAACGCCACATTGTAAGGCGACAATATCATGATGTAAAGCTTATTTCTTGCGTTTCTTTCTGTCTGGCCGCTGGGCTAATGCAGAGGCGGCGGTACTCTTGGCCTTTTTTGAGGTACTTTTGCTTCGCAGTTGTTGGGAAGCGATTTTGCCCATTCGTTTTGAGGTTTGTTCGCTCTTTGCCATCGTTATTCCTTTCATATTTTACTTTTTTACAAAACTACTATCACCGTATTGCTCGGCTGACCTTCGCCGGATTTATTTATTGCTATAACGCGATGTTCGAGTTCCGCGTCTTTCGGCTGTTCAACCAAAGTTGATTCTGTCTCGATTGCCGTTGCGACATCCTGCCGCAGCGATTTTATTATACGAGTTTTACCGATCGGTTCAATCACAAATTTGGGATTGTGAGAGTAATTCTGTTTCAAATCTGCCCACCAGACTTGTAGAAGCGGCTGTTCTTTCTTTGGCTATGCCGCCAGGCATTTCAATGCGACGATAATACAAAAACTTTTCCTCGAATTACAATAATTTTTTAATAGCCGACCTTAAATGCGTCACTTTAATCCGTAATCGTTGCACCTGAAAATGGGGTCGATGAGGACAGCGAGCGTCTCTGCAAGCAAGGCTGTAATGGCACGAAGGAAGCACTTTGATATCCCTACCCATCTTCCCATTTGGTGGTCATTATGCCCAGGACGAAGACCACGGCGGCGAAAATCCCTATTATTACAGAGCAACGCAACGCAATTATGTTGTCCACAAATATCATGGATGCTCGGAGACCCTCGTTCACATAGTACAGAGGCAGTATTCTGGAGAACTTCTGCAGAAACCCGGGCATCATCTCGACGGGAAAGAAGGTCCCCGAGAGGAACATCATTGGGAACATTATGGCGTTTGCCGCGGCGGCGGCGCTCTCGGCTTCTTTCGCGACGCGGGTGAGTATCATCCCTATTCCGACGAATGCGAAGACGTCAAGCACAACAAATACAGGGAGCCAGAAATTCAAATGAAGGCTAACGTCGAACACGATGTAGCTCACTAATAGTATCAAAATCGTGGATAAGATTGAAAGCAAAAACTGGTACAGAACGTTCGACAGTATCCAGTCGGTACGGGAGATGGGGGTGGTGGATAGCTTTTTGGTGACGCCTTTCTGCCTAAGCTCCGCATTAACGTTTACCGCACCGAACAGGCTCGCCGACATCGCCGCCATCGCGATGATGCCGGGGACGAAGAAATCGATGAACCGATATTTGCTGCTGAGTATCGATGCCTCGGCTGGCGTGATGAACGGCGGCTTCTCGGACATCCTCTGGTTTACCTCGGCGAAAAACAAATTCAGGATTTGTATCTTCCTGTCCACCGAAGTAGAGCTGGGGTCGTATATGTATGTTATGGTAGCGGATGCGTTGAGGTCTTTGTTTGTCATCCTTTGTATGAGGGAACTTTCATAGCCTTTGGGAATAACCAGGACCAGGTTTAGCTTGTTTTTCCTGGCGTACTGCGTGGCGTTGATGGCAGGGTCAACCGTGGTTATCTTGAACTTCTCATTAAGCTCGAGGGCATTGACGAGCTCTGCCGACGAATTAGTCTGATCGAGGTCCTGCACATAAAAGTTCAAACGCACATTATCCTGGTTCATGAAAATCGTTCCGAACACGAGTATCAGGATTATAGGGAAGGCAATCCTGAAGAAAACTGCCGTTTTCTCGCGGTAGAAGCTCTTAATGCTCACGATGAGATTTGCGCCGATGACACGTAAGCTCATCAGGCCACCTCCTTGGCAAGGTCTTCGCGGAGTGCTGAACCGGTGAGCTTCAGGAACACCTCTTCAAGATTGGGTTTACGAACATCCAAGCTGAGGAATGACGCCCCGGCGTCCTTGATGGCGTTCAGTATTTTCTGGACGTCGTCAGGGTGCTCCACCCGTACCTTGATGTTATTGTGGTTAGCATTGACCGGCTCGAAGCCCATCTTCTGGACGATTTCAAAGACTTTTTCATCGACGGACTGTAGCGTGAGGGAAAGATAATTTGCGTTGTTTTCAATGAGTTCCCCGGGAGAGCCCATCGCGACTATACTTCCCTTGGAAATTATCGCGACAGTATCTGCAAGAAGCTCCGCCTCCTCCATGTAGTGTGTGGTGAGAAATACCGTCTTTCCCTTCTTCTTCAGGCCCAGCAGGACATCCCACACATCACGCCTTGCGCGGGGATCGAGCCCTGTCGACGGTTCGTCGAGGAACACGACCTCGGGGTTGTTCACGAGTGCTATCGCAATTCCGAGGCGTTGCTTCAATCCGCCGGAGAGGTTCTTGAACTGCTCTTTGCTCTTGTCCTTGAGGTTCGCCAGTTCTATCAGCCCGTCGACATCGGTGTTCCTGCAATTGAAAAGCCTCGAGTAGTACTGGATGGTCTCCCAGACCGTTATCCTGTCAAACGAGCTGAATCCCTGTGGGAGAACGCCGATGCGGCGGACGATTTTGCGTTTCTTTTTCGCGACGTCCATCCCGAGAAGACTCACCTTTCCCGACGTTGGTGTGCGTATTGTCTCGATTATCTCAACGGTAGTGGTTTTACCGGCGCCGTTCGGACCCAGGAAAGCGAACACTTCGCCTTTCCTGACGGTGAACGATATGTCGTTGACTGCCAGTAGATCCCCGTAACGTTTCGTCAATTTCTCGACGTCGATCACGTGTTCAGCTTCTTTTTCATGGATCGGCGTTTCATCTTTATTTTGCATCACTACTCTCTCTGTGTGATAGAGGATTTTCACGCAATAGGCTCGTTACAATAACCCCAAATGCAAAACCGACCAGTAAGGTTAGGATAATCAACAGTGCCTTGGGCATCGTAATCGTAAGAAGTAGCAGTTTGGTTTCAACAGATTGTGTGTTCTGTAATATCACAATCAAAACTAACAGAGTCAGAATAATTATAACAATAGTTTTTGTTTTTTTCACTGTCAGGTACTCCTTATTGTGCGATTGTTTAAGAGCTGCTCACATGTATATCTCTTCAAAAATCTCTATCCATAGTTAACGATGTTGTATTTATTCGAGGACAAGACAAGTTCCTTCATCTGAGGGTGAATAGTTTTTAGCATCTTTCGGAAGTGAAATCCATATATCGAAAAGCGAACAGCTAATGGTAACCTAAGTGGATTCTTGAGAGACCAGAGTATAAGCATCCAATAGTGAATCTTGCCCTTCTCTATCATACCTATTCGCCACATTGCCCTGAAAAAAGCCTTAATGTCGGAATATCCTACTTTTAGCCTTGTCTTGTTACTGAAATTGTAGTTCTTAAGAAAGGTTTTAATGCGTTGGCAATGGTATTTCTGTGAATAGATAGTATTCAATACTCTCTGATATCCGTCTAGGAGTTCGTGAATATCCATCCTGGGAATGAAATTCATTGAGTCCATATTGTTTCCTGTTGGCAGCTCCAATAATCTGTTTTCGTTCATCAGCCTCTGATAGAGTTTTGTTCCAGGAGGAGCATTGAGCAGTCCAACCATCGCTGTTACTATGCCGCTGTCCTGAATCATATTTATCAATTTATCAAACACATTTGACTTATCATTGTCAAACCCGACAATAAAACCGGCCTGAACCTGCATACCAAACTGCTGAATCTTTTTGATGGTTGCAACAACATCACGGCCGATATTTTGTTTTTTGTTACATTCTGTCAGACTGGAATCATTCGGAGATTCGACACCGATAAATACGCTCTCGAAACCAGCTTTTGTCATCAGTGTCATAAGTTCCTCGTCGTCAACAAGGTCGATAGAAGCCTGGGTATTGAAAGCGAATGGATGGTTTCTTTTGTCCATCCAATCGATAATTGCCGGGAGCAATTCATTTTTCAGTTGTTTACTTTTCCCTATAAAATTGTCGTCAACAAAAAATACTTCGCCCCGCCAGTTATGAATATAAAGACTTTCGAGTTCATCAATTATCTGACGGGTGGTCTTTGTTCGCACCTTATGGCCAAGAAGATTCGTAACATCGCAAAAATCGCAGTTAAATGGACAGCCCCGCGAATATTGAAGCCCCATCATGCCATACTTTTTCATACCAACCAAATCCCACATTGGAACTGGACTACTTTGCATATCAGCTTTGAGTGTTGTTTTATAAACCGGTTTTAAATAATCATTCGAAAGATCTTCTAAAAAAGCCGGCAGTGTAATTTCCGCTTCATTAAGGACAAGGTGGTCAACATTAGGAATCAACTCAGGAAAAGATGTAAATAACGGACCGCCGGCAACAACTTTGACGTTGAGTTTATTACATCTTTCCACCACCGTCCTGGCAGAGTTTTTTTGGATAAACATTGCAGAAATGAATACATAGTCGGCCCACTTGATATGTCGGTCACAGAGTTTAACTGTGTTCATATCAATCAGCTTTTTCTCAAAAGATTCCGGCAACATTGCGGCAACCGTGAGCAAGCCCAGAGGCGGAAGAAGCGCCTTTTTGGAAACAAACTTCAGAGCACTTTTTAGACTCCAGAATGTGTTCGGCACTTCAGGATTTACAAGCAGAATTTTCAATTGTTTATTCATATTCATACTCAATAAAAATAAAGAGAATACTTTTGCCGCATCTTATTTTTGTATATTATCTATTACTACTATCT
>Ga0315537_1002837_pt1 | contig 13054 bp, 10 predicted proteins | sample SalMarSW160270MG_FD_203091 | JGI IMG/M metagenome (GOLD analysis project Ga0315537, IMG submission 203091) | Salt marsh sediment microbial communities from the Plum Island Ecosystem LTER, Massachusetts, United States - Salt Marsh Sediment SW1602-70 ... | reverse complement strand
CTGGGAGTTGGTTTACACTGAAGAGTTTGATGATATTGAAGAGGCACGAAAAAGAGAGTTATATTTGAAATCTGGAATTGGAAGAGAATATTTAAATAATATTTTGGACCCGTAGCTTAATTGGATACCTGCCTGCCGGCAGGCAGGGAGCACCTGACACAAAATGTATTTTGTATATGTGATTAAAAGTAAGGTAGATGGCAGACTTTATAAAGGCTTGTCCACGGATCCGGAAAACAGATTAAGGGAGCATAATACAGGTAAAACAAAATCTACAAGACCCTACAAACCCTGGGAGTTGGTTTACACTGAAGAGTTTGATGATATTGAAGAGGCACGAAAAAGAGAGTTATATTTGAAATCTGGAATTGGAAGAGAATATTTAAATAATATTTTGGACCCGTAGCTTAATTGGATAGAGCACCTGACTACGGATCAGGAGGTTGGGGATTCGAGTTCCTCCGGGTTCACAAAACGGAGAAAAGCTGCTTAATGTGGCTTTTCTTCGTTTTATGGAGGGCCGAGAATCGCCAATGGGATTCGAACCGAATGGCGCCATAGCGCCATGAGCTCATGAGCAGATTGTGCGCAGGATAGTGGGTAGCGAATAATTCCTCCGGGTTCACGAGCCAAGCCTGTGTGAATGCAAGCGGGTGGCGAGTAATTCCTCCGATAAGTAAGTTGATAAGTTATAGGGTGATAAGTTATAAGAAAAGGTGCAAGATATTCCTATGCTCCTCAACCAATTGAAGCTGGGAAATGATCTGCTAAATTGCATCAGCAATTTAGCTCAACAGAATATGAGCTTTTGCCAGCTTTTTTGGGATCTGTAGATTCAGCGGGCAGGACTGAACACAATTTTCGCAGCTGGTGCATACATCTCCCATCGTCGGGAGCCCTTTGTAAAGAGTGCTTGCCTTATTCCAGTCGTGGTCGTCCATAGCATACCGTTCGAAGCGGAGAATATCCGTTATGGGTATCTGCTGTGGACATTGTGACTGGCATTTCCCGCACAAACGGCATGTTGTCCTGTCAGCCTCAACAGTCATCATATCTATTACCCGGGCATCCCGGGCGCTTAATTCCCTTCCGGCACCTGAATAGGTTTCGGCAAACTCATCGAGGTTCCTGACACGGATAACAGCAGCATCAAGCTTTGTCTGTGTGGTAAGCCATCGTACGAGGGCATTGTGTGGGGATGTGCCCTCCGGCAACCTGTCCAGGAATGCCTGATCCTGCTTCATGCGGCCGATTCCCCGTGCAGTCTTCATGGCAATGGTTCCAAAATTTTTTTCCCGGGCGAACTCAATGAATTTGTCCATTTCCGGATCACCGCCGAAGGAATACATAAACTGGGCATGCTCATACATTCCCTCTTCCACTACCGCCGTCAGTATCTCTGCGGCACTCTCTCCTTTCTCCACCCTTGGACTGCCATCATAACTGTGCTGCGAAAGGCAAAGGTGTTTTACCAGTCCCTCTTTTTTCAACCGTTCAAAGGAACGGATAAAGCTTCTGTCGTCTTTGAGTTCTTTAACATTGTGATAACCGTAATGCAATTGCATGTCATCAAAGTAACCCAGTCCGGTTTCCTTCAAAGCCTCCTTTACAAACCGGTAATGTTCCTCTTCATCGAAATGTCCCCCGTAATGGTCTGTGCCTACACGGTCGACTGTAACCTGGATGTAATGAGCCTCCCTGTTCTTCAGGATGATTTCGGGTACCCCACCCCGCATCCACCGGTTTGCTTTATGCCAGTAATTCATTCCGCACAGGGCTCCTGCTTCAGCGAGGAGCGAATCCATATCCCCCATTCCGATCAGAACTGAGACCTCCCTTCCGCTGTACCCCAGTTTCCGGCGGGGTAATGTCCCCACTTTTTGCACAACCTCTTCCAGCATTGATTGTCCACCCGGTCTGGGGCTACCAAAGAGTTTAGATGTCATTCCGGCAATAACTGCAGTTGATGATAATTGTAAAAATCTCCTTCGTTTAATCGGGTTTTTATCGGCCATAATGTATATCCTCCTGTTTTATTAATGTATGGGATCCATTTTAAATTAAATAAATTTTCCGGACCCAGGCAAATTTAAATAGGGACAGCTACCTATTATTTTTTAAGTAGGGACAGCTACCGACTTAATTATTCAACTAATTATATTAACTATATTATTGTTATTTAGGAGATTAAGTTAATAATGAATTGGAAAACATGAATATTTTGATTTTCTAAATCACTCATTTATAATTTTTTATGAATTTTAAATTGGTAGCTGTCCCTATTTAATTATAAATTTTAAATTGTCAGTTGTTTATGCAAAAATGACCAATTACCGGTTAATCCTAATGAATGTAAAATCTTTTCCCTATCTTTCCGGTAGCATGATAAATTAGCTACAATGTCCCTTGAGCCTGAACTCATAAAAGAATTGAATGATCAGGGTGCAGACTTTGTATACTTCGTTGACATATCACACCTGTCCGACGAACAAAATAAACAATATCCTGCTGCCATATTGATGGGGGTTGTTTTATCTCCCGGTTACATCAAAAAAATAACCAGCAACCCGGATTATGTACAGGATATGATTCATAATAATCAGATCAGTGAGGATGAATTTGATCAAAAGGAGATGGCTACAGACAGGATGGCTGATTATATCGCATCATATATTACCGCAAAAGGATATTCCGCATATTCCCAGTCGGAAGACAATCTAAGTTCGACCGGTTTTTATGACGAAAAAACAAAAAGCTCACCGCTGCCCCACAAAACGATTGCAGGATTAGGAGGCCTGGGATGGATCGGGAAACACAACCTGCTGGTCACCCCTGAATTCGGAAGCGCCATTTCAATGTGTACCGTTTTAACAGATGCTCCAATCCGGACAGTCTTGCATACACCTGGTAAATCACTGTGTGGGGAATGCAGGGTTTGTGTTGATATTTGTTCACCCAAAGCCATTAAAGGGAAAGAATGGGATATCAGCACTTCAAGAGATGAACTGGTTGATGTTTATCAATGTACTACTTGTTTGAAATGCCTGGTTTTGTGTCCATGGACACAAGACTATGTGCAGAGAGAAAGTATCGACAACAAGAAGAGGTAGAGGGGGCCACTGATTTTTTTGCATTTTGAGTGGTTCGCTGTTCCTCGTCGAAAGCAGCTGATGAGGCTGCTATTGTTTTGCTTCCAACTCCACGACTGCCTCTTTTAATCCATCCGATCTTGCCGTAACCATTATTGGCCCTTCGTCTCCGTCCGAACCTACTAAAGCCAGGCACAAACCGTTGAAAGCAGCACGTTTGTCCAGCTTATAGGAGTTATGATCACGCGGATCACCGTTATCAACGCCGAGTAGCCGGCCTGCGCCGGTTACGGAGAACTGAACAAGATTATTTGCCGTAGGCACCACATTACCGTTTTTATCGACAATTTCAACCGTCACGTGTACCAGGTCCCGCTTGTCCGGTTTGATCACTTCACGATCAATAACCAGCCGGATTGCAGCCGGTTCACCGGTAGTGCAGATTTCATGAGTGCAAACGATGTTACCGCCCCGCTTGCCAACTGCTCTCACTATCCCCGGTTTATAGGGGACATCCCAGGTAAGAAAAAGATCGCTTGTTGTTGCCCGGATCTTCGGGTATTCATATTGATTCCAACTGCCTGAATTGCCCTGGCGGGGGAATTCAATCCGCTTTGCACCAAAAGACTTCCCATTGACAAACAACTCCACTTCTGTGCAATTGGTATAACAATAAACGGGGATTACCTGTCCAATCCTTTCAGGCCAGTTCCAATGCGGGAAGAGGTGTATCACCGGTTCGTCACACCATTGGCTTTTATAGAAATAATAAGCATCTTTTGGGAAACCGCAAATGTCAATGGCACCGGCTGTTGCATGTTTAAAAGGCCAGAATGCTTCACCTAGGTAGTCGATGCCAGTCCACATAAAATCACCGATCACATAATCGTTCAGTTTGACCGTTTTCCATAATTCCTGACCGCGGATCAGGCTACGGGGCAACGTCAAGCGAATGAAATTGGGATCGTCCCCCAGGTAATATTCTCCCCGAATGCCACTTAACGAAACACTCTCCGTACCAATCATTTTCCAGTCGGGATGCAGGTGGCGGTCGATGCTGAAATAGTGTTCGCGTCGTTCGTGCCACCGATCAACATAATTGTATCCGACAACGTCCAGTGCTTCTAAAAAGGGAAAGGTAGTTGAACCCCCATCGGCTGCAATGTTGTCGCAACCGAGTGTCACAGGCCGGGTAGAATCTTCACGATGACAAATATCCTGCAGCGTTACCAGTAACAAATGCCCATCATCAGATTTCTGCTCCGGTATTTCATTACCGACACTCCATAATATGATTGATGGATGATTCCGGTCGCGATGTACCATGGAGATCAAATCCTTCATACCCCATTCATCAAAATGTTTATGATATGCATGCCCGCGTTTTCCAATCCGCCATTCATCAAACGCTTCGTCCATAACCAGGAATCCCATCCGGTCACATAAATCCAGAAATTCCGGAGCCGGTGGGTTGTGTGCTGTACGAATGGCATTGCATCCCATTGATTTAAGGATATGGAGACGTCGTTCCCACACCTGTTCGGGCACTGCTGCCCCAACACAGCCACCATCATGGTGCAAATTCACACCGTTCATTTTAACGTGATCACCGTTAAGAAAAAAACCACGATCCACATCGTAATCGATCGACCGGATACCGAATGTTGTTTCCATTTGATCAATCACCCCCTCATTGTCTTTAACTTGTTGAATTACAGTGTACAGCAATGGCTTCTCCAACGACCACAATTGAGGATCCGTAATCGTTATTTGCTGGGAAACATTTGTCCGGTTATCAGCCATCACTTCAAAGGCTGTTCTGCTTATTCCAACCTGCAAATCCGAAGGATCGATAAGGATTGAGGAAAGCGTACTCTTTTCCTTTAAGCCTGTATTGTTTTCTATGGTAGTCGTTATAGAAACAACCGCAATAGTATCGTAGACGTCCGGTGTTATAACATATGTCCCCCAGTGTCCAATATGTAAGGGCTCAGCAATTGTCAGCCAGACATGCCGGTAAATTCCGGATCCTGAGTACCAGCGGGAATTCGGCTGTTGCGAGTTATCTACCCGCACGGCGATTACATTTTCTCCGCCGGTTAAAAAGGCCGACACATCATAGTAAAAACTTGTGTACCCATAGGGATGGTTGCCCAGATGGTGTCCGTTGATCCAAACATCGCTGTTCATGTATATGCCATCGAATTCAAGCCAGATGGTTTTTCCGGTTATTTTTTGATCAATAGTCAGGTGTTTGCGGTACCAGGCAATTCCTGTTTCGACATATCCGCCGCTGCCTCCTGCCGGAGCATGCTGATCGTATGGATATTCGATACTCCAGTCATGCGGTAAATCCAATGTTCTCCATTGGCTATCATCAACATCGGAATGCTCAGCCTGTACCGAACCGGTGTGGATGAATTTCCAATCCTGATCAAGCAGGATGCGCTGCCTGGGTTGGGCAATTGTACTGTTTATAGCAAAAAATGCAACTATCAAGGCAAGTATTGGTTTTTTCATTTTTATCATCTTATGTTATACATTCATTCATATTGAAATCACACCCTGCTTTACAATAGACTTTGATTCCCTGTTCTCTTAATCTACCGTAAAAAGCAAGGAAATAATTCGTAATTTTATAGAGTAAGATAAATAAAACTAACTCCAAAACCAAAAACAGAACATCATGGAAACTTCAAAGAAAAAGCTCCTAATCTATATCGCTGTTGCTATCGCAATCGTGATTATTATTGTTCTCCTGTTGAAATGCTGTCAGCAAGACAACGTTGCCAGTTACTTCAACCAGGATGATGAAGGATGGCAAATCATTGGCGATGCCCAGGAAGGTATTGCCACTCCAAACTACCACGAAACAGAGGGCAATCCCGGAGGATACATATCGGCAAATGATGATGCTGCCGGTGGAGTCTGGTACTGGAGTGCCCCGGAGAAATTCCTTGGGAACAAATCAAAAGCTTACGGTAAAGAATTCAGCTTCTCATTGAAACAGAGTTCCCTGGCCAGTCAGTTCGATGACGAGGACATTGTGCTGGTCAGTGGTGACACGAGAATTGTATTTAACACCGAACAAAATCCGGCGCTTGAGTGGACCAATTATTCAGTCACCCTGAGCGAAGAAGCGGGGTGGAAAATAAACGATCTCACGGGAAGTGCGGTCAGCGAAGAAGATTTTAGTAACGTGTTGCATGATCTGACCGCAATCTATATTCGAGGTGAATTTGTCGTCGGAGTGGATACGGGAGGACTGGACAACGTTGTTCTTTATTTGAAATAGTGTGAAATACGTTCATACCAACATCATCAGCAGGGACTGGCGAAAGCTGGCACAATTTTACATCGATGTCTTCGGGTGCACTCCTGTCCCACCCGAGCGAAAACTGTCGGGGGAATGGCTGGAAAAGGGAACCGGGCTGAAAGGAGCCGACCTGGAAGGAGTGCATTTGAGGCTGCCGGGATACGGTGACAACGGACCCACACTGGAGATTTTCCAGTATGAAGAAAATAAACCCGGAAACAGTCCGGCAGTAAACCGTCCAGGCTTCACACACATCGCATTCAGTGTAGGTGATGTGAATGAAACACTCCGTAAGAGCATCACCAACGGCGGAAAAGCACTCGGTGAAATTGTAAGTAAAGAGATTCCCGGAACAGGTACCATCTCCTTTGTATATACCACCGATCCCGAAGGGAATATTGTTGAAATTCAAAAATGGGAATAGGATAAAGTCTATTCATACAACACCGGTTGTTCCCGCCAGTCTTTATCCCTGTCAAAGGCAAAGTCGGTAACACGTGGTCTGCGTTCCCGCAAACGCACAGCTTCGACACCCAGTAGTTTACCGGTGGATCGTTGATCCTTACCCACCAGCCTGAGCTGTATCGTATATTCTCCTGGTTCCGGCCAGAAATCCAGGAGGTGGTGTTCCCATTCCCGCACCCGTTCATCGTAGAGGTTCATCGGGGCTCCCACTTTAATGCCGTTCAGGTAAGCCTGCCATATTCCATAATCGGGTGCCCGGGTAACACTTAACAGCAGCCGTGTGGGTTTCTTTTCTTCTATTGTAAACGGAATATCAACCGTTGCCATGTCACCTGTGGGAAAGAAGAGAAGCTGGCCATCCATATAGAAATCCAGGTTATCCTGGATTTCTGCTCTTCCCTGAGTGTATGATTTTGCAGCAACAACGTCCTTTGCAGGTATGATTTTATCCAGGTTGGGCAGGATCCTTTCTTCCGCTGCAGGAGATTGTATCAGACAGGTTGGGATGCCTGTCTGGTACCAGTATGCCACCGAGGCAAAATCGTCCTCCCGTTCATTCCAGCTGTGGGCTCGTCTTTCCTTGTTCTCATCCGGTGATATCCAACCGAAATGTTCTATGGTCACCCTGATCTTTTTCCCGAAGACTATGGGATCGGCTAAATGCCATCGGAAGGCAGAGGTATGTCCTCCCACGATACCCCACTGGTCGAAATAGACCGTTCCGAAATAGGGTGTATTGACGTTACTTTGCAAACCCCAGGCAGATAAAAAATAGTCCTCCGTACCTGTGCCCCAGATGGACGGTTCTGCTTCTCCATCGATATAAATTTTTTCATCACCCTCACCGAACCAGGAGGGGCTTCTGGTCCGGACAGCCATAACGGTACCGACGTAATGTCCCTTACCTTCCGTTTCCAGTATCAGGTAATCTTCACCCGGGGTACAGGGATACTCCTGCCGGTAAAAGGCATAGAAATAGGGCGTCTCCTCAGGAAGTTTATCCTTTTTAATCCAGTCAATGTTGTAGTAAAGCAGGTTAATGTTCTTCTCCTGACTCTGGTTGACTATTTCAATACGGATGGATTTCTGGAAAGGCATTGGCCAGAATGAGTTGTACGAATCGGCATCTTCAACAATAACCGGCAGGCTGATCACTTCGCTTCTTTTTCCGAAGCAGTTGGCAAAAAAATCGCCGAAGGGCACCTCCACACCGGGTTCTTCCCTTCCGTCATAAAAGATCCTTAACAACACCTCCTGGTGTGTTGCAGAGCCATTGGTCGCCCAGGGGTGACGGCCCGGTCCGAGAAAGGTAAACCACATGTGGGTCACCACGCCGGGACCTGCCGCTTCGAGGACTATCTTGGTTTCGCCTGGTAGCACCCGCGAATTATCCGCATTGTGCGGGATCGGTTTGCCCTGTTCGTCAGTCTTTGTGGAGGTACTCCTCATGCTCCTGCCATCAATCGGCCTTATCAGATCGGACAGAATAGCTCCACCCACAACATCCTGTGTGCGGTCCCTGCAGGAAAAAGTGCACATTGCAAAACACCCTACAACAACAGCAAGTATCATCTTTTTCATACCCAATGATTTAAATATTAAAAAAATGGTGACAGTTTCCCATTTTTTATTTCCTGATTTTTTGAATTAGTCTTTGATGCAGCGGACCGAGCATCCGAAATACCGGCGGTCTTCTTCACGGCAAGAGCTGTCATCATCGTAACAGACCCCTCTTCGCCATCCGTTATCACCACCTGCCGGTGTTGCAGTCCAGAAGTAAGCACAATAACCTTTGCTCTCATAACCACCATACCCGCGGCATCCTCCCGGCAAAGCATTGAAACCAACTTCATCCCTTCCGTTATCGGTATACCATCCTTCAACCGACTTGATTTTTGCCCCCGTTTCACCAGATTCTCTCCACCCTCTTTTCCCTGAATCATTATCCGTCATACCAAGGTACGTCTCGAACGTTATCCATTCTTTGTCTTCCGGCAAATGCCATCCGTCCGGACAGGCTGCATTTGCTGCAGTCCAGTTATACAACACACCGTATTTTTCGTAATACGGTGTTGATTTCGCTTCATTACTATTACTGCCACTGTATTCATATACATAGTAGCATTCTCCATCGAACAAGGCATCGGAAACCGGGTTCACTGAAGGCAGATAAGCCAGGTTCTCCGCCATCCACGTCTGATCCCCCACCTCAATCCACCGATAAACACGACCATCACGTTGATCCATAAATTCTCCGCTCACCTGGGCCTGAATGGGTGGTATTATTATAAACAAAAGAATGATCCAACCAATTGGTTTTCTTCTCATTGGTACCTCATTTAGACTATCTAAAAGTACAAAAAATTATAAAACAGAAGCGTTTTACAAAATGGAATCAATTCGGTAATGATGGATTTCCGCTTATATTTGTATTCCGTACAACAACCGGTAAATTAACTACATGCAAACGGGTATCACCAATCGGGATATCAAAATACCACCGGCAGGCATTGGTATCCTGTTTTTTGTTGGTCCGTCCCTGGTCTGGTGTTCGGAGTATATTGGTTCCGGAGAGGTGATCCTCGCTACACGTACTGGTTCAATCCTTGGAACCTCGGTACTCTGGGCAATCATCATTGGAATTTTCCTGAAATTCTGGATTGGCATGAGCGGTGCACGATACACGGTCTGCACCGGAGAAGGGATGATTGATATGTTCGCCAGGATACCGGGTCCAAAGCACTGGGCTGTATGGATTGTTCTGGTCGGCCAGCTGATTGCAGCAACGATTGCAATCAGCTCTATCGCTTCTGCATCCGGTGTTTTTTTAAGTACCCTGATACCTATTCCCCAGCATATCGGTGGCTGGATCATTACCCTACTGGCTTTTCTCATTGCGTGGACCAGTGAGTTCAAATGGCTAAAAATTATAATGAGCCTGTTAATTCTCCTGGTCATTCTTGGTGTCTTTTACGTTGCAATCCGTGTATTTCCTGGAATATCCGCCATCCTTGAGGGGATTATACCTCGGCAGCCGGAGGTGCCATCCTGGGCATTATCGAAAGGGATTAGTGCAAATCCCTGGAGAGAAATACTTCCATTGATCGGATGGAGTGCAGGAGGATTTGCGAGCCAGGTCTGGTATTCGTACTGGGTGATTGGTGCGGGGTATGGGAATGCCAAAAAAGATGTGTATGGGAAACCTGCTGACACTGAAAAGCTGAAAAGCATATCCGTTATTACAGCGCGGAAGATCAAAGGCTGGTGCAGGGTGGTCAGCGTGGATGCTTCCGTGGCTATGATCATAGGAATTGCCACCACTGCGGGCTTTCTGATCGCCGGGGCAGGGGTACTGGGCAGGATGCAGATTGTTCCGGAGGGTGAGGAGGTAGCAATCCAGCTTTCTGAAATTTTTGCTTCACGATGGGGCTCTCCCGGAGCGATCCTGTTTATGGTTGGAGGTATCGCTGCCCTTTTTTCAACCCAGATCGGTCAGCTGGCCGGGTGGCCCAGGCTGCTTGCCGATTCATTCAGGATATGCATCCCTGCCTTTGGAAAAGCACTAAAATGGAAGAATCAGTTTCGTCTTTTCCTGATATTCTTCTTTTTATCCAACATGATCATTGTATACACCATTGGTTACAAACCGGTCATGCTGGTAAAACTCGGAGCCATACTGGATGGTCTGTTGCTTACCCCTCTTCAGGCAATCTGGATCTTTACCGGGTTATACGTTGTTATGCCAAAGTTCCTGCACAACCATGCCTGGAAGATACTTAAGCCTCACTGGATCTATGGAGCGATCCTGATCGTGGCTTTTATTGTATTCGGGTATTTTTGCATTTACCAGATACCCAGGATCTGGTAGGATTATTTTTTCTTTAACCTGCCGTCAAAATCGTTCCTTCCGGTTTCCGGCATGACGGGAAATTTTACCGGTTTCTTATCCCTTGCTGAGCGGTATATGGCTGTAAAGATCTCCACGATAACACGACCATTTTTAATGGTAAGAATAGCCAGGGCTGTATCGTCCACTTCAACAGAGGGGTGGTTCAGGTTTTTCCATACACCGAACAATTCATCTATTTCACCCATAAACCCCTGCAGGATATCCAGGTAGTGTGGTGCCTGATTAACCAGGACATTCGCACCGGATTTCAACGCTTCAATCACCGGATTCCTGTGAAAGGGATGGGGAGTACAAACCGACACGACATCCAGGTTTCCTATAAGGGTTAGTGTACCTCCCTTTCTCAGGCTTTCAATGCCTGTTTTAAATGCATCCGGACAGTCAGGACCAGTGCTTTCATTGGCCAACCGTCATTAACCGGAAGCTATTTATTCAGAAGGTACTTCTGCAGTATTTCCTTCCCCTTTCTGATCTCTTCCCTGCCGGATGATTCAATACCATACCATCCCCGGTAGCCTGCGTCGTGACATAATTTGATCATTTTAGCTGACAATTCCTCCGTTGGCTGGTTTCGGTATGACATCCCCTTCGCATACGGAAGCGTTTTCTCAAGGTATGCGTAATTATCAAACCGGTCAGAAGGTTGGCGCCAGTCGGGATAGGTTCCGAAATAGATGCTGTCAACCTCTTTCATCAAAGCGACTATCCAATCCGGATCATCGGATACACCTCCATGATTTTCAATAACGATACTGATATTTGCAGGTACAGCATATTCGAGCATCATGCGGTAGGTTTCTGCCGACCATTTCAGTGCATCCTCTTTTGAAACATCCCGTGGACCCCTGCAATTTGTTCTAATGGAGTGGCATCCCAGGTAGTGTGCAATATCGATCCATTTCTGATGGTTGATAACGGTTTGTTTTCTTTCTTCTTTTAACGGAGTGCATGTTTCCCCTTCATCATCAATCATGATCAATACCATGGTTACTCCATAGTCTTCGGCATTTTTCTTCAGCCTGTTGAGATAAGACAGCGTTGGAACACCGAACAGTGTATTCACAAACTCAATACCATTAATATCAAAATCTTCGCGGGCAATTTTTGGAAAATCGAGTGTTTCCCATTTTCCTGCCCGGATCTCTTCAACCAGGGCCCACTGGGCAATGGAGATGTCGTCTTTGATCAGCCGGGTTCCGGCCAGAGTATCAGCGTTTTTCAACAAAGCAGGGGCAACAAGGCCTGTCGCCCCAAGTGCTATGGATTTTCCAAGAAAATCCCGTCGGCTAATGGATTTTTTACTCATACTTATTTTTTTAGTTAAACGATTACAATTCCCATCCTTTGCGGTATTCGCGGCGAAGGTATTTATTGGCTTCCGGCAGGTTTGTAATTTCCATTTTTTCGGGATCATACACAATCTTTTTACCTGCCCTTAGGGCAACGGCTGAAAGGAGGATTGTTTCGGTAACAGCCCGGGCATACAAAAAGCTTCCCGGTGACTGAGTATGGTTTCTGAAGGCATTTATCCAGATATGGTCCCCGCGTTCAACCGCCTCCCCGGACACTTCTTTTGGTCCCTGATATTCGCGCATTTTTTGTTCCGGAACAATTCGTGGGCTTTCACCCCGGAATCCTCCCAGTATTTTCCCTTTATCCCCGACAAACATCATTCCCTCTGGCTCGAATTCCCTACCATCAGCTTCCAATTCCTCAGGTAGCGGGGGTTTCATACCTCCATCGTACCAGAAAATATCGAGTGGCTCCCATTCTCCCTGTGCCGGGAATTTATAATTGAAGATACAGGAATAAGGGAATGCCACATCATTGTTATGGCTTCTGCTCACGTGGTCGATGATGGCACAGGTAGTGGTTCCGTAAGCATTGACACTGGTTGGAGCGCTGTTCAGTCCAAACGTGATAAAGAGGGGCCAGAGGCTGTATGTACCCATATCTGCAACGCTTCCGGCTCCAAAATCATACCAGCCGCGAAACACAGCATGTGTATAATTGGGGTGATAGGGTCTTTCGGGGACACAACCCAGCCATAAATCCCAGTCAAATCCTTCCGGGATTGGTGGTGAATCGGTTGGGTTAGCGGTCCATTGCGGCCATACCGGCCTGTTTGACCAGTTATGGATCTCGCGAAGGGTTCCAATGGCACCATCGCGTATCCATTTCAGTATCAGGTCATACTCTTTTCTTCTACTCCAGGCCAGGAGGTGAGTACTAACCCCTGTTTCACGTGCAGTATCGATCGTCAACCTGGCTTCA
>Ga0315537_1002835_pt1 | contig 13059 bp, 11 predicted proteins | sample SalMarSW160270MG_FD_203091 | JGI IMG/M metagenome (GOLD analysis project Ga0315537, IMG submission 203091) | Salt marsh sediment microbial communities from the Plum Island Ecosystem LTER, Massachusetts, United States - Salt Marsh Sediment SW1602-70 ... | reverse complement strand
AACAAAGGGCACGGCGGTCCCGCGATGCGGAGCTCCTTCGGCTCCGGGCCGAAGAATCCTGCTAGGCTTTCTCGGTGACCTTGTACTCCAGGCGCCTGCCGATGGCGAGGCGGAGTTGGGCGTCGAGTGCGGGAAGGGCGCTGAAGAGGAAGGTGATGGCGGCCATGAAGAACCACTGGGCGTACTGCACGGGGTAGAGCCAGATCGGGAAGCTCTCTGGCCGCCTGGGGCGCATGAACGTGTCCAGCCCCACCATGACGGCCAGGGGCACCATGCAGGTGAACAAGACCTTCGTGGAGGCCACGTTGAACCACTCCGGCATGCTGTCCGCGCCGAACAAGTAGATCGCGACAGCGGGCACCATGCGGCCCACGGTGATGAGGAACCACTGGCTGGACCAGAGGAGGTGGTTCTCGAAGAGGCTCCAGGTGCGGCGGAGTCGCCGCAGCAGGGGGATCTCCGGGTGGGCGGCGAACTGCCGGAGAGCGTAGGGGACATCGGAGGCACCCCAGGCGTGGCGGCGTGCCTGCTCGTAGTGGGACACGAAGGTCTTGAAGTAGCTGTGGCTGCGGACCCCGTCGTTGCCGACGGGCAGGAAGACGGGCTCCACGTCCACCTCCCCGCCCAGACGGAAGAAGCACTTGAGGAACATGTGCCAGTCCTCCGGGACCACATCTACGTCCCAGTAGCCGACCTCATCCGCCATACGCAGGCTCAGGCTGTAGGTGGACTGAGGGAACAGCACGCGGTACTTGCGGGTAAGCCGCACCAGGTGGTTGAGGGCGCCCAGAGCATTGGGTAGTCGCAGGGGCGCCGGCACCTCCCAGATGTTGTTGTAGAGGAGGACGGGCCCCTGCCAGAAGCGGCGGTGGCGCTGGGGATGGGTGGCGAACTTGTAGGTGAGGCAGCTGAAGTAGCGGGGGTGGAAGAGCGTGTCCGCATCGCAACTGGTAACCGTGAGGCAATCGATGTCGTAGCCCATCTCGTCGACCAGCCTCCGCTTGATCTGGCGGCCGGCCCATGCCTCATTGGAGGACTTGCCACGCACCTCGCCCGGGATGTTCGGAGGGTGAAAGGTTGCGAACATACCAGCGAAGCTCTCCCCGAACTCCTGATACAGGTGCAGCGCCTTCTTGCGACACTCCGGCTCAGCGTCCTCCATGGCCAGGACCACGAAGATCTGCTCCTCCGCGATCTCGGACTCGGCCAGCTTGGAGAGGGTAGCGCTCAGCTTGGCGATGCTCTCCTTGTAGGTGGGAATGATGACGATGTGGCGGATCTCCTCCCAGCGCAGGAAAGCCTTGCCCTGGGCGCGCGCCTCCTCATGGCGGGCGCGCCAGTCCACCTGTGCTTCCTTCCTCAGCAGGAAGTAGCCTTTGACACAATGGAAGCCGGTGTTGTAGGAGCGCCAGACCCAGTAACAATCGAAGGCCAGCAGCATGATGGTGAGTGGGAAGGGGAGCCACAGAGCGCCCCAAAGCAGTGAGCTGATGAGGAGCATAGCTGCAGCGAGGGGAAGGATCTCCAGAGCGCGCTCCAACAGCTTGTCCGCACGTGAGGTTGGAGCGTGGGTGGCGATGGCGTCGGGCGGAGGTGCGGCTGGTGGTGAGGGTTCTTCTCCCGTTATCGTCGGCGGCACGGTGAGGTCTTCAAACGGGGTGGCCGCCAGCGGAGAGTCGTGGGGGAGCATGAACTCTGCCACAGACGGGGCTACCGCGGCCCCGGGCTCCGACTGGTCGAGGGCCAGCGTGCCTGGAGCTAGGGATGACCCGTTGGAGGGTGGCCTGGGCGGCCGCCCCGACGGCTCCGGGTCCCATGCAGCGAGGTAGCTGCCTCTGCTTCCCGCCACTGTCATCGAGGCTGTGCCCCCCCGTGCGGCAACAGACGTGCCGTCACGCGCCTCGAGCGGATGGACAACAAGAAAGGTCGCTCCTTCCTGGAAACCGACCTTTCGTAAGCCTACGGGGTTAGCTGACGGGTGAGGGCGAAAGGTTACCCCTCCCGGCAAGCCGGGATGAACCCCTACGCTGACGGTTCCCCCGTCTCCTGCAGACTCTGCTGCGGGAGTTCGGCAACGCCATATTAAGATGTGATACGACGGCACGTATGGTAGCGTGGAGATGACCATCTGTCAATCCACTGTCCGCTCCCTCCAAGAGGCCCCATTTCGCCACAAGCAGCACGGCCAACCCTGAGTCCCAGGTTTGTGATTGCCCTCGGAGGGAGTGGTGGACTGCCTTCGCAGGATGTGCCCGGCGGAGCCAGCTTCACAGAGCGGAGGTCGGCTCCGGTATGCCCAGAGCCGACCTCGCCAACGCCACGTGGCGGCTGGTTCGTCTACTTGGTCATGATATTGATCGTGCAGGCCGAGGTGAGACCGATGACATGAGCCAGGCCTGCCTTCGCCCCCGGCTGCTGGCGACCGCCGGACTCCCCTCGGAGCTGCCAGACGATCTCGGCGATGCCGCAGGCGCCGGTGCACCCGAGCGGGTGCCCCCTGGAGATGAGGCCACCGCTGGCGTTCATCGCCACCTTGCTGCCGATGTCGAACCTGCCCTCCCTGAGGTAGCGGGGCCCTTCGCCCTCGGGAGCAAAGCCCAGGTTCTCGTAGTGGAGCAGCTCGGCAGTGGCAAAGCAGTCGTGTAGCTCTGCTGCGTCCAGGTCCTCCGGGCCTAGGCCAGCCACCTCATAGGCCTCCTTCGCGGCGAGGCGGGTGACCTCATTGATGTCGAGGATGGCGTTGCCTGATTGCGTCCAGGGGTCGCTGGTGAGGATGCAAGCCGCAACCTTGACGGCCTTTGCCCCGTATTGGCGGGCCTTCTCGGCTGAGGCGTAGATGACCGCACCCGCTCCGTCGCCGGTGGGGCAGCACATGTAGAGCGTGTTGGGCCAGGAGATCATGCGGGCGTTCATGATCTCCTCCATGCTGAACTCTTGCTGGTACTGGGCGTAGGGGTTGTGCACGGAGTTCTTGTGGTTCTTGTAGGCCACCCTGGCGAAGTCCTCGAAGGTGGTACCGTACTTGCGCATGTGCTCCACGCCCCACTGGGAGAACACGGAGGGCATGGTGCCGGAGCCCAGGATGCCCTCGCTTATGTAGGCGGGATCGAAGCCGCCGCCACCGAATCCGCGACCGCCCCCTCCTCCGCCAAGCAGGCCGGCCTTGCCCATTTGCTCTGAGCCGATGCCCATGGCCACGTCGTAGGCGCCGGAGGCCACCGAGAAGTAGGCCTCGCGGCAGGCGGTGGAGCCGGTGGCGCAGGCGTTGGATACGTTGACCATCGGGATCCCAGTCTGGCCCACGACCCTGAGGATGGCCTGGCCTACGGGCGCCGACAGGTTGCCGCTGGCTGCCATCTGGATGTCCTTCATTGTCATGTTGGCGTCCTTGAGGGCAGCGATGACTCCCTCGGCGCCCAGGTCCACCACCGACTTCTCCGGGTAACGCCCGTACTTGATCATGCCCACGCCCACGATGTACACGTCTCTGGCGGGTTTCACGGGTCCTTCCTCCTTCTGCCCCGGCCCGGACCTGATGTTCCCGGCCGGGCTTCTTAGCCTGTGACGATTGCTAGCGTTGCCTCAAGGGTCCTATACCCCTGCCGGGCGGAACTTGAAGGCGATGACGTCGTTGCCCTCGCGGTCTGTCCGCACCTTCTCCGTGAACATCTCCACCCGTTTCCCCAGTAGAGGTACGAGCTTGTCCGGCTCGGGCTCTATGCCTTCGATGTTGCAGCGGACGCTCGTTCCTTCCGGCAGGTCAACGACGGCGGCGACGAAGGGCACAGGCAGCCCCGGCATCGTCTGGTGGACGATGGTGAAAGTGTGGAGTTCTCCGTAGTCGCTGAGGCGCAGCTCCTCGAAGTCGCCCACAGCGAAGCACCGCCCACAGGCTAACCGGTCGCCCACATAGGCAGCGCCACAGGACTTGCACTTGCTGCCGCGAAGGTAAGGCTTCTCTCCCTGCTTCTCCGGCAGCACCAGATAGGGGACGATGGGGCGTTCTTTCTTCTCGGCGGGGGCTTCTGCTTCCTGAGTCAAGCTGGTGCTCCTTTCGACCTTGGTCCGATCTTACGCGAGCGCTTGTTCCGGGAACCCACTGATCGCGATGCCACCGTTCATGGCAACAGGCATTATAGACCTGGGAGGCGGTCAGTCAAGGCGAGCAGCTTCGGATAGTCTTGCCTGGCCCGCTCGTACTCCTCCGGTGTGTTCAGATCGAGCAGCACCAGGGGCGTTGGCAAGGGCACCTCCCGCGCTGCCCGCGCGTGGCGCCGGAGAAGACCACGCAGCCCCTGGCTCCGCTCGTCCACGGCTCGCAGATCACCCAGCAGCGCGCCTGCCACCACCGTGGGATGGCCACGCCGGCCTTGGTAGGCGGGCACTGTGATGAGAGCACCACTCACTCGGTGTGCCTCCAGCAGCCGGCGGAGGAGCATCCGCGGGCGGGGCTGGTCGACGTTGAGCACCAGCACGGACTCAGCGTCGTCGGGCACAGCCGCGGCACCGACCCGAAGCGAGCTGGCCCGCCCTTGCCGATAGGCCTCATTGACGACGACATGGGCGCCCGCGTTGTTGGCGAGGGGACGAATGCGCTCGGCCTCGTGGCCCAGGACCGCGACGATGTCGTCCAGGCCGCTGGCCGTCAGCTCCCTAAGCTGGTACTCGATGAGAGTCGTTGCTCCCCAGGGGAGGAGGGGTTTGGGGTCGCCCATGCGGGCGGATTCGCCGGCGGCCAGCAGGATGGCGACGATGCTCATCGGGATCTCCTAGGTGATCTCGAAGAGACGCTCCAGGCGGGCGACAAGGTTGGCCCTCCAAAGGGGCTTCAGTCGCAGGCGGCGAGTGAGCACGGCCACCAGCGGGTTCGCGGCCTTGGTCTGAAGGTCGATCCAGATGGCCGGAGTGGTTCGGATTTCGATGTCCGCTCGCTCAGGCCGGCCGGGGTAGGAGGTTGCCCGGCGATCGGCGATCTCCAGGGTCCACTGGCCGCCGCCGGGCCCCTGAAGGTCGAACAGATAGACGGCGCGCAGGTCCCCGCCGCGCTCCGGCCAGTACATCAGCGGCATGAGCCTGAAGGTGCGGTCCATGCTGTCGTGTATCTCATCCGGCGAGGCGAGTTCCGCCCAGTGAGGGATTCTCCGGCGCCGGCGGATGCATTGGCGGATGTCCTGGTAGTGCAGGGGGAGGTGCAGGTAGTACATGTCGAAGCTGGTCTCAACGGTGATAGGCCAGCGAAGGCCAGGGTTGGTGGCAGGCCTCTGGAGATCCTCTTCGCTGAGGCCTTCGAGGAGACGTAGGTGCTCCTCCACCGCCGAGCTCAGCCGGGCGAGCAGCTCCTCCGGCGAAAGGTCATGCACGATCTCCAGGTTGCGGGAGTTGAAGGCGTCGATGTCGCCAGGCTGGGTGAGGCCTGGGATGTCCACGGGCTCTCCTGCCAGGCTCTTGGCGGTCACCGGCGTCCCCTCGATCTCCTGAGAGGTGACGAGGTGGCCCAGGTAGTCCCCGGCCGTCCAGCCGCCCGGCTTGGCCGCCTGCTGCCAGTCGTCAGCGTCCAGTTGGCCAAAGACCTCCAGACATCGCTCCAGGGCCCGGCCGTAGTGGGCTCTCAGAATGTCCTTCGCGTCGGCCACGGTGGGCCTCCTCCCGTGTTGCGGACGCTGCCGCGGCTACTCCCTGACCCTGCCCAAGGCGCGCAGAATGCGTTCGGGAGTGATGGGCGCCTCGCCGACCCGCACGCCCAGGCCGTCGTAGATGGCGTTGGCGATGACGGCGCTCCCCGCCACCACGGGCGGCTCGCCCACGCCGCGGGCGCCGTACGGCCCCTCCTCCGAGGGCACCTCCAGGATGATGGTCTCGATGGGGGGCACGTCGGCAGCCGTGGGGATGTGGCAGTCCAGCAGGCCGGGGTTGAGCAGTCGGCCCTGGTCGTCGAAGAGCATCTCCTCGAACAGCCCCATGCCCAGCCCCTGGGCGGTTGCCCCTTCCATCTGGCCGGCTATGGACAGCGGATTGATGGCGCAGCCGACGTCCTGGGCAGTGGCCCAGCGCAGCACGGTCACCTTGCCGGTCTCCGGGTCCACCTCCACCTCGGCCACCTGGACGCAGAAGCCTGGGTGATGCTTGTGAGCGCTGATGGTGCCTCGTCCCACCACCGGCGGGTAGTGACCGCCGAAGTCAGTACTGGAACGGGCGATGCTTCTGAGCGGGACTCGCCAATCCGGCGCACCCTTCACCTGGACCTGGCCGCGGACCAGGTCCAGGTCATCGGCGCTGGCCTGCAGGAGTCCGGCGGCGATGGCCAGCAGCTGCTCTCGGGCGTCCTCGGCGGCGGCTTTGACGGCGCGACCCACCGTGTAAACGGCCTTGCTGCCGCCTGTGATGCCAGCGAAGGGGGCGGTCGCGGTGTCGGCCGTGAGGATGCTTACTGCCTCGAGCGGCTGGCGCAGCTCCTCGGCGGCGATCTGGGCGAAGGTGGTGTTGGTGCCGCTGATATCGTTTGAGCCGGTCACAACTCCGAAGGTTCCGTCTTCGTTCAGCTTGACCATGGCGCTGGCGGGTTGGCGGGCGCTGAGCCAGCCGCCCGCGGCGAGGCCCACGCCCCGGCGCTTGCCCTGAGCCTCCCGGGTCTTGCCGCGGGAGCGCCAGATGTCGGTTTTGCCGATGGCCTCCAGGCACTGTTTCAGGCCGATGCGCGGGTACGGCCTCTCATTGGCCATCGGGTCGCCCTCTTGTACGGCGTTCTGGAGGCGCACCTCTAAAGGGTCAAGGCCCAGCTCACGGGCCATCATGTCCATGTGGTTCTCGATGGCGAAGGTGACCTGAGGGACACCGGGAGCCCGATAGGCGCCCTGGGGCACCTTGTTGGTCATCACGTCGAAGGCCTGGATATCAAGGTGGGGGAAGCGATAGTAGCCGCCCAGCAGGAGCGCCCCGATGGCGATGGGTGCGCCGGGGAAGGCGCCGCTCTCGTAGATGATGCGGCCTCGGAGGGCGGTGAGGGTGCCGTCGCGCTTCATGCCCGTCTTCAGTTGGACCACGCAGGAGGGCGCGGGGTTACCGGCGGTCAGGTCCTCGGAGCGAGACATGACCAGCTTCACCGGCCGGTTGGCCACCATGGCCAAGGCGGCGGCCAGCGGCTGGGTGAGGGGAGCGATCTTGCCACCAAAGCCGCCCCCGAGTTCGGCGCTGATGACCCGGACCTTGGTTTCGGGGATGCGAAAGAGCTTGGAAAGCTCGTCCCGGACGAAGAACTGGCCCTGCGTGCCCGTCCAGACGGTGAGGGTGCCGCTAGCGGCATGATAGTCGGCCAGGGAGACGTGAGTCTCGAGGTAGGCCTGGTGGACCATGGGGGTGCGCCAGGTGCGCTCCACCACCACATCGGCCTCGGCGAAGCCCTGCTCCACGTCGCCGCGGGCCAGCCGGATCTGGGAGGCGACGTTGGAGGTCGCCTGAGCTTGCTCCTCCTCCACGTCTACGGCGGCGTGGGCCCGGATCTCGGAGTGGTCGACATAAGACACGGGCCTGCGGGCCGGAGGGGCGTCCTCCTTCATGGCCTCGAGGGGATCGAGGACGGCCGGCAGCTCGTCGTACTCGACCTCGATGAGAGCGAGGGCCTCTTCCGCCACGGATGGGTCTGAAGCGAGCGCGGCGGCCACCGGCTGGCCCGCGAAGAGAACCTCGTCCGCGGCCAGCAGAACCTCGGCGCGGCTGGAGGGCATCGCCCCGAGGGACTCGTCCTCACGGGCCACGGGCGGCAGGTCGGCGGCCGTCACCACCGCCTCGACGCCCTCCAGGGCTTGTGCTCTGGATGTGTCGATGCGCTTGATGCGCGCGTGGGCAACGGGACTGCGCAGGAGCTTCGCGTGCAGCATGTGGGGGAACTGGATGTCGTCGGCGTAGACGGTCTCGCCGGTCACCTTACTGGCGCCCTCCACCCGGGGTGCCGGGTTGCCCACCTGCGAGTATTCGGCCACGGTCGTCTCTCTCTAGGTGCCTGCGGCGATCATCTGCCGAAGCACCGCAGCGGCGGCCTCAGGGAGCCTCCGCCACCGCGGCGATGGCCTCCACGATCTTGGCGTATCCGGTGCAACGGCACAGGTTCCCGGCGATGGCCCGCCGGATCTCTGCCTCGGTAGGGTGAGGGTTCACATCGAGCAGGGCCTTGCCCGCCAGGATCATGGCGGGGATGCAGAAGCCGCACTGGACGGCCCCGTGGTCGATGAAGGCCTGCTGGAGGGGATGGAGCTGGCCATCCTGGGCGAGCCCCTCGATGGTGACGATGTCGGCACCATTGGCCTCCGGCGCCAGCATCAGGCACGAGGTGATGAGCCGGCCGTTCACGATCATGGAGCAGGCGCCGCACTCGCCGGTGCTACAGCCCTCCTTCGCCCCGGTGAGGCGCAGATCCTCGCGCACCACGTCGAGCAGGGTTCGGTGGGGCTCGGTCTGTACCTCGTAGGAGCGGCCGTTGACGCGGAGGGTGATGCTGACGCTCGACATGCCTTTCCTCGCTGGACTAGCTGGCCCGGGCCCTTTCCAGGGCGATGCCCAGGCAGCGACGGGTCATCACCCGCACGAGTTCTTGACGGAAGGCAGCGGAGCCGCGGACGTCGGAGATGGGGCGGGAGGCCGCCACGGCCAGCTCGGCGGCCCGGGCGAACAGTTCTTCAGAGGGGCTTTGGCCCCTCAGGGCGTCCTCCGCCTCGCGTGCGCGGATGGGCGTGGGTGCCACCGCTCCCAGGCCAACGCGAACCTCCTGAATGATCTGGCCGTCCGGCCGAAGGGTCAATGCGACTCCCACACCGACCACGGCGATGTCCATCTCCTGGCGGGGGGTATGCCGCTGATAAACGGAGCCGGCGTGAGGTGGCGGCACGGGCAGTCGCAGCGCCACCAGGATCTCGTTGGGGCCAAGGGCCGTCGCGCCCGGGCCGGTGAAAAGGTCCCCCACGGCCAACTCCCTGCGGCCGCCAGGGCTCTCTATTTCAGCCACCGCGTCCAGCGCTATCAGCGGCGGCGCGGAGTCCGCCGAGGGGGCGGCGTTGCAGATGTTGCCCCCGATGGTCGCCATGTTGCGCGTCTGCACCGAGCCGATCAGGCTGGCAGCCTCGAAGAGGGCGCGATAACGCTCGTGCACCACGGGGTGGGCTTCGATGGTCGCCATGTCGGTGCCGGCGCCGATGCGCAGGCCCGTCCCCTCGTCGAAGTCAATGCTGCGCAGCTCGGCGAGCCTTCTCAGGCTGACCAGGCAGGAGGCGTGCAGGCCCGCCTCCCTCATCTGGACTAGCAGGTCGGTGCCGCCGGCGAGTAGCCTGCAGCCGTTGCCACGTTCCTGGAGGATGGAGAGGGCCTCGGAAAGCGACCCAGGAGCGTAGTAGTCGAATCGCCTCATGCGCCTACGGAGGCGATTGTACTGCCGCGGGCGGCCGAGCGGCAACGGGTGTGGCTGGCGGTATCGCTACCAGACGCGGGCGGGCGACTTCACAGGGCTGGCGGGGGCCCTTGCCGCCATCCGAGGCGGACGGATGAGGAGGACCAGGAGAGCGGCAAGACAGTCCACCGCAATGAAGATGATGTAGGCCACGGTGTAGTCTCCCAGCCAGTCGTGCATGTAGCCAGCAAAGATGGGGCCGAGGGCGCTGAATAGGGCGCTGCACGCGGTCATCGCTCCGACTGTTGTGGCCAGCGAGGCCAGGCCGAAGTAGTGGACGACCACCAGCGGCTGGAGGGCCACCACCGCTCCCATGGAATAGCCGAAAATGAGCACGAAGGCGGCCAGGCCGAGGGTGCTTTCCGTGGAGATCAGCGCGGTCAGTCCCACGGCCTCCATCAGGAACACTGACATGAGCACCAATCGCGGCGACATGCGATCCGAGAGATAGCCCGAGCCCACCTTTCCCAGAACGCCCATACCCGAGACGAAGCCCAGAATCAGCCCCGCCATCTCCGGGGCTATCCCCCGGTCCTCCATGAAGGGCGAGGTATGCAGGAGCACCGCTCCGATGCTGGCGAAGCCGAGGCTTATCGCCGCTGTGGCCAGGAAGAAGGTGCTGGTGCGGATCGCTTCGGCCGCGGGCCAGGCCTCGGCGACAGCCGGTTGGGGAGCCGGAGCGACGGGACGCCGCATCGGTGGGTCGTCCGCTGCTGCGCCGTCCGGAAGCAGACCCCGCTCGGCGGGATGCTCCCGGGTCACCAGAAGGACCAGGGGCAGCCCCACGGCTACGATGAGCAGGCCCATGATGAAGAAGGTGGGACGCCAGCCCACCGAGGAGATGAGCACCTTGCAGAGGGGCGCCATCACCAGGCCGCCGAAGCCGATGCCGGTGGTGGTGATTCCCATGGCGAGGCCGCGCTTCCGCTCGAACCAGTTGGCCACGACGTACGAGACCGGCACCAGCATCATGCCGGCCCGCCAGGCGGCCATGATCACGAACATGACGTAGAGGTAAGCGAGGGACCAAGTGAAGCCGAGCAGGGCGAAGGTCACTCCCATACCGGCTGCGCCTGTGGCCAGGATCCTCTTCGCTCCAAAGCGGTTCACCGCCAGGCCCACGAGCGGGCCCAGGAGACCGCTGACCGTGGTGGCCAGAGCGATGCCAACCGAGACCTGGCCGCGGCTCCAACCGAACTCCTCTTCGAAGGGGGTGACGAAGACGCCCAGGGCATAGAAGCCCAGTCCTGCACTCAGAAACATGATGGTGGCGAGCGAGCTTACCACCCACCACCCGTAGAAGATCGGGGGACGTGACCTGAGAGGAGGCATAGGCGGAGGGCCTCGGCCTTTCGAGCTCTTCCCTGGCGGGTTACAGACGCCGAAGAGGCCGCAGGCCTGCTGATATCGTCGCAATCATAGCCCAGGGTCGCGGCCGCGAACAAGGAACGCGACAACGGGCAGCCCGGCGACCGCTCACCCCGCCAGGCCCCACAGCTCGCAGGGGCCCACTCCCCTGGCCTGTATCAGGACGCGGATGCGCCCCAGCCCGGCGGGATCGATGAGCTCGGTGACCGCGCGACGGCGGGCATAGTACTCTTCGAGCGCCTCGGGCGACTCCCGGGCGACGGTCTCCAGCCCGGCGCCGATGCCCAGGGCGGCCAGGAATCGAGCCTGGGTCGTCAGGCCCAGAGGCTCCAGCCCGTGCTCTTCTCCCACTCGGATCAGTGTGGTGAAGTCGACGTGAGCGGTGATGTCCTGGCGGCCCAGGCGGGCGTAGAAGTCTGTGCTGGGATTGTGACGGTAGAAGCAAAGGAGCGTTCCGTCGCGCCGCCAGGGGGCATACAGCTCGGGTGCGGGGTAGCCATAGTCGAAGGTGAGGACAAAGCCCCGCCGAAGGGTGCGGCTCACACTTTCCATCCACTCCACGGCCTGGAGGTTCACCTCGGCCCGACAGCCCTCGCCCGGCCGCAGGCCCAGGCGGTCAAAGTAGGCGGCCAGGGCCGGTGTGGAGGGCGGACCGGTCTCCTCGCGGAAGGAGTCGGCAGCCCAGGTCACGTATACCTCGCGCAGTTCTTCCCCCTCCATGGCCACGCGGTGCACGGGGAAGCTGTCCACCAGCTCATTGCTGAGGAAGCAGCCGACCAGCGAATCCGCTTCGGGCTCGTCCCACGAGGCCTGCCCGGCTGGCAGAGACAACTCGGCCAGCGTGGTGCGCTGGCGTGTCGCCAGGGCTTCGCTGGATTCCAGCAGGCGGTATCGCAGATTGTTGAAGAAGTCTGGCTCGCGGTTCTGGGCCCAGCGTAGGATGTCGCGGGCCAGCAGGCCGGTGCCGGGGCCCATCTCCACCACTTCGAAGGGGTGGGGCCGTCCCATGACCTCCCACATCTGCCAGAGCTGCTTGGCCACCAGATGGCCGAAGATAGGGTGCACCAAGGGGCTGGTGAGGTAGTCGCCGTGACGTCCCATGGGCTCCCGTTCCGAGGTGTAGTAGCCGTGCCGGGGATGGTAGAGGGCCATCTCCATGAACTCGCGGAAGGTAATGCGGCCCGCCTCCTGGATGCGGCGACGGATGGCGTCTCGCAGGAGGGGGTTCTCCGTGCTGGTCTCGAACTCGTCGCGGTCGGGACGGACCATGGCCGATCCATGGTAGCGCGGGTCCCGCTCGCGTGCCAGTCAGCCGATTGACCCAACATTCGGCGTGTCGGACAATGCGGTTGGACAGGCCTGTGGGCAGGTGGGACGGTCTGCGAGGGAGGCGCGGTTGGAGCCGAAGGTCAAGCTGTGGATGGAGAAGGACGGCCTGCTGGTCTTCAGCGACTATCGGGCCGAGCTCCTCCGGCACATCGCGGAGACGGGCTCCCTAGCGGAGGGAGCTCAGCGCATGGGGCTCTCCTACCGGCGGGCCTGGGGCAAGATCAAGGAGATCGAGCGGAACCTGGGGGTGCGGCTGGTGCAGAGCGAGGCGGGCGGGCCCGGCGGCGGGCGGACCAGGCTCACTCCGGAGGGCGAGCAGGTGCTGGCGCGCTATCGGACCTTCCGGGCGGCAGTGCAGTCGGATGTGACACGGGATTTCGTTAGGGCATTTGGCAGGGAGGGCTAGTTTTTTTGCGGGGGGTTATGCTGTCGGCAGCATATCCCCAGGCACGAAAGGAGGCTAGAGGGTATGAGACGTTGGGGATGGATTGGGGCCGTAGCGGTGGTGGCGATGCTGGTGGCGGTAGCCTGCGGCGGAGAGGAAGAGTCGGCTGTTGAGACGCCGCAGGCGCAGGAGACCGCCGCAGCCACCCCTGTGGAACGGGGCGCAACGGACGTCATCCTGGCGACGACCACGAGCACCTACGACACGGGGCTGCTCGATGTCCTGCTTCCCGAGTTCAAGGACGACACGGGCTACAACGTGAAGCCGATCGCCGTCGGCACCGGTCAGGCGCTGGCGATGGGCGAGCGCGGCGACGCCGACGTCATGCTGGTGCACGCTCCTAGCTCGGAGAAGGAGCTCATCGAGAGCGGGGCGGCGATAGACCGCCGCCTCGTCATGCACAACTACTTCGTGCTGCTGGGGCCCGCCGATGACCCGGCAAGCGTCAAGACCGCAAGCTCAGCGGTGGCGGCGATGGAGGCGA
>Ga0315537_1002834_pt1 | contig 13061 bp, 10 predicted proteins | sample SalMarSW160270MG_FD_203091 | JGI IMG/M metagenome (GOLD analysis project Ga0315537, IMG submission 203091) | Salt marsh sediment microbial communities from the Plum Island Ecosystem LTER, Massachusetts, United States - Salt Marsh Sediment SW1602-70 ... | reverse complement strand
CGCACTCGTTGCACAGTCTCTCCCAGGCGAGGACGAACTTCTCGTTCTCGCAGAAGCAGTCGTCGGCGTCGATCATGGCTCCGTCCTCGACGGAGCTGAGGTCAACGCCGGCCTTGGAGAAGCAGTCCTCGTAGACCCAGAGGGTTCCGTCCTTGCCGTCGTCTATCTTGTAGGTGTCGGCGTCGATGGCGTAGAGGAACGGGTCGCCGCAGATCCTGAGGTTGTGGGGTTCGAGCCTGAACTGCTCATCCCCCGCCGTGGTCGAAAGCCCGGCGTGGAGGTAATCCCAGTCGAAGCCGCCGCAGCAGGTATCCTTGGCGGGAGTGAGGCAGCGGGCCACGCCGGTGTAGCCATTAGTCCAATCCATGTAGGTAGCGTAGAGCACTCCTCCGGTGGCAGCGCTGGACATAGGGTTATCCCGGTCGAGGGCCAGGCCGAAGATGTCCAGGTTAACCGCGCCTGCAGTGCCGCCAACCAGCGTCCCATCCACGGGTGAGGCCTTGAGGTCCTTCCACTTGGAGCTGTCGCCGATGGCGAAGCGCCAGATGCCGTGGTCATCGCCGGTGGTGTTGGTGGAGACGCCGGCATAGACCATGTCGTTCTCGGGGTAGAAGGTGTCGAAGGCCACGTGTACCCTGCCGCCCGAGTCCAGCTCGTTCTTGGAGCCGAGGGTGCTGAAGCTGGAGGCGGAGTCGTCGGAGAAGCCGACGGTGCCCCAGGCGCCGCCCACCAGCACGTGCCCGTCAAGCGCGGCGATGCTATGGCCGCCCTCGCCGGAGGACAGCGCGGCGTCCGCAGCCTGCGACCAGGAGGCGGGTATGCCGTGCTTGGGGGAGCTGGAGACCTTGCCGTTGGAGGACACGACGTAGATATCCTTCTCGGACTCAGCGGCCAGGTCCTGGATGTCGGGTAGGGTGGGGACCTGCCTGCTTATCCACCTGGTCAGGCCGCTATCGTCATTCCACCACAGGGTGTCGGTGCCGCGGTCAACCAGGTACACGGTGAGTATCTCAGCCGTCTCTTCAGGGGCCAGGCGGATGAGCCCCTGCTCGGGGCTGCCGCCCAGGTCCTCGTTCCATATCCTGAGGTACGTTTCCCCGTCGTCGGTGCTGTACCACACGCTGTCGCAGCCGCAGTCGCCGGTCTCATCGTTGCGGCTGAACAGGTAGATGGTGCCGCATTCGGGATTGACGGCGGCGTCGGTGAGAAAGTCGATGGCAGTGTCGATGAGGCCGGGCTGGTTCCAGTACTTGCCCACCTCCTCCCACTCGCTGACGGAGAAAGCGGACTCGTCCCAATCGTCGGAGGCGCTCCGGTTTCCGGAGGTAGCGGCGTAGGCTTTGCGTCCGTCTCGGGCGTAGGCCACCAGGGCGTTGCGCCGTCCGGTGGGGACCTTGGTGGCCTGGGACCACTGCTGCGGGCAGCACTGGTTGATGGGCCATTGGCTGGTCCAGTACACCGGGACGCCTTCACAGCAGGGCGTGGCCTCGCCGTTATCCGCGTCGTCCGCGGCCCGGCCCATCAGGCCCACCATAAGCTCGCCGTCAGCGATGATGCCGGTCATGGCAATGCCGGCCATGAGCGGGTGGTCTTCAGAGGTATCCCAGCGCTGGCAGCGGATGCCGGCGTACTGGGCCATGGGGCCGTTGATGAGAAATACCTGGCCCACCTGCGCGTTGGCGGCGGCGAAGCTTGCTGGAATGATAGCGGAAGCATCACCGCTGGGCGGGTCCGGCGTATCGAAGTTCACGTAGACCCAGTTGTTCCTGAAGGCCAGGTCGTAGCCGCTGAAGTCCTCGGGCAGGGCTATTCCCGTGGGGTGATCCCAGGGGTCTAGGCCACCGCCATCGAAGTCGTAGGGCGGCTGGTCTATTATCAGCGCCGCCGGGGAAAAGGGGTCTCCGGCGGCGGCGTTCCACTTCTTGCTCGTTCCCCAGATGCCCGACTGCTGGTAGGTCGAGTCCGGGTCCTGGGTGTTAAGGCCGGCTTCTACGGCACAGACGGCCAGTATGGTGTCGTCGTCGAAGAAGCTGGATGAGAAGGCCACGGAGGTAACGGCCCTGGTGGCGATGAGGCCGCCGTTGTCCCACCCGTCCTCGGCGGTGGCATCCTGCCAGGTGCCGCCGAACATGCTCCCGGCCTCGTAGACCCACAGGCCGCCGCTGTCATCGCCGGCGGCAATGACGGAGTCGCCGTCTCTCAGGGGAGAGACATCGAGGCAGAGGATAGCGCCGCTTGATATGACGTGGAAGGCGGTGTCGGAGAAATCATCGCCGTCGTTGGAGCCGGCCACCCTGGAGCTATCCGGGGTGCCGTTGAGGTCGTCGTCGCCATATCCGGCCACCACCACCAGGTCGGCGTCCTCCGGCGAGCACGATACGATCATAGGGGCATACAGGCCCTCCTCGTGGAGCTCGGCGGTGATGTCCTCCCAGGTGGCGCCGCCGTCCTCGGACTTGAGCAGGGCGTCGCCGTAGAGGTCTTCGCCGACGGATGCCAGGCTGCCTCCCGTCCCTCCCTTGACCCAGCCGCTGCCGTCCCAGGCGTACACTCCGTCCAGCACGGCATAGACGATATCGCCGTCGCCCATGGTGTCGAAGCTGATGACGTCGGAGTTCTGGGCGATGACGAAGTCCTCTTCGCTGGGAGTCCCTGCCCGGCTCCACTCGGTCAGGTCGGGGTCGGCCGTGACCCGGGCGTCCGGCATTGCCGCCAGCGCCAGGCTGGTGGCCAGTGCCAGGGCAAAGACTACACGTATCGGCCTTGCAGGCCACGACATCGTCAGGTTCAAGCTGCTCCCGATTCCGCTCGCTTCTCCAGCAGGGCACAGACAGGACTGCACTCAGTTCGCCGGGTGCAGGCCGAATATGCCAGCAATGCCAACCCCGGGGGTCGGCCGCAGCTATTGTAGCAGTCCGCCTTGATTTGTCAATCCCGGAAGAGAGGACTTGACATTGCAGAGGCTTGATATGTTATAATCTTATCAACGATAAGCGATAAGGGGGCAAGGATGCCAGAATGGCGATATGAAGGATTCGGCCGGAGGCTGAAGGCGTGGCGGGAAGCCATGCACCCTGCTGTTACCCAGAAAGACCTGGCCAGGAAGGTGGGGGTGAGCGACGGGTTCATCGCGCATATAGAGACCGGGAGGACGCTGCCGGGGAAGAAGACTCTGAGGGCCCTGGCCAGAGCGCTGGGCGTGCCTGAGCTGGAGATGTTCCGGGAGGCGGGATACTTCAGCGAGACGCTGCCGCCCAGCGACGAGGAACTGATAGGCGACCCCGAGTTGAGGCTTTTCTTCCGGGATGAGTGGAAGCACCTCTCTGACGACGAGAGGGAGTGGTTCAAGGGCTTCGTGCGGATGATCAAGATGCGGCGGCGGGAGAAGCCGGGCGAGTAGAGCGGGGACGGGTTGCCATGTCGGGCAAAGCGGCGGCCAGCCGGGTGAGGAGGAAGTTCGGCACCAGCGATCCCCGGGCTATTGCGCAGAGGGAAGGCCTTCAGGTGGTGACGGCTCCCCTGCCGCAGAGGTGGTGGGATGTACTGCTGTGGGACTGCATAGCCATCAGGGAAGAGCTACCGCCGAAGTGGGAGAGGTGGTGCATCGCCCACTGCCTGGGACACCACTTCATGCATCACGGCAACCAGCTCTGTCTGAAGGAACGGGCTGAACTGCTGAGCCAGCGGCAGCGGCAGGAGGCCGACGCCGAGGTATTCGCCGCCTGGCTGCTTGTTCCCGAGGAAGAGCTTCAGGCTCTCAGGCAGGCTGAGGGCGATAACCTCGATGGGTGGAAGTTGTCCGAGCACTTTCAGGTGCCTAACGAGATGGTCCCCTTCCGGCTGGGACTGAGCCGGAACGCCTACCTGCGGTCTATCGGGTGGTAGCAACGCAGTCCAGTATGGCCTGGTGAAGCCTTCCGTTGCTTGCCAGCGTTTCCTTTCTGCTGATGCCGACCCGGTACGGCTGGCCGTCGAAATCGCTGACCCTGCCGCCCGCCTCGCTGACCAGCAGGATGCCCGCGGCATAGTCCCATAGCTCGTTCTGCTCCACGCAGAAGCCATCGTACCTCCCGCAGGCCACGTTGCACAGGGCCAGGGCGGTCGAGCCATCGCGCCTCGCTGCCTGGCCTTCCCTCGCCAGACAGGCAAAGCGTCTGGCGCTCCGGTCGAAGGCCGGTGAACCGCGGTCGTAGGGGAATCCCGCGGCCAGCAGGCCTTCATCGAGCCTGGCGGTGCTCGACACGCGGATCCTCTCTCCGTTCAGGTAGGCCCCGCTGCCTTGTGTTCCGGTGAACATCTCGTCCGCAACCGGGTTGTACACCACACCCAGGACAATATCCTGGCCCCGCAGCAGGGCTATGGACACGGCGAAGTAGCGTACCCCGTGGATGAAGTTCACTGTCCCGTCCAGCGGGTCGATGACCCAGGTATGCTCGGAAGGCCCGCCTGACGGGCCCGCCTCTTCGGAGAGGAAGCTGTGGTCGGGGAAGCTGTGGCCCAGGATGCCCAGGACGATGCGCTCGGCTTCCCTGTCCGCCCGCGAGGCAGGATTCCGGTGCCCCTCGTCCTTGTAGCTGACTTCGCCCGGCCTGTCCAGGCTTCCCAGGAGGAATTTCCCTGCCTCCCGGGCTGCCTTCCTGGCGATATCAAGCCACTCTTCCGCCTGCGCGCGGCCTTTCCCGTTACCCTGTTCTGTCAATGCTCTCGGCCCAGAAGTCGTTGAGGCCGGTGTGGTCCTCAATCATTGAATCATACCATACCTCATCGGCTTCAAGGCGCTCAGCTCGGTCACGCTGCCGTCGGGGTTGACGCTGCCTTCCCATGGCCAGGGTGGCTCAATGCTGGAGAGCACAACCACCTGGTACACGGTGAGTTCCGGAGGCAGCACCGGGTAGGACACCACGACCGTCCATTCGCCGGAGGTGAACTCCCTGCAGGCGGCTCCTGCTATCCCCTGGGGAGCGGTGTCCGCCTCCTGCCACTGTACATCTTCGCCAGGGACATCCTCTCCGTTGTGCTCCCGGAGGTATTCGATGGCGGCATCCCGGGCGTCCGCGGCGTTCTCGACGGCCGGCGCCGGCTGGCAGCCGCCGGCCCCGGCGAGAAGCGCCGCCAGCCCCATGGCGGCCATCGCCGGACGCAGATGTGATTGGACCATCTCCGCTCTCGTGTACTTTGTCCCTCGTAGTACTATAACGAACGAGATGGCAAAAGGTTGACGGCGTGGAGGCCGCCACTATGGTGAGGGGCCCGTATCGCGAAGGCTGTCCTACCTGAGGAAGAAGTCGGGCCTCAAGGGGTCCCACCTGCCCACCAGCCGGTCGAAGGCAGGGTCAGGAAAGGTCTCCTTGAACATGCGGTAGTAGTACAGCTCCTCCACTGAAGAGAGCCACGGGTTGCCCTCTACCCTGTTGTGCTCCGCGACCTCGGCTTCAGAGATCTGTTTATCCGCCTGTGCCCGCATGATCGAGGCCACACCCGAGCCCTGGGCGAAGAAGCGCTTGGTCTGGTAGATGATATGGTCGGGCAGGCGGCCCTCAAATCCCTGGCGGACGACCCACTTGCCGACCTGCTCCGGGCCGTGAATCTTGCAGCTTATGGGAATCTTGCGGGAGAAATCGACCACCCTGAGGTCGATAAAGGGAGTGCGGGCCTCCACCGAGTTGGCGGCCATCAGCCTGTCCAGCCTCTGCAGGGCGGTGTTGTGGGCCACGTTAACCAGCCTGTCCACTATGGCAGCCACCTCCTCCGGGTTCTTCCCCTGTCTGAACTGGCCGTCGTACCCGGCGAAGAACTCGTCGGCTCCCTCTCCGGTGAGCACGCAGTTGGTGTGCGGACTGACAAATCGTGCTGCCAGGTAGTTGGCGATGGCCCCGTGCACGCAGCTTTCCTCGAACATCTCTATGTGGTGTATGGCCGTGGGCAGTATCTCGTTTATCTCCTTCTCTTCGAACATCAGCACGTGGTGCTTGACGTCCAGGTAGGCGACCACGTCTCTGGCCAGCGGGAGGTCCTGCCCTCCCTCCATGCTCACCGTAAAGGCCTCGATGTCCGGCTTTATCCTGTGGGCCATGCAGGTTATCAGGCTGCTGTCCAGGCCTCCGCTGAGGAGAATCCCTCCCACGGCCCTGTCCTTCATCCTTTTCTCCACTGCCTCCTCCAGCAGGTCGGCCAGCACCTTCTTGGCCTGCTCGAAGCTCTCAAAGTCCGGGGTCTCCACGCTCTCACAGGCGAACGGCTGGAATCCCAGTTCCCGGGAGTAGACATAGCCGTTGGGAAACTCCTTCACATCGCCAGCCATGCCTACCAGGCTCTTGGCCTCTGAGGCAAAGAGCAGCCTCCCGTCGCTGTGTCCGTAGTGGAGCGGTTTCATCCCCACAGCATCGCGGGCCAGCAGCAGCGTGCCGTTGTCCGATATGGCGCAGGCGAAGTCACCATCTAGCTTCCTGGCGAACTGCGGGCCGTACTTGTCGTAGAAATACAGCACCGCCTCGGCATCGGTCATGTTCGATTTCTCGGGGTTGTAGATGCGCCCGTCAAGGACGACCGTTCTCCTGCCATCCGAGGCGTGGTGTGAGCCGTCCTTCGAGTCGCCTCCCACGTTCAGTTCGCAGCATCCCACATGGACCTGCCCATTCTTCCTCATCCAGGTCTCGTGAGGGCCGCGGTGCTTGATGCGCTCAAGCATGAGCTGTAGTTCGTCTCTGTCGACGCCCTGAATTCCGGCGATGCCTGCCATTTTCAGGCTCCTCCTTTGAACTCTGCGATTACGTCCAGCGCCTGAAAGCCGTCGAGGCAATAGGCATCCGCGCCTATCTCCTTGGCGAACTCCTCGGAGAGCGCTGCCCCTCCCACCAGCACCTTGACCTTGTCCCGGAGCCCGCTCTTCTTCAGGGATTCGATTACGTCGCCCATGCTGTCCATGGTGGTGGTGAGGAGGGCGGAGAGGCCTACGAAATCGGGCTGGGATTCCCTGACCACGTCCACGATCTTCTCCTCGGGCACATTGGTGCCGAGGTCGGTCACCTCATAGCCGGAGCCCCGGAGCAGGATAGCCACGATATTCTTGCCGATATCGTGCAGGTCTCCCTTCACCGTGGCTATGACGAACTTGCCCTTCGACTCGACCCCGGACTTCTCCAGATGCGGCCGGAGAATGTCCATCGCCTTGGTTACCGCCTCAGCGGAGGCCAGCATGTCCGGGATGAAGAACTCCTTGGTGCTGAACTTGTCGCCCACGACCTGCATTGCCTCGGTCAGGCCTTCCTTGATGATTTTCTCTAAATTGATGTGCTTCTTGAGGGCCTCCTGGGTCAGCTCCGCCACCGCCGGCTGGCCGGCCATGTCTCCCATCAGGCCCTCGTCGTCGCGGGTGGCCCTTCCCTGGATAACGTTCTCCTTGAGCAATGCCAGGATGTCTTCAGACACCGTGTTCACCTCCTTCGTACGTGTTAAGCCGGGGCAGGATGCCCGGTATCTCTTCAAATACCCTCCTGGTGGTGGCCGGGTCTATGTGCTCCACGGGCCGGGACAGGAGCTCCTCCATCCTCTGGCCGGCCAGTGCCAGCACGTTGTCCTCCAGCCCTTCGGACTCGAAGGGGTAGGGTGGCGAGAGCTGTCCGCTGCGCAGCAGCCGGCGGATGTGGCGGATGTAGAGCTTCTGCGCTGTGCCCATTACCTCCCTGATCTGGGTCAGGGACTGGGCCAGTTCCTGTTCGCCTATGCGGGGCGGCCGCAGAAAGAACTTGATCATCTGGAAGTGGGCGTCATCCAGCACGGCCTGCACCGGGGAGAAGGTGAGGTTGTTCTCCAGCAGCCCGAAGGCACAGTGCAGGTACTGCGGCCCGCTCATCATGGTCACGGTATTGGAGAACATCCTCTCTATCGACGACTGCAAGCCCGGAATCTTCACGTCGCTGACGCCGGAGGTGGAGTAACACGGTATCTTGTAGAAGCGGGCCATCTGCACGCAGTCGATGTTGTACTGGCTTGACTCGGGGGCGCCGTAGGAGTCGTGGAGGTTGTCCATTCGAGCCCTCACCGGCACGGCCCCGTAGAGCACCGGCGTTCCCCGGTTCACCAGCTGGCTCAGGGTTATCCCTGCCAGGATCTCGGCGTTTATCTGGACCACAATGCCGTCTTCCCTGATGGGGGCGGTGGTCCCGCCCTGAGGGGCGCACGACACCACCGTGGGCAGCCCTCTCCGGGAAAGCTCAATCACGGTCTGGGTGGTGTCATCGACGAACTGCAGGGGGCTCTTCACCAGGCAGGTGATGAAGGAGATTATGGGGTTCTCCTTCAGCCGCTCCTTGCCCCCGGCGATTAGCTCCGCCATCTTCACCAGGTTGTCCAGCTGGCTCAGCGTGGTCAGCCCCGCCATGACGTGCTTGGTGCTGTTGTTCAGGGAAGCGAAGTACTTGTTGACGTCCTTGTTGTCCTCGGTGACGTCTTTGTCCTGGATATTCACCGGACGGATGAAGGCGTCCAGGGTATCGAGATGCTCGCAGAGCCGGGCGGCCCGGCAGAGGTCGGCCACGGTGCCCCGCCGCAGCTGGAACTCGGGCACCTGAAGCTCGACGCCGGGGGAGGACTTCTTGACATAGGTCTCAAAGGCGACGTCAAGCCAGAAGTTGGTCTCGGAGCCCGAGACCAGGAACACCCTCGGCTCGTCGCCGTGCATTATCAGGCTGTTGTCCTCGTTCCGCGCCCCCAGCTTCACCGTCTTGGGGGCGCTCTCGACCGCCTTCAGGACGAGCGCCTCCGGTATCTTTATCAGCCAGCAGCTCGTGTCGCTGTCGGGGACCGGGGCCACCTCCGCGCCGCTGGCCTGAAATATGTCTGCCGCCTGGCGATTGAAACAGAGCATGCCGGGGTCGGTGAGGAGCTCCATGGAGGCATGGTGAATCTGTTGGACCTGCTCGCCGGTCATCCTGCGGTACGGCGCTTGTACCAGAATTCCTTCTCTAGGCATGGGCAACTACTTCCTTTCTGTGCAAATTCGAGCCTCCTGTCGGGCTCGTCAGGCCGGTACTATATCGGGGAACCTGGCCAGTATCCTGCTTCTCACCTTAGCGGGCAGCCCGCGGTGGGGCCTCTCCAGTATCTCCGCCGCTATCTCTCTGGCCCTGACATCGGTATCCTTGCTACCCAGCTTCTCCCACCTCTGCCGGAAGTCCCTGTTGCTCAGGGTGGGCTCGTAGTGCTCCTGGCGCATGTGGGCCCTGGTATGTTTGGCGGCGACGAAGTTGCCGCCGGGCCCTATCTCCTTGATTACATCGAAGGCCAGCGTCTCATCGTTGACCTGTATGCCTCTAACCGCCCGCATGACCATTCCCAGTATTTCGTTGTCGATTACCAGCTTCTCGAAGCTCATGGTGAGGGCGAACTCCATCAGGCCGGCGGCGTCGTGGATGTAGTTGGCGCCGGCCAGGGCGCAGAGAAGGCTGGTGATAGAGGACTCGTAGCCGCTCTGGGCGTCGATGACGTTGGAGTCGCTCATGCCCGCGGTGGCGTAGAAGGGCAGCCTGTAGAACTGGGCCATCTGGGCTCCGGCGGCGTTCAGCAGTCCCATCTCGACCGAGCCGGTGATGTATTTCAGGTCCCGCAGGCTGGTGCTGCTGGCCACAGAGCCGAAGATCACCGGAGTCCCCGGGTTGGCGAGCTGGCTGATTATCACTCCGGCCAGCGAGTCCACAATCTGCACCGTCAGGGTCCCGGCCAGGGTCACCGGCGCGGTGGCTCCGGTGAGGGGCTCGGCGGGACATACCACGGGTATTCCCGCTTCGGCGACGGTGACCAGCAGGTCGCCGTAGAGGGAGTCGATCTTGAACGGGCTTATGCTGCAGGTTATCATCGATATGATGGGTCTCTCCCTCAGCTTCCGCGCCGAGCCGGCGATCATCTGGGCCATTCTAATGACATTGCGCACCCCGTTCTCGGTGTACACGCCCCCCATGATGTGCTTGCGGCAGTTGTCCAGTCCGGCGAAGAAGCGGTTGACATCCACCTTGTCCCCCGGGATGTCGCCGGGATAGGTGGGCAGCATGAAGACATGGACGTTATCCAGGCTGTCCACCAGCCTGGCTATTTCTCGAAGGTCCTGGAGTACGGCCGGCCTCTTGTTCCCGGTCTTCCTGTCGATGACGTTGAGGGCGGTGCCGCCGGTCCCGGCGTGAACCCTGCTGCCGCCGAGGGTCACGTCGTTTCGCCTCACCCTTCCGCACAGCACAACCTCGGCGGGAGCGCTATCAACCAGGGTCATAACCATTTCCCGGGGTATGGTTACCCGCCGTTCCTGCTCGTCGATTTGAGCCTCGGTGCCCCTGAACAGGTCCAGAGCCAGGTTGGAGTTCACTTGAATGCCCACCTCCTCGAAAATCCTCATCGCTGTGTCGTGTATCTTCTCCATGGAGGCGTCCGAAAGCGGTCGGTAGCTTCCGCCGGGTACTCCCTTGAGAATCAGTTTCTTCCTGGCCACGGTAAGTGCACCTCCTTCCTGTTAGGAATGGCAAAAAACGTGTCGCGCGGACTTTCAGATGCGATAAAGCAGCTTACTTCTCCAGTTCCTGGAGCGGTCAAACGATATAACGGGAGGAGAGAAGAAAAGAAGCTGAGGTGAGTAGGGAAGATCAGATGAAAAGATGAGATATTGACGGTACGACCGGAGCGACGTGATGTTGAGCGGCGAATACAGACATATCGTAGCTACGACACGTCGAACTCATGTATGCCATCTCCCTCCTTGCCACTTACTTGGGACCGGGCCTGTTATTTCGCTGCTACGATGGGACCCGCTCCCAACCGACGTCCATTTTGCCGATTGGGGAAGGTTCTGTCAAGGCCTCCTGCCTGTTTTGCGATGAGCGGTGGCCTGGGTGAAACGGGTTCTATTCCCGGCATATCAGCCCGTACAAGTCGGGCCGGCGGTCGTTGATGAAGTCGACCTCGTGCTGGCCCGGTTCGATCACCATATGCTTGCGGCGGGCCTCCTCCGGTTCGATCTCGGCGTAGATGATGTCCTCTTCATCGTCCTTTGCCCTTGCCAGAGTCCGGCCGAGCCAGTCGGCGATGGAACTCCCGCCGCAGAACCTGGTGCCCCGCTCGTCGCCCACCCGGTTGACGGCAAGGCAGAAGACGTGGTTCTCGATGGCCCTGGTGGGGATGATATAGTCCGGGTAGACCCTGCCCAGCTCGGGCCAGTTGGCGGGAAAGACCAGCAGGTCGGCGCCCTGCAGGCTCAGTATCCGGGAATGCTCGGCGAACATCAGGTCGTAGCAGATGCCGATGCCTATCCGGCCCAGCTCTGTCTGGTAGACCGCCGGAGGCATGTCGCCCCAGCTCAGGAAACGGTCGACCCCCAGGTAGGGGAGGTGGAGCTTGCGGTGTTTTCCCAGCAGCCCGGCAGGACCGAGCAGCGCCGCCGCGTTGTACAATCTGTCTCCGCCGTCCTCAATCAGGCCGATGACGACGTACACGTCCAGCTCCCGGCAGGCCGCTGCCAGCCTGTCGGTGGCGGGGCCGGGAATATGCTCGGCCATCGGGATGGCCTCATGCAGGCTGGAGTAGCAGTTCCCCGTCAGGGCGCATTCGGGAAAGACCATCAACCTGGCCCCTTGCGCGGCGCTGTGCTCCATGAGTTGAAGGCATCTTGCCAGGTTGCCCGGCTTGTCTAGGATTCGCGGCTCCATCTGCAAGCCAGCAATCTTGAGTTTTCCGTCCATCTCCGTTGTCTCCTTTTCACACCGTTAGCTGCATGCCGTCCCAGGCAAAGCGCATCCTCCCGTCTGCCGGCTCCAGGGCGAGGTAGTCGTCGTAGCTGCGGTTCCAGTATTCCTCCAGGTGGACGAAGAGGACCCGCCTGGCTTCCAGTCGGGCGGCCAGGGCCAGGGTCTCCTCGAAGGTGTAGAGGGTAGTCCTGGAGATATGGCCGGCGGGGTAGCTGAAGCCGTGTTTCAGCCCTCGCTCGAATATCCCCGGCTGGATGACCAGGAGGTCCGGCTGGCGCACCTCCTCCCGGTGCTCGGGGAAGGGTTTGATATCGCAGGGGGCATAGACCACCCTGCGCCCCGACCTCTCAAAGACGTACACGAAGCCCGGCTGGCTGTCCCGGTCCACGGCGATAGCCGTTATCCGGGTGTCCTTGACCTCCACGCTGTCCTGAAAGGGCGTCAGCCGGAGGAAACCGCTGTCACGGTAGAAGTCGATCACCGGGCCGTACTGAGACCGGATATTCAGTATCCGCCGGCCCAGCTGTTCGGGGAGCAGCAGGCAGACCTGCTTTTCCGGATAGGCTTTCCAGGTACGGAAGTCCAGGGCAATCTGCTCCACCACGCGGAAGCCTTCGACATGGTCGGGGTCCAGGTGGGTGAGCACCAGGTAGTCGACGCGGCGGATGCGCCGGTGATTGAGCAGGCTAACGATCTCCGCCGGCGTGTCGATGAGGAGGTTGATGTCGTGAAGGAAGGCGGAAGGCCCCGCCCTGGCATAGGGAACGCCCTTCTGCCTGGCCTCACGGCAGACCCTGCACTGGCAGAGGGGCTTGGGTATGACCATGCAGCCCCCCGAGCCGAGGATAGTCCACTTCATGGCAATCTCCGCGCGCCATTGTACCCCCGGCGGCTCTGAGATGGAAGGTCTGTGCTGACCGTGATAGGAGTGCGAGGCGCCGGCCTGTTTCTGTTATTCGTGCGGGGTTGGGGAAGGCACGAGGGCTTGGTTCGCAGCGTCAGTGTGAGTCAGGGACAGAGGTACTGAAAAAAAGAAAAGGCCCCAAGTGGCCTCACCTCCGGAGTTGGCACCATCCCCTTTCAGCGTCCGCCTACCTTGTGCCAGGCTTTCTACTTCCCAGCCCTTCTTCGGCTTCCGTCTGTTGAGTACCTTGCCCCCACCACTTCAGCTCGGCCACTTGGGACAATGATTATCTTAGCATGCCATCCCGGGCTTGTCAAATCCGTGTACTCGTTCATATGATTAGTGACACCTCACCTCCTTTTTCTGATTTTGCTGGTGGCGCTGGAGAAACTGCTGTGGGGTGAGGTATCCCAATGCCTGGTGTGGGCGGA
>Ga0315537_1002832_pt1 | contig 13067 bp, 11 predicted proteins | sample SalMarSW160270MG_FD_203091 | JGI IMG/M metagenome (GOLD analysis project Ga0315537, IMG submission 203091) | Salt marsh sediment microbial communities from the Plum Island Ecosystem LTER, Massachusetts, United States - Salt Marsh Sediment SW1602-70 ... | reverse complement strand
CAGGCGAGCACTTTTGCGGCCCTTCTTTTTAACTTGGCGGAGTTCTTGCTTTTCCTTACCGCTGAGTTTGACTCTATATTTGTAAGGTGCACGTCCCATTGGATTGAGGCCTCCTTGACTTGTAGTGACCTCAAGTATACCCTAAAAACTTTTGGAAGTCACCTCTAGTAGCCACCTTTAAGAACGGTGACTTCCCTCTGGGCCTTGGATTTATCGTCCATGACTTTCTACCAAGTGATGGCCTGCGTGGCCTCACGATTGTGGAGACTGTTAGGCAAGCTTTAAGCAAGCTGGGAGTAGAATGTTTTAAGGTGTCGGTTGAGAACTTCCGCTCCGCTTCGTCAGAACTTAGGCGAGCAAGTGCACTGTTTCTGAATCACGCTGAAGGGCTTGGCATACCTCCCTCTTCACGACTGCAGATGGCCTCGGCATTGCTGCTCGCAACACCTCCTGATGCCCAAGAGCGCGAGTTGGTGACCAGAGTGTTCCTCGATAACCTTGTGTCGGACAACAGGGATATGAACCTGTTCTACAGCTGGCGTGCGGCTGTAGAGGAGTTTCCAGAATTATGGCATGAACCTGGCTATCTGAGTAGCCTACACACGATGATCCAACGATGCAGAAAGCTAGGTAACAAAGGACCGTCTACCCTTGCTCAGCTTTTGAGTGATCAGCAAGTGCTATCCGTGGCGGCGAATGACTTCGGCCTTCTGATGCTTCTTGGGTTAGCCGGTTGGTGGTTATACGTCCGCGGTAAACTAGGTCAAGGTCTGGACATCGCTTGGCAGTTAATCTTCGCACTAGCAAACACCTTTCCGGCCCTCAGTCAGGCGCTCAAAGGTTACCTACAGATAGGCCAATCTGGCGCTATGTCCCCTGAGGAAATTGAACGTCTACAGCTCGATTTCCAAGAGGCGACGCGAATATTGCGACAAGAGTCACGGCTTCGCTCCTATCGGGGGGTTCCTTTGGCACTTCAGATTCAGCGATACAATCTGGTAAATATCTTTGAGCCATTGTATGAGGCTCTAGAGGGTTCTTCAGCTATCTCTGCTGAGATTGCAGAAAAAATTCGTTCGCTGGACGGACGCAAACTGATCGACGAGAATCCTCTTCAACAAGCGGATCGCTTTCCAATTGAGGGGGATCTACGAATGCAAATGATAAATGATCACCAGAAGATACTCGATGCTCTTTGCCGAGCACTGGAATTGCGAGAACACCTCGATCGGGGTGCGCAGGCCAACATAGAAACAGGGTTGTCACTGTCTGACAGTGCTGTGAAACACGAAGCCAGCGAACTGCTTAGCCGCTACCCTGGGCTGGCTTGGGCTATCGAATGGTTTCTACCAGAAGTTCTGAGTGAGAATTGACATCAGGAGCGATAATGATGAGTACAGTAAGTCAAGACTTGCTTCTTTTAGATCTCCGCCAGGCAGTAATTGCGCCTAGTGTGTTATCGAAGCTTCGCCAATCTGGTGTGGACTACTCCTCATACCTACACTTTCTTGCGCAAGATGTTGCTCTGGGCCTGCCTGCTTTGGAATGGGGAGACCGACTGGCTAGTGATGGCATTCTCTCAGTCGCTAGAGAGTGCTGGATCGCGGCCGGGCTGCCACAGCCCAGGATTGATGAGAAGTATCATAGTGCTAAGGAATCCTGGAAAGAGAGAACAGCGGGACGCATCCAAGAGCTTGAGCACTTTTTCGAAGAGCATAGAGCACGACTTGAGCATGATACACGAGGACAGGTTGAGGCATTACTACTCGAAGCCGAGCGACAGGCGGAGCAAGACTGGTATGATCTGGCGCTTGAGACACTGGGGAGAGCACGCGCTATCCTGGGCCAAGCCCTTGCATTGATAGGCGAAGAACGAGAGAGGGATCGAGTCCACTTGCTGAGATCAATAGATGGCCTGTGGCACCGGCTGGCCGATCTTGATCCCTTCCCCTCAGGAACTGAAGGAGAAAAGGCAGTCAGTCGTCTACTGACCACGGCTCGTCAGATGCTCGAACAACCGCAGTGGGATACCAGGCATGCCCGAAGGCTCATAGACCTGGCTCAAGTACTCTGCGACGGTGCTGAACTTGATCCACGCGCAGTGGCTAGCGTACTCGGTGAAAAGTATGAGGAGCCCAAAGTACTGCGCCCCACTATAGAGCGCGAACCGCCTCAAGTTACAGAAACGATCGTTGAAGCACTTAAGGAAGCGGCTCGCACTGAGCCAGTTGATGCACAGCAACGGCAACGTCAAGAGCGGAGCGATCGAGTGCACAGGAGTGCGAATTATCATCGGTTCAATAAGAACTTCACTCGTGCCGAGCGATTGTTCAGAGAGGCATTGCAGCTATGGCCAGGCAATGAAGCGGCCGCAAAGAACTTTGCCAGCATGTTGCAACAGATATGGCGGGCAGAGGACTCTATTGCCGTACTTGAGGAAGGAGTACAACATGCTCAGGAGCGCCTTCCTTTCTACAATATGCTGATGAACTTTTGCATATATGCTGAAGCATATGACAAGGCACGAGAATATGCTCAAAGAGCTCTGAGGTTATGCGGCGATGCCTCTGCTGAGATCGGAGTCCTGGCCAGTCTGATAACTCTTGAGACCAAAATCGGTAACTATGACCGTGCATTGGAGCATTGCGAGACCATACTGCGCCTGAATCCTAGACATGAGCACTTTCGCAAAGAGCGCACACGTCTCCGCGCGCTGATCGCCGGAGCGCCAGTAGTTGTGCCGCCCGCCGAAGAGATACCTATTCCAGAAGTACGTCTTGAGGGCTGGGGTGAACTAACATTGGAAGTGAGCCCCCTTTTGCGCCAAGATTTTGAGGATTGTGAATTGACTAAAGTCTCCAGCCAAGTATTGAAGAGCACCTCACTGGATGTAGCTCTAGCTGAAGCTGAACGCCTATGTGGTTTGGGTGTCGAGCTTGATCCCAGCCAACCGAAGGAGCGGGCGGACTATTTCCTCCAAGCTGCAAGTCTGGTACTTAAGGTAACAGGGGAAGGCCCTGTCAGTGGTAAAGTGGCGAAGAGCCTTCAGAAGTATCTGAACACCTATACGGGAGCAATGGGAGACTACTTCTTGGCAAGAGGCAATTTGGACTCGGCACGCGCCTACTACCTTGAGCACATGCGGCTATTTGAGCGTGGGCTGCCTTTTTACACTCTCTACAGACTTGCGAATTACTTCCAGACATACGTGGCCGATAGGATTGATCTAGCCAAAGTGGTTCAGAAATCGCGTCCCCTTACGAAATGGCAGCGGGCTGTTGTCAATGCAGTAGCAACGGCTGTGCAAGGTACACCAATAGATGCGCGCAATGATTTGGGTGACGGCCTTCTCAAACTTGTCTACGTCAATCTCCCTGTAAGACAGTGTTTACACGCCTTGTTGAAACAGGGAAACCACCCTGCCTGCTCCGAGATTGAGTCCGTTCTTCGAGGGAGAGCGGCATCTCTACAGCTTGAGACGCTGTCGGCGAAGTCGGATGAACTTTTGACACAGCTATATGAGGCTTATCGAGCACGTGCTGAACGGCAAGAAGATGCACTGCGTTACCTGCTGAGCGTGGTTAGTGATCGACGCCGCCTTGACGAGACGGAAGTTGCCTTGCAAAAGCTCACGCTCTTCTATTCTGCAATGACCGCAACGGATCAATTGCTCCTGACAAAGGTGCGAGATATCGCGCACGAGGTCCAAAGGTATTTCGAGGAAAGTAGGTTCGAGGAGCGGGACTTCCTTGCTAACGTGATCCTCTCCTCAGTTAGTCGCTTCATGGCTGATCTAGACGAGGCTCCCACCTACTTGGGGCGTGCCTACTTCGCCCGTGTGATATACCGGTTTCGGCGTTTAGTTGAGGAGGAACATCTTAGACTGCGACAGGTTTCGCTTCCTGAGTTGGTGCCTACTGTGGTCAAAGCGGCTTGGCTTATCCCTGATAGGCAACGAGAATGCCACATAGAAATTGCGAACAAAGGGGAAAGTGCTGCTCAGGAGGTCAGCATCCGAATTTTGGGATCGGAGACCAGCGATTATGTTGATGATCCTAAACCCTACCCCGTGCCCGGGGGATCAATCTATGCTCGTCCTCACTCAGCCACTGTCGCCATTCCTGTTATGCTACAACGAGGTGCAACATCGAAAGATGCGGTGGATTTGCGGGTGAGACTTGAATACCACGATCGGGAGAAACAGAAGAAGAAATCCGATCCTATTCGCCTTCGCTTGTCATTGCGCGATGAGGTACCGTTCACGCCAATTGACAACCCCTATCGGACCGGGCTCCCAGTGCGCGAGCGAGAGATGTTTGTGGGGCGTGATCAGTTCGTAGATGAGTTGGTTCGTGAGGTAACCAGACGTGAGCGTACAAGCGCAGTAGTTGTCTATGGTCAGAAGCGCTCCGGCAAGACGTCCATCCTACTCCATGTTGGGATTAACATCCCGGACTGGGTGGTGCCCGTCTATTTCTCTATGCAGACCGTGCTTATGGAAGAAGACATGGTTCCTGGGATGTTCTACCTCATCGCCGACGAAATAGCACGCAAGTGTCGCGAGAGGGGTTTGGGGGACGAAGTCGGAAGCCTGACATGGGAACAGTTGACATCCCCTCCAGGCCCCTCACTTCAGTTTCGCATGTACTTGGATCGTATCCGGCAGCTACCTGATGTCCGATTAGTCCTGCTGATAGATGAATTCACAGAGCTGTCGGCTAGGATTGATGAGGGCAAGATTGATCGCAGTGTCATGAAGTACCTCAAATCGCTCATCGAGCAAGGTTTCTTCTCTTGTGTCCTCTCTGGGATTGACAACATGCCCCAAGTTCTAAAGAGGTACTCAAACGAGTTGGCTGTCTCTGATCCCAGGTTTGTGGGGTATTTGAAGCACGACCCAGCAGCCCAGTTGATAGAACGTCCTGTTCTTCTTCCGGACGGCCGATCTCGCTTTATCTCTCCGCAAGTAGTTGACGAAATCATTAGGGTGCAGTTGCTCTCATTTACCAGCACTAATGTTCTAGGGAGAAAGTCTTCCAGTGATGCGGTTTGCCCTGATTATGCGCAGGAATTTGCCCAAAATCCGGCATAACAGCGCGGTTTACCCCAGTTATTCGTGGAAACTCACCCCAAAAGCTGCCTTAACTTGGGTAGATTTCTCACCGGTAAACAGGAGCGACTACACCCAAATCATTAGGCTAACTGCGGGGAGCCCCTATTATATCCAGTTTGTATGCCATCGCTTGGTCGAATATCTGAACCGCACGCAGAATCCTACTGTGACGGGAGCTGACGTGGATCGCGTGGTCGCTGAACTGATCCAAGGACCGACTCGCCTCGATCCATTTACGAAATTTGATAACCTCTTCCGCTACAAAGAGGATGAGACGCGGGATACGCGGGAAGCAACGCTTGAAGGGCTGTTCCTGCATCTACTGGCTGATGAAACGCGAGCACGCCCCTTTGCTCCATTTAGCGCTGTTCGACAGCGTGCCTCATTCGTGGATGAGGCTGAACTCTTAGCCATTGCCGGCCGACTTGAAGAGCGGCAGGTTATCGAGCGAGCCAGTGGGCCGATAAGACAGTACAGGGTTGTCGTAGATCTATTTCGCCGGTGGATCAATGCCAACCGTCCTATGGACAGCGAGGCTTTGAACTCATTCCGTACGAAGGTGGAAAGGATGGTAGCATGATGCGAGCCAATCCCTACCTATACGGGCCAATTGTCTCAGGAGACCAGTTTTTTGGTCGTGAGGCCGAACTGCAGCGACTAGTGGCGCGTATCGTCCGAGCAGCCGAGCCAGCCTCGTGCTCTGTTGTTGGAGAGACGCGGATCGGTAAGTCATCGCTATTAACCAAGTTTGTGGAAATCATTGGAGATCAGCAACCTGGCTTGTTGATTCTGAAATATGACGTGGGCGCCTCTTTCCAGGCAGGAAGGACTGCGGATTTCTACCGCCAGTTTATCAGTCTCATCCATACGGATCTTAGTCGCTTGCCAGGGTTGGATCACGAAGCAGCCCTAAGAGCGATGGACTCGGCTACACCCTGGCCAGTTATGGTTAGGAGTATTGAGGCTTTCTTTCGGAGCGTTAAGGAGATTGGTCGTAGACTGGTGATACTCCTTGATGAGTTTGATTTCATGACCGAACACTTCAAGTTCGATCCCCAAGGGTGGAAGTTACTACGCAGCCTCGGGTATGAGGCCGACTATCGTGTGTGTTATTTGACGGCTTCGAGACGTTCGGTCGAGGCTCTCGAGCGAGATGCTGGCATATCATCCAATTTTGCGGGGATATTCGGAGACCCCATACGTCTAGGTCTCATGACCGAAGCAGAAGCGAGACAACTTGTAGACCGGCCGGCAGAACGCGCGGGTTTTCCCTGGTCAGAGGCACAAAGACGACTTGCCCTACAGGTGGCCGGTTACCATCCGTATTGTCTCCAAATGACCTGTTTCCATCTTTTTGACTGGCGGGAGCAGGGAATCTTGCCTGATGATGCAAGCGAACAGTGGGTGATAGAGCGACTGCGTAGCGGGTTTAGAAGTTTCTTTGATCTTCTGCGATTGCGTTTGGAGCGTACAGGGTTGTTCGGTGTTTTGCTCAAGATAGTCTATGGAGTCCCGTCTACCACGGATGCCCATCAGGTCGAAGAGTTGGTAGATCTAGGCTACATCGTACACCGTGAGGACGAAGGTGACGGCTTCCAGCCATTTTCACCTGCTCTGGACTGCTACCTTAAAGTGTGGGGAAGAACTGTGGAACTATGGCCCCTAATGGAGCAAATTGAGTTGGCATTGCGCCGTTTGGTTGAGACTCGCTATAGAGTTCGATTTGGGGATAGATGGTTGGATGAGATTCGAAAAAAGAATCCAGGCCGCCCATCGCAGGGTGATCAACCAGCGGTGCTCGGCATGGTGGAAAGTTGGGAGTACAACAGAGACAAGGAGGGCAGAAATCCGTTTGCAGTTGTTGATGGTAGCACCAATCTGATTGATTTCTCCTACATTGGCGACCTCAAGCAGTTGATCGGCCAGCAGTGGGCTCAGTTCCAGGATATATTTCCTTGGCGAAAACGTGATTTGGATGAACGGCTAGATGTATTGGCCCATGTTCGTAATCCACGGGCTCACTATCGCCGGATCAGCGATTTTGGGGCATCCAAGGCTGAGATATGCTGCAGGGAGATTCTGGACGCAATACGACCCCATCTGACCAAGACCGCATAATAATCGTGACCATTGAAACCGTCAAGGTCTGCAAGCACAGGGGCATTCAACTTCTATCGCACTCATCGCTCTCCTGAACGCCCTCCAAACCCTGCTCTCCCCCCCAACATCAAATGTCCCCTGCACCGCCTGGGCATTCATGCGAAACATTCCTTCGACCACCGGCGTGAACAACATCGGGATCACCGAATGTATTTGAGCCGTCTCCGTTATCCTATCCGTCCCCCTTCGCCTCATCAAAGATGGAGGGGCTTGCTTTTCAGGTGGGTATGGCAAAACTCGCCTTGTCAAAAAGCTCCCTCTTTCTCTCATCCCCATTTGACAAAATCGGCTTTTTGGGATAAAATTACTGGTACATCGGCGGAAGTATATGTATTTCTATCCAACCTCGATGATCATGGAAACCCACAAAGCCACTCAAAACGCGATCACCCTGTTTCGACAACACAGCGGCACTTTGCGCACCGCCGAGGCACTGCGGCTTGGGATCCACCCGCGCACTCTTTACGCCATGCGTGACTCCGGCCTGTTGGAACAGCTCAGCCGTGGTCTCTACCGCCTGGCCGAGTTGCCCCCCCTCTCCAACCCCGATCTGGTCACCGTTGCCCTCAAGGTCCCACAGGCCGTGATTTGTCTGGTATCCGCCCTGGCCTTCCACGAACTGACTACCCAGATTCCCCACGCCGTGGACGTCGCTTTGCACAATCGAGCCGAACGCCCTCGCCTGGACTATCCGCCCCTGCGCATTTTTTGGTTCTCTGGCCCTGCCTGGAGCGAGGGAGTTGAGACTCACCAGGTTGACGACATCCCCGTCCGCATCTACGGCCCGGGGAAGAGCGTGGCCGATAGCTTCAAGTACCGCCGCAAGATCGGCCTGGACGTGGCCCTCGAAGCCCTCAAGCTCTATCGCCAGCACCATGGCTTTGACGTAAGCAAACTGCTGCATTACGCCCGCATCTGCCGGGTCGAAAAAGTTATGAAACCTTACCTGGAGGCACTGTTATGACCCGAAACGTACCCGCCTCAGTTCGCCAGCGCCTGCTGAACCATGCCAGGGCAAAGGGACGCCCATTCAACGAAGTATTGCAATACTTTGCGCTGGAACGCTTCCTTTACCGCCTGGGGCGCTCACCCTATCGCCATAAATTCGTGCTCAAGGGGGCGTTGATGTTCACCGTCTGGCAATCGCCGCTCCCCCGACCCACCCGCGATATTGACCTGCTGGGCCGATTGGACAACTCTGTCGAACACGTCGTAGCGGCGATCCAGGCGATTTGCCAGGAGCCAGCGCCGCAGGATGGGATGCGCTTTGCCGCCGAGAGCGTCCTCGGCCAGCGCATTATCGAGACGGCGAACTACGAAGGCGTGCGCGTGCGCTTTACTGCCTATCTGGGCACGGCGCGTATTCCCATGCAGATTGACATCGGCTTCGGTGACCCGCTGGTGCCCGGCCCGTCCCTCGTCCGGCTTCCGACTATCCTGGATTTCCCCCCGCCTGAATTACAAGGCTACAGCCGCGAAAGCGCGATTGCCGAAAAGCTACAGGCCATGGTCTACCTGGGGGAGGTCAACAGTCGAATGAAAGACTTCTACGACGTCTGGTTGCTGGCCACCCACTTTGACTTTGACGGCTCTATCCTGGCTCAGGCAATCCGCGAGACCTTCCGTTGGCGGCAGACGACTCTCCCCCCGAGTCCGGTCGCGTTCAGCGATGCCTTTGCTCGCAAAAAGCAGGTCCAGTGGGTGGCATTCGTGCGCCGCCACCACCTGGAAGATGCGCCCGCCACCCTGCACGAAGCCATTCAGGTCATTGCCGCATTTTTCCAGCCCGTGATCCAGGCACTGTCGGAAGGACAACGCTTTGAGCAGCGATGGTCGCCCGGTGGCCTTTGGGTATAGGCACCTGATGCCAGAGAATGGAGGAAGAAAAATGACCGAGAAATCGCTCATCATCATCGGGGCTGGGCTGGCGGGCCTGTCCACTGGCTGCTACGCCCAGATGAACGGCTATCAGAGCCACATCTTCGAACACCACACCGTGCCAGGCGAGGTGGCCGCCTGATGAAATCCTTCTTCACACTACTGCCATCTGCCTTTGGCACACTTGGCATTGTTTGGCAGGAAACTGATAAAGGGCCAAAGGTCCGTCGAGTGTTTCTCCCCAACGAAGCAACGGCAGTGGAGGATTTTGTGCAAATGACCTTTGCTGGCGCCAGTCCTCTATCGTGTCCCGCCATTGCTGAACTTGGTGAGCGAATTCAGTGTTTTCTTGAGGGCGAGACCGTTGATTTTGAGCTGGAGATCATTGCTCTCGAAAGGTGTTCTGAATTTCAGCAAAGAGTTCTCGTGGCTGAATACAGAATTCCGCGGGGCTGGGTAAGTATTTACGGAAGGATTGCCAGACATCTGGGGATTCCGGGCGGTGCCAGGGCAGTGGGCAGAGCCCTTTCGCGCAATCCTTTTCCCATCATCATCCCCTGTCATCGAGCCATCCGGGCCAATGGGGAACTTGGCGGCTTCCAGGGGGGACAAAGCATGAAGCGGGCTTTGCTCGAACTTGAGGGGATAGAGTTTTCACAGTCAGGAAAGGTTCTGACGAACAGGATTCACTATTGACGCGCCAGTTCACAGGCCCTGCAATATTTTCTGATTCTACTCGTCGTCAATCGTACGCCAGGCGCATCTCTTCGTCTGTCAAGACGTGTTGGATGCGTTCTTGCCATTTGGCCGACTGCCAGGTTCCCAACTCCTGGTGGGTCAAGTAATAGTTCTGTGGGATGGGATGGGTGCCGATGACCACCTCCAGCCCGTACTTGGCGGGGATGAACTCACAGAAGGCCTGCAGGTGCGGGCAGGGCGGATAGCCGACCACCAGGCCCGTAGCCAGGTGGATGACCTCGGCGCCATTCTTTTTCATCTCCGCCGGAGCGTACTCCACGTTGCCGCCCGGACAGCCGTCGCAGGTAGCGTAGCCCACCAGCTCGACCTCCTCTCCCTCGTACAGGGCGAAGGCCCCTTCCCGGTTCCGCAAAGCCCGCAGGCACTTCCCGCCCGCACAAGTGTGGTAGCGGTGGCAGATGATGATGCCGACTTTCTTCATGCTGATTGTTCCTCCTTCGATTTTTGCATTGGTTGGGAGCTGGGGCAATTCATTTGGGTGCAGTTGCTCTCATTTACCAGCACTAATGTTCTAGGGAGAAAGTCTTCCAGTGATGCGGTTTGCCCTGATTATGCGCAGGAATTTGCCCAAAATCCGGCATAACAGCGCGGTTTACCCCAGTTATTCGTGGAAACTCACCCCAAAAGCTGCCTTAACTTGGGTAGATTTCTCACCGGTAAACAGGAGCGACTACACCCAATTCATTTGGGTGTGTTTCAGTTCAGTTGGCGTTGTTGCCGTGGAGAACTGTCAACGGATTCAGGGAGCGGATTGAACGGATTCAAGCTCGGATCGGAGGGGAAAAGCCTCGCCGGATAGGTGACCATCCGTTCAATCTGTTCTAGAAAATCCGTTGACAGGTTGCCCTTCTAATAGTTCCCAACCCATTTGAAACGCACCCAACCCATTTCCCCTGAGGCTGTCCCTCCACTGCGCCGGCGGGCACGCTGGCACTGCTGCTAACAGGCTGCTTGCTTCTCCTGGTATTCCCTGATCTTGTCAATCAACACCGGAACAAACTCCCGGCAATCGTCAACGATGCCGTAATCCACCTGCTCAAACACCGCTGCTTGGGGATCGTTGTTGATGGCTACCATAACCTGGGCACCGACTATGCCCACCGTATGCTGCAACTCGCCCGACACTCCTACCCCGATGTAGAGCTCCGGACTCACCATTTTGCCGCTCTGCCCGATCATGGTCTCCAGCCCGGCCCAGCCTTCGTCAACGGCTGGCCGGGTGCAGCCCAGGGCGGCGTTGAGCGCCTTCGCCAGCTCGGCGATTTGGCGCCACCCCTCCAGGTCGCCGGCGCCCGCGCCGCCAGCCACGACGATGGGGGCCGATTCCAGAGGCACGCCTTCCGGCTCCTGGCGGACAACTTCCAGGGTTTGAATCCGGCGGGGGAGATCAGCCGGCACCTCAAGCGGGATGATCTCTCCTGTTTTGGTCTCGTCCAGTTCGGGGGTAGGGAAAACGCCTGTGGCGGCGGTGGCCATCTGCGGGCGACTTTCCGGGCAGGTGATCGAAAGCAGCCCGCCGTAGGCCGGGATTATCTGCTCCAGGATGCCGTTCTCGTCGAGCACCAGATCAATGCAGTGAGCCGTCAGGCCGGTCCTCAGTCTGGCCGCCACCAGCGGGGCCAGTTCTCTTCCCCTGGCCGTCGAGCCGATGAGCACGATTTCCGGCTGCCGCTCTTGGGCCAGCTTGACGATGATTTCGGTGTAGATTTCCGGCTGATAAAAGGCCAGTTCGGGGCCATCGCCCAGGTAGACCCGGTCGGCGCCGGCAGCGAACAATGGCTGGGTTTGGCCGCCCAGCTTGTCCCCCAGCAGCACGACTTCCACGGAAGTGCCCGATTCGTCAGCCAGTTTCCGCGCCTGGCCGGTGAGTTGGAGCGATACGGCAAGAATCCGACCGTCAATTTGCTCGGCGATGACCCACACCGGGCCGTTTGTGTTTCCCATTTTTCCTCATCGCTCAGAGCGACTGCTAGCCGAAGCGCGTTTCCCCTCCCTCGGAGGGAGGGGCTAAGGGAGGGTGGGCCTTCGGTGCCGCAGAATCCACCCCCTCCCAGCCTCCCCCTGCCAGGGAGAGGAGCTTCTCCGCCCTCCTGGATGGTTCCCCAATCATCCCCTATATCACTCCCGCCTCAGCCAGCCTCTGCACCAACCGTTCGGCTTTTTCCTCCCGCGTGCCAGCGATGATCTCGACTTGCCGCTTGCTGTCTTTGGTCGTCATTCTGGAGACAATCGTCGGCGACCCTTTTAAGCCTACTGAGTCTTCCGACACACCCAGGTCATTGATCCCCCAGCGGGTGATCTCCTTCTTTCTGGCCTCGACGATTCCTGAGAAGCTGAGGGGGCGCGGCGTGTTCAGCTCTCTGGTCACTGTGAAGACGGCTGGGAGTTTCACCCGCACCAGACGGTATCCGTTTTCCAGGCTGGCTTTCACTTTCCACCACTGTCCGTCGAATGCGACGATCTCTTTCACCCTCGTGACCACTGGGATTCCCAGCAAAGTTGCCAGTTCCGGGCCGACCCACTCGGTGCTGCCGTCGCTGCTGGCCCTGCCGCACAAGACCACGTCGTACGCGCCGATTTTCTCGATGCCTTTGGCCAGGGTGTAAGCCGTGGCGTAGGCGTCGGCCCCGGCAAAAGCCGGATCGCAGAGTAGGAACCCCCGATCAGCCCCCAGGGCCAGACATTTCCTGACGATTTTGTCCGCCTGAGGAGGGCCCATGCTGAGTACCGCGATGTGTGCGTCGTGCTGCGCTTTGAGCTGAAGCGCCGTTTCCAGCGCGTTCTTGTCCAGCGGATTCAAGACCAGCGGCACGCCGGGCCTGGTGAGGGTTTTGGTGACGGGATCAATCTTGATTTTGTCCGCTTCTTTTGGATCGGGGACTGCTTTGACACAGACGACGATGTTGAGCATGGTGTAAACTCTGTGTAGAATCAGTGGTAAACTCCCCTCTCCCAGAGTTGGGAGAGGGCCTTCTACGAAAGCACCCAGCGGGCGATGATGACCTTCATGATGTCGGAAGTGCCGGCCGACGGTCCCAGCACGGCAGCATCGCGCCAATAGCGGGTGACGGCGTACTCCTCCATGCAGCCATAGCCGCCGTGGATGTCAACGGCCATTTTGGCCGCCTTCTGCGCTGCTTCCGTGGTGAAATGCTTG
>Ga0315537_1002831_pt1 | contig 13070 bp, 11 predicted proteins | sample SalMarSW160270MG_FD_203091 | JGI IMG/M metagenome (GOLD analysis project Ga0315537, IMG submission 203091) | Salt marsh sediment microbial communities from the Plum Island Ecosystem LTER, Massachusetts, United States - Salt Marsh Sediment SW1602-70 ... | reverse complement strand
AAAACAACTTTTCCCTTGACAAATTTCTTTGTGTTGAATAATAGTCCGAATTCGGAAGGTTACCTGGATTGCTGCAGAATTGATGATCCTACAACTTTTTTCTTTTTCGCGTAATGAAGGAGGTTCATCGTATGATATTTAATCTGCTTCTTTATATTTCCCTTGCTGTTTTCACCTTTGGCCTAATCTACAAGATTTCCACCTGGTTTTCACGCAGAATCGGAATTTCAGCCAAACAGATCCCAACATCAGAGAGGGTGTCTGCGGCTGTTAAAGGGGTTCTGGGAACCATTTTCAGTGGAAAAATTCTAACTCTTATCAAGGTTTTCATTCTTGATGTGGTACTGCAGATAAGAATTCTCAAGGAAGATTTTCTCCGCTGGTTGATGCATATGCTCATATATGCCGGCTTTATGCTGCTTCTTCTGATGCATGCTCTTGATAACTTCATCTCCGAACCGTTGTTCACGGATTACTATTCGACAATCAATCCGTTTATGTTTTTAAGAGATTTGTTCGGTTTCATGGTAATAATCGGGATCGGTATTGCCATATATCGGCGATTCATTCTGAAAGTGCCCCGTCTTAAAACCAGCGCCATGGATCACTACGCCATTATTATTCTGGCCGTAATTATGCTTTCGGGAGTTCTTTTGGAAGGCGCAAAAATAACGTCCTATACCGAGTATCAGATCATGGTGGAAGATTATGCCGATCTTGAAGACGAAGATGAAATAACGGCTCTTGAAAGCTACTGGGTTCAGAATTTCGGTACAGTCTCTCCCAACGTCCAGGCACCCTTTAGTGAAGACGTTTTATCTATGGGCAAGGACCTTCACGAGGCCAGCTGTATGGACTGTCATTCTGCTCCTCAGTGGGCTTTTACCGGTTATGCGACTGCTAAAATTATCAAACCTGTGGCTCTGGCACTGGATCGGGTGGGGACCTCTACGATCCTGTGGTATATCCATTTCCTGGCCTGTTTTATCGGCCTGGCCTATCTTCCTTTCAGTAAAATGTTTCATATTTTTGCCACACCGGTGAGTTTGCTGGCCAATGCGGTCATGGAAAAGGACAAATCCGAGCCGGCAAATATTGCAACCCGGCAAGTCTTGGAATTGGATGCCTGCACGCACTGTGGCACTTGCAGTCTGAGATGTTCCGCGTCGCCGGCCTTTGATGCCCTGGGCAATGAATATATTCTGCCGTCGGAAAAGATGACTTTTCTCAAGACCCTGGTAGCCGGGAAAAAACTGAGCACACGGAAGCTGAGCGCCATCCAGGAAGGGGTTTACCTTTGCACCAATTGTGATCGCTGCACCGTGGTTTGCCCTTCAGGGATCAATTTAAGGGAATTGTGGTTCAATGTGAGGGAGGATCTGGTTCAAAGAGGATTCCCTGAACCTCTGGTCCTTTCTCCATTTTCTTTTTACCGGGGTCTTAATCGGGAAAATATATCTGCGGAAGATTATGCCCGGCCCCTGACAGATGCCAACCGGGCTGTTGCCGGTAAGTTTGAGCAGGTGATGGATCCAAGCACGCCGATTTCTTTTAAGGACAGAGAAATCGTGGAATTAAATCAGCTGCCCAGCACCCGCACTTTCTCATACTGTTTTGGCTGTCAGACCTGTACTACGGTTTGCCCTGTAGTGGCCGAGTATGAGAATCCTCAGGAAACCCTGGGTTTGCTGCCCCATCAGATCATGAACTGTTTGGGTTTGGGACTGGTAGAAATGGCTTCCGGACCCAGGATGCTTTGGGATTGTGTAACCTGTTATCAATGCCAGGAACACTGCCCCCAGAATGTAGAGATCACGGATATTTTCTTTCAGTTAAAAAATCTTGCTGTCAAGAATGCAGGCAAGGTTGCCGATGAAAGTTCCCCTGATTTGGAGGCAGCTTAAGAAACCGGTCAATGAAGTTATTGAGGATATTATTATGAAATATGCATTGTTTTTGGGGTGTAATATACCTTCCCGGGTCGAGCAGTATGATTTCTCTGCCAGAGCGGTTTTAAAGCAGGCGGGTGTGCAACTAGTTGATAATCGTGATTTTAATTGCTGCGGATATCCCATGCGCAATGTGGACCAAAAAGCATTCCTCTTCTCTTCTGCCGTAAACTTGGCTCTGGCTGAAAAGGCGGGACTCGATATCATGGCACTGTGCAAATGTTGCTTCGGCACTCTTAAAGAAGCCGAACATCTATTAAAGCAAGAAGGAACGCTGCAAAAAGAAGTCCATGGATTGCTTGCTCAAAGAGGTCTTAAGTATACCGGTAACATACAGATTAAGCATTTCCTTTGGATTTTGTATCACGATGTGGGTTTGGAGACCTTAAAAAGCAAAATAACCATGCCATACAAAGATTTTAAAATTGCGACTCATTATGGGTGCCATGCCTTGCGCCCAAGCAAGATCACCCAGTTCGACGACCCTGTTGCCCCTACTATATTTGACAAGTTAGTGGAAGTGACGGGCGCCAAAAGTGTTGATTGGACCCGGAAGCTGGAATGCTGCGGGGCTCCTGTACTGGGCGTAAACGATGATCTATCCATGAGTTTGACCAAAAAAAAATTGGCAGATGGAAAAAAAGCCGGTGCTGAATATCTGTGTTCAGCCTGTCCGTACTGTCATTTGCAATTTGATACGGTGCAGAATATGATGGTCTCCCAAAACGGGAACGACCCGCTTGCCTCTATTCTTTACCCGCAACTTCTCGGGCTGAGTATGGGTATTGACGCAAGGACTTTAGGAATCGGGATGAATCAACTCGATATCAGTGGTGTTACATCTTTTTTAGAATCAGGAGAAGAAAATGCCGAATAAAAAAACAGGCGCCGTGATGGTGGTTGGCGGCGGAATCACCGGAATGCAGGCGGCATTGGATATGGCCGATACCGGTTTTTATGTCTATCTGGTCGAAAAGTCCAGCTCTATCGGCGGGATGATGTCACAGCTTGACAAGACCTTTCCCACCAATGACTGTGCCATGTGAATCATCTCTCCCAAACTGGTCGAGGTCGGCCGGCACATTAACATCGAACTTCACACTTTATCTGAGATTAAAGAGATATCCGGAAAAGAGGGCGACTTTAATGTAACTATAGATAAAGTTCCCCGATATATAGCTCTTGACAAATGCACGGGATGTGGTGATTGTGCCGAAGTTTGCCCTGTCAGTCTTCCAAGTCTCTACGATGAGGGTCTTACTAACAGGAAAGCTGTTTATCAACTGTACCCACAGGCGGTACCTGGAGCGTATTCCATAGAAAAATGGGATCGTTCGCCTTGCACTAATGCTTGTCCGAACAACGTTAATGCCCACGGCTACGTAGCCATGATTGCCCAGGAGAAATATCAGGAGGCTCTTGAGGTAATTACAAGGACTCTGCCCTTGCCGGGTGTGATTGGCAGAATTTGCCCCCACCCTTGTGAAGAGGTCTGTCGCAGGAAAGAGGTGGATGAACCAATCTCCATCTGTGCCCTTAAACGTTTTGCGGCAGATCAGATTGATATTGACAAATTGCCTCTTCCGGAAATAACGGCCAGGGATGAAAAGGTTGCCATCATTGGTGCCGGTCCCGCCGGTCTGACGGCAGCATATTTTTTGGCAAAGGATGGTTTCAAGGTTACAATTTTTGAGGCCCTTCCCGTAGCAGGGGGGATGCTCAGAGTAGGGATTCCAGACTACAGGCTTCCACCGGAAGTGCTCGAAAAAGAGATAAAGTGGATCACCCGGCTCGGGGTCGAGATTAAATTCGATACCGCTCTTGGGCGAGACATAACCATTGACGGTCTGATGGACGACGGATACAAGTCGGTCTATCTGGCCATTGGCTGTCACGCCGACATGAAACTTAATATTCCGAATGAAGATGCCGAAGGTGTTATCCCTGGCGTTAAATTTTTAAGGGATTCAGCACTTTACGACATTAAGGAGTTAAAAGGCAAGGTTGTAATCATCGGTGGTGGCGATGTGGCGATTGATGCAGCAAGATCCGCCCTTCGCCTTGGAGCTGATAAGGTCAGCATTCTTTACAGGCGTACGCGGATAGAGATGCCTGCCCGGGATGAGGAAATTGAAGATGCTCTTGAAGAAGGTGTGGATATTCAGTTCCTGGTGGCACCTGTGGAGGTGGTTGAAAAAGAGGGAAGCGTCGTCGGTTTGAAATGCATTAAAATGGAACTCGGTGCGCCGGATGAAAGCGGCCGGCGTCGTCCAGTTCCTGTTGAAGGGAGTGAATTTGTTGTTGATACGGATATCATAATACCTGCCATCGGTCAAAGAACCGATACCTCTAATCTTGACAGCGCAACAGGTGTTGAATTAGATCGGTGGAACAATATAGCGGTCGATCCCGTGAGCTTCGAGACTAAAAGGAAAGGCGTATTCGCAGGTGGTGATGCCCAGACCGGCCCCTCCATAGCAATTAAAGCTGTCGCTGCCGGGCGAGAGGCAGCTATTTCCATATCAAGATATCTGAATGGCGAGGACTTGAAAGAAGGGCGGGAACCCTTTGAGGCTCCTCAGGAAAACTTCAACCCAATCAAAGAAGATATCAAAAAGGCTGCAAGGGCCAAAATGTCCAGGATTCCCATGGACCAAAGGAAGAAGAGTTTTTCTGAGGTTGAGCTGGGGCTAAGCCAAGAGCAGGCCATTGCTGAAGCCGAAAAATGTCTTAACTGCATGGTATGTTGCGAGTGTTTCGAGTGTGTCAAGGCCTGCAAGGCCGAGGCACTCACTCTGGAAACCCACGCGCAACAGAAAGAAGAAAAATTAATCAAGGTCGGATCGATCATTATTGCCCCCGGCAGCAAGACCTTTGATCCTGCGGTCCATGATACTTTTGGCTACAAAAAGCACCCCAATATCGTAACCAGCCTTGAATTTGAAAGAATTCTATCAGCTTCCGGGCCATACGGCGGTCATCTTGTCCGGCCCTCTGATCATAAAGAGCCCGAAAAAATTGCATGGCTGCAATGCATCGGATCCCGCGATGAACATCTAGGCGCCCAGGGTTACTGCTCGGGAGTCTGCTGTACCTATGCCGTCAAGGAAGCAATACTGGCCAAAGAACACAGCAGCGGTGATCTGGATGCGGCCATTTTTTATATTGACATACGAACTTATGGAAAAGACTTTGAAAGATATTACAACCAGGCAAAGGATGAAGCGGGAGTTCGTTTTATCAAATCCAAGATCACCAACGTTACTCCAGTTGACGGCACTGGAAGGCATCTCATCCGATATGTGGACGAAACGGGTAAGAAGATCGAAGATGAATTTGATATAGTGGTCCTGTCTGTGGGTCTAATGGCAACTAAGAAAGGAACGGAACTGGCTCGGAGATTAGGCGTTGATCTGGATCACTACAACTTTGCCAGCACCACTAGCTTTGCACCGGTGGAAAGTTCAAAACCGGGTATTTATGTTTGTGGTGCCTTTGAAGCGCCCAAGGATATTCCGTCATCTGTTGTCGATTCCAGTGCTGCGGCTGGTGTGGTGGGAAGCAGATTGGCTGAAGCCCGGTGGACCCTTACCAAGACAAAAGAAATCCCCGAGGAGTTGGACGTTAGCGGGGAATTCCCCCGGGTCGGTGTTTTTGTCTGTCGTTGTGGCACCAATATTGCCGGTGTCGTTGATGTCCCTGAAGTAGTGGAATTTGCCAAAAGTTTGCCCGGTGTTGTCTATGTGGAAGAGAATATGTTCAGTTGCTCCCAGGACACCCAGGATAAAATGACCGAGGTCATCAAAGAACAAAAACTAAACCGGGTGGTTGTGGCCTCATGTACTCCGAAAACCCATGAGCCGCTTTTTCAGGAGACTCTAATCAACGCAGGCATCAATAAATACCTGTTCGAGATGGCCAATATCCGAAACCAGTGCTCCTGGGTTCATAAAAACGACCCGGATGCGGCCACGGAAAAGTCTAAAGATATGGTCAGAATGGCCGTTTCCAAGGCGACCCTGTTTGAACCCTTGAAAGAAGCGACCATGCCGATCACCCATGCGGCCCTTGTGATCGGAGGTGGCGTTGCCGGTATGGCAGCAGCCAAAAACACGTCGGGCCAGGGATATCGGACCTATCTGATCGAAAAGACCGGCTCCCTCGGCGGACAGGCACGGCATCTTCACGAAACCTGGCGGGGCGAAGATGTTCAACAGTATCTGACCGCTTTGATTGATGAGGTCCAGTCTGACAATAACATTGAAATATTCTTAAATTCCCGGATTACACACGTGGAAGGGTTTGTGGGGAATTTCAAAACGACCATCCAAAACAACGGCAAGAACAGCATTCTGGAACATGGTGTAACCATCATTGCATCCGGCGCTTCAGAACTTAAGCCGGATGAGCATTTGTACGGTCAGGATCCCCGTGTTGTCACCGGGCTGGAACTCCAGCAGCGGTTTATAGATAATGATCCCGCTTTAGGGCAACTCAAAACGGCTGCATTTGTCCAGTGTGTCGGTTCGCGCAATCCGGAGCGACCCTACTGCTCAAAGGTCTGCTGTACGCAATCCATAAAAAGCGCTCTGGAACTCAAGGAGATTAATCCAGGAATGGATGTTTTTATTCTTTACAGAGATTTGCGCGCTTATGGATTGCGCGAGGATCTTTACCGAAAGGCACGCTCAGCCGGAATCGTTTTTATCCGTTTTAACTCTGATAAAGAGTTCAATGTGACTTTAGAGCAAGAGGATCTCCAGGTGACCTTTACTGACAGGGTGCTCGGACGACAAATAAAGATCAATCCCGATCTTTTGATTCTGGCTTCCGCCATTGTTCCTGACATGAAAAATCCCCTGGCGCAGCTTTACAAAGTGCCCCAGAATCAGGATGGCTTTTTTGCAGAAGCCCATGTCAAACTCAGGCCTGTTGATTTTGCCACGGACGGTGTCTTCGTATGCGGGCTAGCTCATGCACCGAAACCAATAGATGAATCCATTACCCAGGCTCAGGCTGCATCATCCAGAGCCGTAACGGTTCTTGCTCTGGAAAACATCCATCTGGGCGGTATTATCTCCCATATTATCCCCGAACTGTGTTCCGGATGCCTGGGGTGTATTAACGTTTGTCCATTTGGCGCCATCACATTCGATAATATAAAATCTGTAGCCGAAGTAAATCCGGCGTTGTGCAAGGGCTGCGGAGCCTGTGCGGCAGCATGCCCCTCCGAGGCGCCATGCCTGATGGGATTTAATAACCATCAACTTTATGCTCAGATCAAAGGCGCATTGAGTGTGTGATTTCAGTGACGAGTGATCCGCCTCAGGCGGAACCCATGAATAAAAACCAATGACCAAGGAGAACAAGGTGAAAGAGGATAATTTTGAGCCCAAAATAATCGCTTTTATGTGTAACTGGTGCGCCTATGGCGCAGCCGATCTGGCGGGTGTGAGTCGTCTGGAGTACCCGACCAGTATTCGGCCCATTCGTGTCATGTGCTCGGCCACCGTATCACCTCACCACATCTTGAGGGCCTTTCAAAGCGGAGCTGATGCGGTGTTGGTGGGCGGGTGACATGTTGGCGACTGCCATTACCTGTATGGTAATTTCATGACGATCAAGCGGATGACGTTTTTGCAGGAGCTTTTGAATTTTATGGGGTTAGAAGGCCGTCTGCACCTGGATTGGATATCTTCGGCAGAGGCCCAAAAATTTGTTCAGGTGGTTACCGATTTCACCGAAAAGATCAAGGCGATGGGTCCCAGCCCTTTGACAGGTGAACTAGACCTGTCTGCCATCGAGAGCGAATGTGAGGCCGAGATAGAAGCCAAGAGCGCAGAAGTTGAGAGCGTAGAGGGAGGATAATATGGAAGAGCAGATGAAAGAATGGCCCGAACCTTTCAGCATTACCAATGGTAAAACCAGCATGCTTGCTACGATGCAGGAGCAGGTCAAAGATTGGCTCGATCAGGACAAGGTAGACCTGTTTATAGGATATAAGATGGTGCAGGGACACCCGCTGCCCCATTGTTTTACCAAGGACAATCTGGATGAGGTCGATGACTTGATCGTCGGCCAGGCCAGATATTCCCTTGAAAAGATCACGACAAAAATAGCTGCTGAACACCCGGAAATGAAAATAGGGCTGCTCGCTCGTGACTGCAACCGGCGTGCTTTAAATGTGCTTTATGTGTGGAACCAGTTGAATCCTGACAATTTAGAGACAATAAATGTTAACTGCTGCCCCTCCAAACTAAAGAAACATGGGGATTGCTCCTACCTCGAGCCTGAAGAGGCAGGGGCTTATAAAAAAAAGGTTGGCATAGACAACAATATGGAGGTTGAGCTAGCGGAAGAATTCAACCAGGAAGACCGCTTTAAAAGGTGGATGTATGAATTTCAAAAATGCATAAAATGTTACGGGTGTCGGGATATCTGTCCGGTCTGTTTTTGCGAGGAATGCAGTCTTGAGCATACGGACCTGATCGCTACCGGCAGCGTTCCGCCCGAAGTTCCGATTTTTCACCTTGTCAGGGCGGTGCATATGGGAGGCCGGTGCATAGACTGCGGCCTGTGCGAAGATGCATGTCCCGTGGATATTCCATTGAGGCTGCTTTACCGTAAAGTCAATGAAACGGTGGAAGATGTATTTGGCTATGTAACCGGAACCCACGCAGATCAATCTCCATTCAACCTGCTGGGTGATGAGGTTACCCTGGAGATTAAGCCGATTTAAGAATTGACGATTCAAGATTTGATAACCTGGCAGCCATATTAAAGACAATCGTCAATAATCAATCGGTTAGGTTGCTCAACTTATTTAATTACCGTATTTTAAAATTGGAAGAATTCCTTAACTATTTAATATTCAATCAAAAATCTTCAATAATATGAGGAGCAATAGGTATGGATTACAAGATTATCCCTTCAATATGTTCATATTGCGGATGTGGTTGCGGTGTGCTTTTTCAGGTTTTTGACGGAAAGCTCGTGGGTACCCTGCCGATGAAAACACATCTGGTGAATGAAGGAAAACTGTGCATTAAGGGCTGGAATCTCCATGAGCATGTGGTTAGCGATAGGCGCCTGAAGTCCCCGATGTTAAAGAAAAATGGAAATTTGCAGGAAACCACATGGGATGAGGCCATCCAGACCACCGCGGACAAGCTTAAAGCCATTATCCAAAAACATGGCCCGGACAGTGTCGGCGTGCTTGCTTCTGCTAAAGTTACCAATGAAGAGAATTATCTGGCACAGAAATTTGCAAGAGCGGCAATCGGAACCAACAATGTGGACCACTGTGCACGGCTCTGACATTCCTCAACAGTGGTAGGTCTTGCCGCTGCGTTTGGGAGTGGAGCCATGACTAATTCCATTGCGGAAATCGAGGATGCTGCCTGTATTTTCGTTATCGGTACGAATACAACGGAGAACCATCCTCTTATCGCCCGTCGCGTTTTCCGGGCCAAAGAAAAGGGTGCCAAGCTCATCGTGGCTGACCCCAGAAATATTCAACTGGCCCGTTTTGCAGATATTCATGTGCGCCACCGCCTTGGAAGTGATGTGGCCCTGCTTAACGGTATGATGCATATCATTATCAAAAATGACTGGCATGCAAAAAGCTACATCAATGAAAGAACCGAAGGGTTTGATGAATTCAAAGCGGTTGTTGAAGCTTATACCCCGGAAAAAGTGGAGGCCATATCCGGTATAGCTCAAGGGGAGTTGGAAAGAATGGCAGAACTTTATGCTACAAATTCTCCCGCTGCACTCCTTTATGCCATGGGAATTACCCAGCACACCACTGGTGTGGATAACGTCAAATCCACTTGTAATATTGCTATGCTTTGCGGAAATGTGGGTGTGAGAAGCGGAGGTGTAAATCCTCTTAGAGGACAGAACAATGTCCAGGGCGCCTGTGACATGGGAGGTCTGCCCAACGTTTTTCCGGCCTATCAGCCGGTAACCGTTGAAGCCAATAATGAAAAATTTTCTAAGGCCTGGGGAAAAAAGCTGTCCGATCAGATTGGTTACACCATAACCGATATGATTCCAGCCATGCTGAATGGAAAATTAAAGGCCCTCTATGTGATTGGCGAAAATCCCATGATGAGTGATCCTGATCAGAATCATCTTAAGAAGGCTCTGGAAAAACTTGAGATTCTAATTTGCCAGGACATTGTCCTTTCCGAGACCGCACAGACAGCGGATGTGGTTTTTGCAGGTGCCTCCGTGGCTGAAAAGGACGGAACATTTACAAATTCCGAACGTCGCTGCGTGAAGGTGAATAAAGCAATTGATCCAGTAGGGGATGCGCTGGATGACTGGCAAATTATCTCCAGGCTTTCCACGGCCATGGGCTACGAGATGAGCTATGAAAACCCGGAAGAAATTTTTAATGAAATGACAAAGCTGGCCCCGAGCTATGCAGGTATGACCTATGAGAGACTGGGCCTTGACGGGTTGCAATGGCCCTGTCCGAATTCCGAACATCCTGGGACCCCATTTTTGCACAAAGAGCAATTTGCCAGAGGGAAGGGCATGTTTCATGCCATCGAGTATCTCGACCCGGACGAGATGCCCGACGATGAATACCCATATTTTCTATCCACCGGTCGAAATTTCGCACATTTTCATACCGGCACCATGACGAGAGCATCTGCGCATCTTCATGCCGAACAGAAAACCGGATATGTTGAACTTAATCCTGAAGATGCCAATAAATTAGCGGTTCAAGACGGTGATATGGTTTTACTTTCCACGCGAAGAGGTGAAATGAAGACCCCGGCCAGGGTAACCAGTATGGTAAAACCCGGCGTGCTTTTCGTGCCGTTTCATTTTGCAGAAAGCCCGGCCAATATACTCACCAATCCGGCTTTTGATCCCATTGCCAAAATCCCGGAGTTTAAAGTTTGCGCCGCAAAAGCCGAAAAAGCCCCATGAGCAGGAATATTACCCTGCAATTCAAAATAAAGAGGCCTTTGACATAAATTTTATTTCAAAGGCCTCTCGACTTTTTGGGTAAAATATCTGCGTCAACCCGGAATAACTTGCATCATACTTTGATTGAAAAGAAAACTTCTTGAAATTTCAGACAGCCTGGATGGGAAACGGATCGTGAATACGCCCTGTCCTGTGAGAAATCCGGGATATAGGATTATTATCGTTAAATTAACTCCAGGTTGTGCCTCCATCCGTGCTGCTTATAATTGACAGACCGCCGGCGGCATTTACTCGCACACCTAAAAACAGTCCGCTATGATTTGTCAAATGGACATCGCCCGGGATTGCCGGGGTTTGGGTCATGCCTCTATTATTAAAGCCGTAGGTATTGGAGGTGAATGTCGTCTCAATAATATCTACGCCATTTTGCAGATTACCCGTACTGATGACGGTTTCGACTCCGTCATAAGCCCAGTTCTCCGGTGATGTATCTAAAAATATGGTATACGTGTCGGTGTTAATGTCAAATATTGCAACTGCAACGCTGTTGGTTCTTACCGCTCGGGATTTTGCCATATTCATGTCATCATAAATTTGTCTTACGGATGTTTGCAATCTGTGTCTGGGAAGCCAGGAAAAATAACTGGGTATGGAAATGGCCGATATTATGCCGAGGATCCCAAGGGCAACGGCAATTTCTACAAACGTAAAACCTTTTTCATTCATCAGTATCTCCCATAAACAAAGCGATCTGTGTTTTACCGCCGTTAACCGGCGTATAGGTATCGATCATTACCCCTGCATTGTCTTTAAAAAAAGCCAAAAAAGCGGCTGATTCTGAGTCATCTCCATCCGATGATGCAGATTCTCGTTCAACCCGTACGGACCACCCTTTTTTGCTCATATGATATTTATAATATTCCAATACTTTTTTCCATGAATCGTTGGTTTCCAGCTCGGCATAACAACCGCCCTTCAGGTGCATTAAGTTCACGATCTTGGAATCCGGGTAACGGGAAACCTTACCATTAAAAGCGGACGGCATTCTATCCGCACATCCCCCAATAAAATATAATAATATCAATAAAATACCAAATTGGATAAACGGTTTGATTTTCATAAGTCAGCCCTTTGTATTCTATAACCCTAACCTTGAAAAGTTTGATGCAAAAATCATGCAAGAGCAAAAAATTGACTGCAGAAAATCGAAAAATGGTTGAATTCCAGATGGTTGTGTTAAATAAGCGAATTGCAAGACCACAGGTGTTGCGACAATATTCGGCAATATCTTGGCCATTTTTTGGCAGGTTTTACATTCCTTCGGGGGAATTTTACGCAGGCCGGATGCATTCATGTGTATTGGCTAAGGAAGATTCAATTGAAGGAAAAACTTAATATAGTGTCCATCCATAAATGAGGATTTTTGTTCAAGATCAAGGCATGTGAAAAAAATAACCACAGGCATATGTTTAATATTCCGAGGATTATTTTTTGAACATAACGCAGAGATTGGGCAAAAAGACCATTTATGGATGGACACTAATCTAATCCACAAACAAAGGTACTATTTTAAACCGTACAACATCAACCAGCCCTTTATCCGTGATTTTTAGCTCAGGAATAACGGGAAGTGCCAAAAACGAGAGCGTCATAAAAGGATCGTCAAGTGTTGAGCCGAACTCCCGGGCGGCATGAATCAGACGGTCTATCTTATCCCGCACCGTTTTAACCGGTTCCCGGGACATAAGCCCTGCAATGGGAAGGGCAAGACCGGCGCAGACCTGGTTGTCATATACCGCCGCCAGCCCGCCTCCCATTTTGACGATAGTCCGGAATGCAGCGTTCATATCATCGTCGGTTGTTCCCACAACAATGATATTGTGGGAGTCATGGGCCACACTCGATGCAATGGCGCCCCGCTTCAAGCCGAAACCTCTGACAAAACCTTTTCCCATATTGCCCGACCCGGTATGCCGTTCAATAACCGCAATTTTCAAAATATCGCGAGATATGTCGGCAGAGGCCTTGCCTTGTGATCTCATCGCGTCAACAATGCGGTGCCCGGTTATTATCTGGTCCGGCACGATATCGATGACTCTGATTCGCCCGGTTTCCGCCGGGATTGAAAAATCTATTTGTTCAATGTCAACGTTCATGGACGGTGGAAAAAGAACA
>Ga0315537_1002828_pt1 | contig 13078 bp, 10 predicted proteins | sample SalMarSW160270MG_FD_203091 | JGI IMG/M metagenome (GOLD analysis project Ga0315537, IMG submission 203091) | Salt marsh sediment microbial communities from the Plum Island Ecosystem LTER, Massachusetts, United States - Salt Marsh Sediment SW1602-70 ... | reverse complement strand
GGAGCCAAAACCAGAAGACCGGTACGAACATGACGGGCACGATCTTGACACAGAGGCTCAGGCCCAGCGTCAAGCCGGCCCAAAAGGTCCGCCGGGACCCCGCCAGGAGGACCGCCAGCAATACCAAAAAGATAAAGACGGGGTCCGTGTTGCCGTGGTAGGCGCTGATGAGGAAGCTCACGGGATTGAAGCAGCAGATCAACGTCAAGGCGAGGGCGTAAGAAGGGCGGCGCCGCTGCAACAGGTGCCAGATGACGAAGACGCTCGCCGCGTCAGCCAGGATGGGAAGCAGCCGGATCAGAAACGGAAACGGCCAGCCGGTCCGTGCCTCGACGACGTTCAGGCCCGCCAGGAGCCACGAGATGAGGGGCGGATGGTTGTAGTGACCCAGGAGGGCGTATATCCGGACGGACCCCGCCTTTTGGATCACCTCGGCAAAATCCATCCAGTAGACGGCGTCGTTCGTCCCGATGGCGCACCAGGAGACGAAGAGCTTCGCGGCCGTGACGAGGGCCACCGCCCCCGCCACCCACGCGAAGCCGCAACGGCCGCCCACGTCCCTCGACAGAATACCCGCGAGCTGCGAACGCCAGGAAATCCCCTTCACCTCGCCCCCCCCACCTGCCTGCACCTGCCTGTAGGCAGACAACATCTCACTACCCTACTCTTATGTGCCTGTAGGCAACATCTCATACCCTACTCTTATGTTGCCTGCCTACAGTATGGCTGCAGCATGCAGCATGGATTTAGTCGAACAGGCGGCGGTAGGCGCCGTACCCCTCTTTCTCGAGGTCTTCGACCGGGATAAAACGCAGGGACGCGGAGTTGATGCAATACCGTAACCCCGTCGGCCCAGGGCCGTCGTTGAAGACGTGGCCGAGATGCGAACCCGCCCCCTTGCTGCGCACCTCGGTCCGGGTCTCGGAAAGGCCCGTGTCTTTTTCTTGCGCGATGTTGCCGGGCTCCAGGGGCTTGGTGAAACTCGGCCAGCCGGTCCCCGAATCGAATTTGTCTTTCGAGCTGAAGAGGACCTCGCCGGAGACGACGTCGACGTAGACCCCCTCTTTCTTGTTATCCCAGTATTCGTTATCAAAGGGCCGCTCCGTCGCCTCCTCCTGAGTGACATTATATTGAAGCGGGGTCAGCCTCTTCTTCGACTCTTCCAGGGAGGACTTGGGCAAAGAACACCCCTCCTGTTTCGCGCCCGTCTCTTGTTCCCCTGCCGGTGAGAGCCGGCACAGGAAGGCCTCGCGTCCGGAGGCCGAACGGTATCTCTGGTAGCGCTCCGGCTCCTTTTTATAATACTGCTGGTGATACTCCTCGGCGGGAAAAAAGGACGTGAACGCCAGGATCTCGGTCGCGACCGGTCCCTTGAAACGGCCGGAGGCGACGGCCTCGCGGGACGCCTGGGCCTGGCGCTTCTGTTCTTCGTCATGGTAAAAGACGGCCGTCTGATACTGCCTGCCCCTGTCGGCAAACTGCCCGCCGGCATCCGTCGGGTCGATCTGCCGCCAGAAGACATCCAGCAGTTCCTCAAAGGTCACCAGGGACGGGTCGTAGACGATCTGGACCGCCTCGCGGTGCCCCGTCGCGCCCAAAGACACCTGTTCATAGGTGGGCCGCTCCTCGGTGCCGCCCGCGTATCCCGAGACGACCTCGACCACGCCCTCGATCTTGTCAAACGGCGCCTCCATGCACCAAAAGCACCCGCCCGCAAACGTCGCCCTCTTTAATCTATCCGGAGGAGCCGCCTGTGCCGAGGAGGCCCACAGCCCCATCAGGAAACCGACACCGCAAACGCCGAAAAGGGGGATCTTTACCATGGGGCGCCTCTGCCGCTGTTCCGGATCACCCAAGAAAAATAACCGTTCCTATTTTTCGCTGCGTTCCAGGCGGTCGGCCTGGCGCTGCAGGTCTATGATGTGGGCCGCGATGCGCTTGTTGAACTGGCGACGCTCGATCATGCCGCATAGACGCCCGTCGGCCTCGACCACCGGAAGATAGTCCAGGGCGTGCTCGCGCATGATGGAGCGCGCCTCGAAGAGGGTGGCCTCGGGGCCGACCGTGGCGATGACCGGCTCCTTGATGTCCGCGGCAACGACGAGGCCGTCGAGCCCCGTCACCGCCATCGTGTTCTTGATGCCGTCGACGCTGATCACGCCGGTCAGCCTGTTCCGGGTATCGACGACGGGATAATAGAGATAGACCGTATCGCTGAACAGCCGCAGGAGCCGGTCGAGCGACGTCCCCTCGCTGATCCCGCCGGCCTTCTCATCGATGATCTCGCGGACCTTCGTGCAATTCAAATAGTCCTCCTCGGTGATGTCGAGCCCGACCTCGCCGGCGCGGTGCACCGCGATCTTGACGAAGTGCGGCCCGACCATCTCCAGGACGAAGACCGTCGCCGTGATGATGATCACGATCATCTCACCGATGGCACCGGGAAAGTACTGGCTCGCCAGGATGGACAGGCCGATCGCCACCCCCGCCTGACTGAAGAGGCACAGCGGCAGGTTGCGCCGCACGGAAACGGGGGCACCGGCCATCGTCGCCCCCCAACGGGCCCCCGCCATCTTTCCCAGGCTGCGGCCCGCCAGGTACACGATGCCGATGAACAGGACCGACAGGCTCATGAACGACACGTTGAGCTTCGCCCCGACGAGGACGAAGAAGAGGACATAGATCGGCGGGGTGAAACCCTCGAGCAGCTTGAAGATATCCTTGCCGCGCTGTGAGACGGTGTTCGTGATGATCACGCCCAGCGTCATGGCCGCCAGGAGCATGTCCACGTGGATGGCCAAGGCCAGGCCGCAGACAAAGAGCACCGTGCCGACGCAAAGAGCCAGGAGACGCTCGCGTTCGGAGTACTTCCTCAACAAACGGCTCAGGACGAATCCGGAGAGGACGCCCAATAACACGGACATCCCGATCTCATACAAGGGGTGGATGAAGATACGCAAGGCCCCTTCGTGCCTGTTGCCCAGCAGGTTCCCCGCCAGGCTCGACGCGATGGCGAAGAGGACGAGGGCCAGGCCGTCGTCCAGCGCCACGATCCCCAGGACCGTGCGCGTCAACGGACCGCGCGTGCGGTATTCGCGCAGCACCTCGGTGGTCGCGGCCGGGGCCGTGGCCGAGGCGATCGCGCCCAGCAACAGACCCAGGGACCAGGCCAGGCGGGCGTTGCCGAAAACGACCGTGCCCACGACGCCCACAAAGACCGAGACACAGACAAAGGCCATGGCCCCTTCAAGGAAGAGCACCACGACGAACTGGCGGCCGTAACGGGCCAAGACGCTCTTCTTGAGCTCCCCGCCGATCGTAAAGCCGATCAGGCTCAGCGCAAAGTAGTTGAAGGGCTGGAGCGCCTTGATGGTATGCTCGCCGATCACCTTCAGGCCCGAGACGCCGAGCAGGATACCGATGGCCATGTACCCGACGACCTGAGGGATACGCATCTTTTGAAAAAGACGCCCGCCGATCGTCCCGCCGAAGAGCGCCACGCCGAGCAGCAACAGGATATTCAGGTGCGGGGCGGCTTGCCTGAAAATATCAAATCCTCTCTCCACGAAAGACAACTCCCTTTCTTAACAGGAAAGACGCCGGGGAGGTCCGCCGGCCGTCGTCAGGCCGTCGTCAGGCCGTCGTCATCTAAACGCGCGCAGCCGCAGGAGACCGCTCGCGTGGATCTTATACCGGATCAGGGTCATCAGGATGCCCAGGCCGTAACACAGGCAAGGGCCCAAGCGGATCGACGAGGCCTCGTCGAAGTAGCGCGTCCGGATGGGGATCTCTTCGATCCGCAGGTTCTTCGCGATCCCCTGCGCGATGATCTCGGTGTCAAAGACAAAATCGTCCGAATTGAGCTGGTAGGCCACGGCGTGCAGGTACTTGGCGCTGTAGGCCCGGAACCCCGAGTGGTACTCGGTGAGGGACGCCCCCAAGACGACGTTTTCCAGCGCCGTCAACAGGATATTCGCATTGTGCTTCCATAGAGGCATGCCGCCCTGCAGCGCGCCGCCCTTCATCATGCGCGACCCGAAGACGGCGTCGGCGCGGCCCCGGCGGATCGGCTCGATAAGCTCGGGGATGACGCGCGGGTCATACTGATAGTCGGGATGCACCATCACCACGATGTCCGCCCCGCGCTCGAGAGCCTTTTTGTAGCACGTCTTCTGATTGGCGCCGTAGCCGCGGTTCTTCTTGTGGACGAAGACGGTCAGCCCGAGCTCCCGGGCAACGCGCACCGTATCATCCAAGCTCGCGTCATCGACAAGGATGATCTCGTGGACCGCGCCCTTCGGGATGTCGGCTACGGTCTTCTTCAGGGTCTTGGCCGCATTGTACGCCGGCAGGACGACGACCACCTTGGCGTCCTGACGGACCTCGCGCCTCTCCTCGGTCTCCAGTTCGTAGAGATATTCAAGGCTGCGGCTCTTGCGCGCCACCACCTCCAGCTGATCGCCGAGGTCCCACGTGACCGGCCGTCGGCTCAAGGCCTTGTTTTTCAGGACAAAATGGATGAGGCCTTTAAAACGCGGATCGTGGCGCCCCAGACGCTGCAGCCAATAGGAAAGCGCGAACGACCGGGTGTGCGTGCCGAAGTGCAACGGCACGTATCCCGTTTCCCGCAGCAGCCTCTTCATCATCCGACGGTTGAAATAATACAGGTGTGCCTGCTTGACGCCCCACCAGCGCGCCTTGAGCATGCGGCTCACCCAGCTGTCGATATCGGGAGTGTTCAGGCACAGGATCCCCGTCGGCTTCAGGAGCCGGCGGACCGCGATCAGGACCTCCCGGGGACTGAAGAGGTGTTCGATGGTGTCCGTCATGACGACGGCATCAAAAGAGTTCGGCTCAAGGCCGGCGTCCTGGAGCGTCCCGCGGTGGACGTGCGTCAAAAGGAGGTGTTCGCGGGCGAAGCGGACCGCCCACTCGGAGATCTCCACACCCGCGACCTCCCATCCGTCCCGGCGCGCCTCATCGAGCAGGAACCCGGCGGCGCAACCGATATCGAGAAGCCGGCCTCTGCGTCGCTGGAACCGCCGCAGTTTTTTAAGGACCATCCTGGCCGTCAGACGCCGCCCCGCCTCCTGCGCCACATAATCCCGGTCTTCCATGGAGCGGTAATTGTCAGAAAGGAATGATGCCCGGGGCCGGGGGTTGGCGTAGACCAGGCCGCACTTGCGGCACCGCACGATCCGGACGGCCTGGACGCCGCCGTGGTCGGAGATCTTATAATCCGCCTCGAGGGCGCCCAGGTCCCCTTCGTACGTCTTATAGACGATGTCGTAATTGTCCGCCCCGCACAGGTCGCAACGCACCGTTACAAAGTCACCTTTATCCATAATTCTCAAAAAATAGTGTCGTTTCTACATAATCATAATAATGCCAAAAGGTTATGAATAAATTAATGCTTCTTCGGCCTGCCTCTCAATCTGATTTTTGGCAAGGCGAGGCTCTTCTTTACGCGATCGGAAAACTCTTCTGAACCTAAGATACCACTCGCCATTGACTTTTTTATACATTCAACAATTTTCTCCTCTTGCTCTAAGGCAAGGAAACGTTGATACGCTTTATAGCGTTCTTCATCTGTCTGCGCCAATGATGAATAAACGGCATCCTTATCCAATATCCTCATGTCGTCCTTGCCTGCCGCATGAAAAGCATAACTCGACCATTTATACTCTTGGGGAGTTCTAACGATACCGGCTCGCACCGGGTTGAGCTCGATATACTTCAAGCATTCAAGAAGATAATTATCGGCCTGAATGATGGGATTTCTAAATCTCCCCTGCCAAAGGTGTCCTGAAGAAGAATATTTTGAATGATAAAGCCGGAGGTGGCTTAACGTAATGGATTGGATTATCTTTGAAAGTGTTTTTGGTTTAGTCGGTTCCATAACAAAGTGGACATGATTGCTCATCAGGCAATAACAGTAAAGTTTGAAAGAGTATTTCTTCTTGAACCGCTTAAGAACGTGCAGATAGGTTTCAAAGTCCCCTGGTTCTCGGAAAACATTCTGACGGTTGTTGCCCCTTTGAATAATGTGGTAGACTAGACCTTCTAAAGAAATCCTGGGTGGTCTCGGCATAACAAGAAATTATCAGAACAGGTTTAAATCGCCTCAATAATTTATCTATATCTCATTACAAATAAAAACGTTAGGCAGAAACGACACTAATTATTCAGCCGTCAGTTGAAGCTGGCGATGTTGATGCCCTTGAAATCCTCACCGTTCTCGTCGAGCAGGGCGCGGCCCGTCGCGTAATCGCTGACCCCCAGACGCAGCAGCGAGTACGCATCCGCCGAGGCGATCTCTCCTAACGGCAGATAGTGCTCCTCGCGGACCACCTCCCCCGGCTGCCATGCCCGAACGGGATAAATAAGGTAACAGGAAGGCCGCAGGAAGCGATGGCGGCGCCGGCCCGTGTCATCCATGACGTCGAAAAAGAGCTCGATCTCGCGGTCGACCGGCTGCTCGAGTGTCCAATAAAGGGTGAGGTGCAGGAAACCCGGCCTTTTGCCGTCCGTATCAAAACCCAGAAGGACCAGCCCCCCCTTCGTCTTTCTGTTCACGGCATACTGGGGCGCCGGCGGCGCGCTGAGGATATCGTAGAGCTGGTAACGATCCCCGGCCCCTCTCTCTAAGAGCACGATCCCATCCTGGAGGTCCTCGACCCCCCAGTCTCCCGAACCAAAGAACCTCTTCAGGTTTTTATCGCGGCCCTCCTTGTGAAAGCCCTTGAAGGTACGCACGTCGATGAAATCGATAAGGGCGAACTGCGTCGTCTCCGGCAGCTCATACGTCTTGTCCGAAAGCGTGTAGAGGCCGGTGTAGACGTGATGGAACGAATAGAGCCCGCTGCGGTTGGCGAGGTGCGGCAAGAATTCGAAGGTGGCGACGACCCCGGCGCCGGCAGGGATCTTCGTGAGCAGGGCCTCCTTGATGCGGTCGCGGGGGGTCGGACGCCACCCGCCGAAGAGGCTCTTCAGCGTCCCGGCGTGGGGCCCGATCATGAAGCTGAAGGTGACGGCCACGACGAGGAGAAAACCGATGAAAGGTCCACGCACGATATCCCGGTTCCACCTCCCGAGCAGGCGGCCCAGACCGAAGATGCACGAGTAAAAAAGGAACGGGATGAGCTCGGCGGTGTAGTGAAAGTATATCTGCGTGTCCGACGGCCGGTTGGACAAGAGGTGCTGGAAGAGAAACGGCAGGACGGCGACGAGAGAGATGGGATGCAGGATCGGCAGGAACGCCACCGGCAAAAAGAGCGACGTGATATAGAACCCCTTGGACACTGTGGCCACGACCTCGACGATCTTTGCCGGATCAAGGAAGAGGGTCTTGAGGACGGCAGCCGGCGTTGCCCCGAGCCCCTTATACAAGAGAAGAAAATTGATGACGCCCTTATTGTAATGGGGCATCAGGACGCGCACCGCTCCCAGGAAGTACACCGCCCCGAAGACGAGCGCAAAGACGCTCCAGCGCCAGGGGCGTCTTTGCAGGAGCGCATAGACGCCGATACCCAGGGCCGCCAGGGCGATGTTCTCCTGACACAGCATCGCCAGAAAGAGAAAAAGGGCGAAGGCGCCGAAGCGCCGGGTGTGATACATCCACAGGGTCCACGAAAGAAAGAAGGTCGCAAAGACCGTCGGATGGAACTCGTAAAGGTTGGTGAAGGCCAGGCCCGGGTAAAGGACGTAGAGCAGGATGACCCCCACAGACCAGCCGCGGCCCACGACGCTCCTGGCCAGAAAGATCAAGGGGACGGCCGCCGCCCCGAGCGCCAACGTCTGCAGCCAGAGGAGGATCAAAGGATGCGGCAGGAGACGGTAAAGGGGAACGATGAAAAAGGAGATCAGGTGCGCGTGGTTGCCGAGAAAGTGCAGGCCCAGGATAGATGAGGTGCCGGAGCCATTGAAAGCCAGATTCCAGAGGACCTGGGCGTGGACCGCCAGATCGAAGTCGTCGTACGCAAAGGTGAAGTACTTGAGCGTGCAGGCGCCGCCGAAGAAAACGATATAGGCACCGACGAGCGCGAAGGCCGCGGCAAGCGAATAATCCTTGTCTTTGCGGAGCGCCACCGGCTGTGCGAGCGTCGTCTTCAATCTCTCAAGCCACTGCATAAATCTTACGCCTTCCGGTAGACCGTCTTCCAATATCGGGTGAGCTCTTTCAGGTGTCCCTCCAGCCACGGGCGATGGTCCAGACACCACGCCACCACGTCCCGCATCCCGCGCTCGACCGTCACGCGCGGCCGCCACCCCAATCTCTTTATCTTTGTCGCGTCCAGGGCATAACGGATATCGTGGCCCGGCCGGTCCTTGACAAAATGGATCATCTTCTCAGGTTTATCCATCAGGCGTAGCAGGAGCCTGACCGTATCGATATTGCGGCGCTCCTGGCCGCTGCCGACGTTATAGACCTCGCCGGTCCGGCCCTTCTCGAAGACGCGCCAGACGGCACGGGCGCAGTCGCTGACGTGCAGCCACTCGCGCACGTTGTGCCCCCTGGCGTAGACCGGGATGTACTGATCTCTCAATGCCCTCAGGATGACGACCGGAACGAGTTTTTCCGGATACTGCCACGGCCCGTAGTTGTTCGACGGCCGGACGATGATCGCGGGGAACCTGTACGTGCGGATGTAGGACTTGACGAAAAGGTCAGCCGCCGCCTTCGAGGCCGCATAAGGCGAGTTCGGCACCAGGGGCGACGTCTCCTTGAAGTGCCCACGGGCGATCTCGCCGTAGACCTCGTCGGTCGAGATATGGAGGAAACGGCCGATACCCTGCCGACGGCAGGCGTCCATGAGCCCCAGCGTCCCTTCGACGTTCGTGCGCACGAAGGGATGGGCCGCCTGGATGCTCCTGTCCACGTGGGTCTCGGCGGCAAAGTGGACTATCCCCGCGGGCCTCTCCTTTTGAAGGATCTCCTTCATCTTGCGCGCGTCGCCGACATCCGCCCTGTAGAGACGGACGCGGCCGCGCACGCTCTTGAGGCGCCGCGTGTCACCGGCGTACGTCAGCTTATCGACAACGACAATGTCCTGCCCGGCGGCCACGCCCCGGCGCACGAATTCGCTGCCGATAAAACCGCAGCCGCCCGTAACGAGTATCGGGGCTCTTTTCTTCTTCATAAGACTCCTCGTTTCTTGACAGGCAAGACCTCGCCCCCCCTGTAATGGAGAGCATCTTAGGTATGCAGGGTGGTGAGACGTTGTCTGCCTGCACGCTACCACGCTGCGCGCTGTTGTCAGTTCAGCCGCCCTGCCGGACGTACTCCCGGATGCACTCTTTATAGACTGAACGAATCGGCCTCATGCGAAAACCCGCCTTCTCGAGCTTGCGGCAGGACATGATAAGGTTGGTGCGCTCCAACCCCAGCGACCGGAAGCGGATCTTCTTATAGGTAAAAGCGGGGCGCAGCCGGCGGTACGCCTCCATGAGGTCACGATAACGCATCGCCCCCTTATTGACGACGTTATAGATGCCGCGCGCGTCGCGCCGCAGCAAGAACTTCATCGCCCGGAGAAAATCAGGCACGTAGGTAACGGAATTGGCGAGCTCGATGACCTTGCCGTAGCGCAGGAGCTTCGTCAGGACGTTCTTCGGGTGCGGCCGGTCGTCGAGCGGGATGCGGATACGCACGATCAGGACGTTGTGCCGGTCGCACAAGGGCCTGAGCGCCTGCTCGGCATAGATCTTGGTGCGGCTGTAAAAGAGGTCGAAGTAGTCCGGCACCCGTGTCTCGGTGATCGGCCTGTCTTTCTTGTAATCATAACGATAGATACAACCACTGCTGATGTGGACGAACTTGATACCGTGCCGGAGGGCCGCTTCGGCGAGCCACAGGGGGACAAAGACGTTCGCCGTCAGGGTCCCTTCCTTGTCCTTCTCGCAGTCATCCACGTTCTTCACGCCGGTGTAGCCGATCGCATTGATCAGGACGCGCGGCCGGTGCCTTTTGACGATCCTTTCGGCATCCGCAAAAGAACGGATGAAGGTCGCGACCGCCTGAGCCCCCAAGGCCGCCTCCAGCTTCCCGCCGATAAAACCCTTTCCGCAGATCAGGATGTCACACCTTTTCATCGGCGCGCTCCTTCAGGTAGTCTCCGTATTCCGTGGGGATAGACCCGGCCAGGGACAACAGCCGGCGCCTGCTGATATACCCCTGACGATAGGCGATCTCCTCGATGCAGCCGACCTTGAGCCCCTGGCGCTCCTGGAGCGTCTTGATGAAGACCGACGAATCGATGAGGGAGTCGTAGGTCCCGGTATCGAGCCACGCAAACCCGCGGCCCAGGCGTTCGACCTTGAGCTTGCGCAGGGCCAGATAGGCCGCGTTGATGCCCGTGATCTCAAGCTCTCCGCGTGCCGAGGGCCTCAATTTCTTGGCGATCGATACAGCGCGATGGTCATAGAAGTACAGACCGGTGACCGCCCAGTTCGAGTGAGGCCGGCGGGGCTTCTCGGTGATGGACCTGGGCCGTCCCCTCACGTCAAAACCGATGACGCCGTAACGCTGGGGGTCTTTCACGTAATAAGCGAGGACCAACGCGCCGTCCTTGAGGCGGGCCGCGCGGCGCAGGATCGGCGTCAGCTCGTGGCCGTAAAAGATGTTGTCACCAAGGATGAGCGCCACGGGGTCCTTGCCGATAAAGTCCGCGCCGATCAAAAGACTCTGGGCGATGCCGCCGGGCCGCTCCTGGACTTTATAAGAAAAGCGCACCCCGAGTTCCTGGCCGCTGCCCAGAAGGTCGCGGATGCGCGGCACGTCCTTGGGGCTTGAGATGATCAGGATGTCCCGGATACCGGCGAGCATCAGGACGGACAACGGATAATAGATCATCGGCTTGTCATAGATAGGCAACAGCTGCTTGCACACGCCGCGGGTGATGGGAAACAGCCGCGTCGCCCGCCCGCCTGCCAGGATAATACCTTTCATGTCAAATCCTCCTTATCATCGGTCGGCACCGAACAGTTTCCCGAACAACTTCGAAACTGTTTCCCGAACAACTCTAAAACTGTCTCTGACCCGTGGCTCATCGATGGGGAATCCCGATGTCGGCCACGCGCACCGTGCCGGCCTTCCGCGGTCCCTGGCCGCGCACGAGCCCTGTCTTCAGGGCCGTGAACGTGACCGTGCGCCGGGCCTTGACGCAGTCGCCGAGGCACCTTCCGGTGCGCGCGTCGAGCCCCGACGGCACGTCCACCGAGACGATGGATGCGCCCGATGCGTTCATCAGCCGGATGACGCGTGCCAGCGGTTCACGCACCGCACCGCGTGCCCCGATCCCCAGGAGCGCGTCCACCACCGCGTCCGCGGCCTGTAACGCCCTGCGAAATCTCTCGAGGTCCTTCTTGCGCTTGAGCGGCCGCAACGCCACGCCCTGCTTTGCCAGGATGCGGCCGTTCAGGCGCGCGTCACCCTTGAGCGCGCGCAAGGGGACCGTGCCAAAGACATCGACGCGCACGCCCAGACGGATCAGGTGGCGCGCGGCCACGAAGCCGTCCCCGCCGTTATTCCCACCGCCGCAGGCGCAGACGACGCGGCTGCGCCGCTGTCGCAACCGATTTGCGTCCGTGTTTCGGGTTGCGACGGCAGTTCGGCGCAACAAACCATCAACCACCCGTGCCACAGCAAGGCCCGCGTGCTCCATCAGGAGCAGCATCGGAATACCATAGCGCTCCTCAGCCAGACGGTCCAGACGCTGCACGGCCTGAGGAGTAAGGACCGGCCTTCTCACGCCTGACGCCCTCTCGTGTATCTCCGGCGCCAATACGTCAGGAGGTCCTCAAAGGTCTTTTCAATGGGGATCTCCGGCTCCCAGCCCGTCGCCTGCTTGAACTTCGTGCAGTCCGGGATCTGCAGGGTCACGTCCGACGGCCTCAGGAGCGCCTTGTCCACCGTGACCTTGATATCCCCCTTGCGGGGCGAGAGCGAAAGCAGCATCTTCAGCGCATCCCCGACGCTCATCGTGCGGCTGCCGCCGATATTGTATACCTCGCCCGGCGGGCACTTCTGCACCAGGAGCCAGTACGCCCGCACGGTATCGCGCACGTCCGCGAAGGTGCGCACGCTCTCGAGGTTACCCACGCGCAGGACCGGCTCCTGCAGATCGTTCTCGATGCGCGCGATCTGCCGAGAGAAAGCCGAGGCACAGAAGATCTCACCCCTCCGGGGTCCCGTGTGCGTGAACATGCGCGTGCGGATCGTCTTGATACCATAAGAAAGGAAGTATTGAAACGCGATCATGTCCTCCCCGACCTTGCTCACCGCATAGGGGCTGGCCGGCCGGAAGGGCTGCGACTCCTTGATGGGGACCTCGTCTTCCCTGACCTGACCGTAGACCTCCGATGAGCTGCAGATGTGGATGACCGGATCGATCTGGGCGTGCCGGACCGCCTCCAGGAGGTTGACCGTGCCGCAGACGTTCGTCTCCAGGGTATTCACCGGCATATCAAAGCTCGTCGGCACGAAGGACTGCGCCGCCAAATGGAAGATGACGTCGGGCCGGATTCCGGCGACCGTGTCATAAACGGACTTGGAATCCAGGAGCTCGCAGTAATGGAGGCTCAGCTTATCGGCGATCTGGTCAATGTTGTCCATCGGGCTGCGCCACCGCCGGATCCCGTGAACCTCCAGGCTCCTGCCGCCGAGCCCCAGGATGTAATCGGCCAGGTGGCTGCCGACAAAGCCCGTGATCCCCGTGATCAGTATCTTTTTCATCGCGCTCTCCTTGTTCAGACTTTTTCAAGAACCACTATCATCTCATGGCCGAGCCAGCGCATCAGCGGCGCGGCCAGCTTCTCTAAGGCGTTGACCGCGCCGAAGAGTCCGCGCGGCACGAAGGGGCGAAAGGACAACCCGCCCGAAAGGGCGTAGCGCAAAAAATCGTGGTACAAAATCCGCCGGATCTTCAGCCGGGCAAAGAGCTCTTCGAAGCGCTTGCGGTCGCGGCGGAATATAATATAAGGTAAAGCCATGTTCGCGCCCGTGAGCCGGCCGTCCCCGACAATCCCCCACTCCCGGGCATGTTTGTCCGTGTGTTCGTGATTGAAGTGCCGGTTCATG
>Ga0315537_1002826_pt1 | contig 13082 bp, 11 predicted proteins | sample SalMarSW160270MG_FD_203091 | JGI IMG/M metagenome (GOLD analysis project Ga0315537, IMG submission 203091) | Salt marsh sediment microbial communities from the Plum Island Ecosystem LTER, Massachusetts, United States - Salt Marsh Sediment SW1602-70 ... | reverse complement strand
AAACATGACCGTCACTCTCAATATAAAGCAATTTATTCTGATATTGTCTGGTATAGAAAGTCGTCTGAGTAATAATACTGTCGGGACTGCCGGTCGGATTGCCGTTTTCGGACGTCATCCGCTTCCCGGGAGACGCGAAATTACCCGAAACCGCCAGCCAGTAACAATTAATATTCGTATAATGATTTTCGATAAATATCGGCAGGCTGTCATCCGGATACCGCCAGCTATCCGCTCCCTGGGCAAAAAATATCAGATTATCGGCAGCGTTGAAATAGCCATCGCCACCATCATTAACCAATATGGCAATCTCCTCCGGTTCCTCCTGCGCGGAGGTATCGGAAATCACAAGCGGCTTACCCCCGCCATAGAATATATGCAGTGCATCAGTCTGAATTGCATTACCGTTGAGAGCGCTGAGAGGCACGCCGGCCGCGACCAGATCACTGCCGGTTACCTTTATCAATCCTTCATTGACCGTCTCGATTTTGTACCACTCGCTCGCCAGACCGAAAATATTTACTGCCGGTTTGCGGACAACCGGGATATTTTCCATAGACGGCCAGTTTATAAATTGATCATAATTCAGAATCGAAGACCGGAAAATAGCATCGAATATTTTGTCTTTTTTAAGAGAACGCCGATCGCCCTTTCGAAATCCCGCCTGGCGAAAATCGACCGTCACCTCAATCCGCCTGAAAAAACTGCCCTGATAAAACGGATATATATTTACCGAGACGACTTTTTGACCACGGATCGTTTTCGTATCGACGATCTCCGCGAGATTTGTATTTCCGGCCGGAAGTATTAATTGGCCGGGCTCTATCGGATCGGAGCCGACCGCCTGAGAAATAAACGGCACATTATCCCCCGGAATCCCGATCAAGATTGATCTGACCGCCATAAATCCGGAATCGTTGGGGATGCTATTCAGACAGACCGACGGCTCATCGATACTCAAAACGAATGAAATTCCCGTTTCATCCGAATTTGATATCTCTATATCATTGTAAATGGCCGGTTTGGCCACCGCGATACCGGCCATAAGTAAAAGGTTTAAAGGAATTGCTAGGACGCGAAAAAATGGAGACCTGGATCGCCTCTTAAACTTAAATAATAAATATCTCCAACTCACGGTCAAAGAATCTTTCAAAAACTCCAAGCTATCAAATTCAACTACAAACTACAAGTTCTTTAACCGTCTATTCGATATTAATCCTTTCTCATTCCATTTAAGTTTTTAGAATATATAAAGTTCCTGAAAATTGTCAATAATTCTAAGTAAATTGAAGCCCACATATTCGAAAAAATTACTCGCAATTTTCACGCCCGAATTCGATTCATAAGAGAAATTCAACTCAAACGCATTGCTATTCATAAAATTACACATATCCCAATCTATCCGCGGTGCTCGGTTTTTATATACATATTTTATACGTTTTCTGCACCGATTTTCACAAATTTATTGAATATTTCAAGATATTGCTTTCAACCGATAAGGGCGGGAAGTTCGATTTTATAATATTTGTGTTTCTCCGCGGAACAATCGCGGTATATTCATGTTATCGACCAAGGAATAAAATGGCACTGGAAATAGCGTAATAAATATGCGAGGCTTAAATACTATCACAGGCCTTGGCTTATATTGCATATTCAAAACATAAAACATGAGGTATTGGTGTGAAACATTTTTTAATCTCAGCCATTATTTTTTTACTTTTCTCAACCTATGCCTTTGCGGGCATAACTATTAATATCGAGTCTGGAATCGTTACCGGTAGTTACAATGACGTTCGTATTCCGAACGGCACCGGCACCCTGTTTTCTTTGACCGGTGATTTAAAAGTATCCTCAAAAGAATTTTATCGGATAAATGTCACGTATAATTGGAACGAAAAAAACTATCTACAATTTCTGTATGCACCATTGACATTAAATTCAAAAGGTTACGCGCCTCGCGATATTAATTTTAACGGATCATCATTTTCGCAGAATGAATATCTCGATGCCACATACCGTTTCGATTCATATCGTCTGACTTATCGACGTACATTCTATAATAGCGAAAGATTTACTATCGGTCTCGGCCTGACCGCAAAAATTCGCGACGCCGCCATTGAACTTAAAAGCAGTGCCTCAAAAACCGAAAAAACCAACACCGGCTTTGTCCCTTTAATTAATTTCAAAATCGATTACATTCTTTCACCCAAATTTTCCGCCAGATTGGAAGGTGACGCCCTTGTCGGGCCGCAGGGACGCGCCGAAGATATCTTCGCGGGCTTTGACTATTCGATTAACAGGCTGATTTCGATATTCGCCGGCTACCGCATGCTTGAAGGCGGCGCCGATGTCGACTCAGTCTACAACTTCGCCTTCCTCCACTACGCCTCGGCAGGATTGTCTATTTGCCTATAATAATCGAATTAGTCAGTCAACCGGAATACGCTTTATCAGAAAAATCAGAATTCTTTTGCGATTTTTCATTATTCGATATATAATAAAATAATGCAATATCTTATAAGATTATATATGATAAAAAATTAAATACATAAAACTCTGCACCGGGGCCGCAGGAATTTATTTGAAGGAGGAGGATGTGATAAGAATATTTTATTCCCTTATCATTATCGGTCTATTAAGTAGCCAGGCCATGGCAACTGGGATAATTTATCTGCCCGCAAGCGAAGAAGCCCTATTTGTCAGATCGAATGGCGAACTTGTTCAGCTTTCTCAAAAACAGAATCGATTCGGTATGTACTTCGGTGGCGCCTCGGTTATTTGTTTTGATTTTAGTCGCGAGATTTTGGGACGATATATATCTGAATTTCATCAATTTTCTCTTTCCGCACGAGCGGATATTTATCCGATTGATAACCTTAGACTATATTTTCAAGTACCTTTCCTTGCCAGATTTTTACTAATACAGGATTATTCCGACAAACTCATTATAACACCGGGATTTGGGGATATTACTACCGGGGCTATTTGGTATGCTCTTACTCACGATCGATCTCCATTAGGATTGATATGTTTCACCGAAGGGCTTTTCCCAACGGGCTCGAGTTGGTTGGAACGGGATTCGGATGATTTTGATTTTCCACTTGGCTACGGTTTTGGTCAATTAACAGTTGGGTCGGGAATTAGTTTCCCCCTGGGCGGCCGTGATGTTGATGATTTTGGCCAGATCAATGCCGACAATATCATATTTATGGATGCGTATTATACAAAACAGTTTTCACGCGCTTTCGATAAAAATAATAAAACGGTCGAATATAATCCGGGTTCAATTAAGTGCTTAACAGGTGGAATTGCAATAGGAGTGTCCAATCATAACGCCATTAATTTTCAATATTTACAACGCTGGGTAGATGAAATAACATCTGATAATGATAATTATCCTGCATATACACAGAAAATTTACGGTGTAATGGTTGTTGATAATAGAAGAAAAAATGGTTTCTTGCCTTACACTGTGTTCATTGGTACCAGTACTATCGATGTTGAACATGGTATTAAAATAGATTATTGGGGACTTGAAATAACCTGGCCTACGGCATTCAGACTTTTCGGATTCGATTTTTAGCAACTCATAAATAGTTATAGGTCGGGAGCTATGTACCCCTGACTCGCCGCGACGAGCGCAAATTGTGAAAAAGCCGATACACGAGGACGTATACAGACCACAATTTATCCCAAATATTTAAATTTATCAATTGCAGAAGTTATCGCAATATTCCCGCTACGCCACCTCGACCCCGATATTCGACAGCTCTTCCAACTCGACCGTAAAATGACGCAGATACTGGGCCTCACGAGTAATACGGAAACCTTTTAGCGATTCTTTCCGAGCCGAGATTCGTGACATAACTTCGGCGACGTAATTCAGGTGACTGACCGTATATACCCGGCGCGGTACTGCCAGACGCACCAACTCCTGCGGCGCACTCTTTGACTCACCGGTGGCCGGATCCTTACTTCCGAACATCAGCGAACCTATCTCGACCCCGCGAACCGCGCCCTCGCGATATAACTCGACCGTTAGTGCCTGACCCGGAAAATGCCCGGCCGGAATATGCGGCAGCATCTTCCCGGCATTGACAAAAATGGCATGACCGCCGGTCGGCTTAATTATCGGCGCTCCCGCCTGCTCCAGGACCTCCCCGAAATATCTCACCTGCCCGACCCGATAGGCCAGATAATCTTCATTCATCGCTTCTTTCAAACCGGCCGCAACCGCCTCGATATCCCGACCCGACATCCCACCATAGGTCGGAAAACCTTCGATAACAATCAACAGCTCGGTAATTTTCCGTGCCAGTTCGTCATCGTTAAGCGCCACGAATCCACCCATATTGGCCAGCCCGTCTTTCTTTGAGGACATCAGCGCGCCATCGACATATGAGAACATCTCCTGCGCGATCTCTTTTATCGATCGATTTTCGAAACCCGGCTCACAGGTCTTGATAAAATACGCGTTCTCGGCGTAACGGGCGCAATCGAAGAAAAACAGAACACCAGAGCGGCGGCAGATTTTGGCCGTCTCGGCGATATTCTTCATCGAAACCGGCAGACCGCCGCGCGAATTATTGGTAATTGTCAGAAAAACGACAGGGACTTTTTCCGCCCCGTGCTTTTGGATAAACTCTTCCAGCCGGGAAATATCGATATTACCCTTAAACGGAAAATCGATATCCTGCGATGCTTCCGGACAGGGCAGATCGATAGCCACGCCGCCTTTGTGAATCACGTTGGCGCGGGTGGTATCGAAATGCGTATTATTGAGGACAAAATCGCCTTTTTTCAGTAATGAAGAGAAAAATACATTCTCGCCCACCCGTCCCTGATGCACCGGTATTACATGTTCCTTGCCGGTGATTTCCCTGACCACTTCCTCCAGCCGATAAAACGACCGCGCCCCGGCGTACGATTCATCGCCGCGCATAATCGCCGCCCATTGCCGGTCCGACATGGCACCCGTCCCGGAATCGGTAAGCAGGTCGACGTAAATATCGGCCGCCTTGATCTTAAATACATTGTATTTGGCTTTTCTTAAAATATCCTCGCGCGCCGCTTTGGGAACTATCGAAATCGGCTCGATTGTCTTTATTTTAAACGGCTCGGGTGGATGCTTATATTTTTTCAAAATTCCTCCGGAAGTCTGTATATGTACTTTATGTAAACAAAATAATATATTTTAAACTTTTTTCAAGCGGAATTCGGCTTTCACTCGACCGGTAAGGATTTTCATATGATTCCGGATTTCCGCTTCATGAAACGATTTCAAATGCTCCGCCTTTTCGATATCCGTTAAAATTCCAAGCTGCCTGAGTATTTCGATACATACCGGATACAAAGCCCGTTGGTTGCCGTCATGAATCTTAACCCCGATGCCAATCGGCGGATCGGCAAAACCGATTCCCTCGATCGCCTCGGCGCCGACTTTACAGACAATATTCCCGGGGAATGTCCGCGACAGGGCCAGATCAAACCGCCCCTCACCGGAAACCATTTCCGGATATGCAACCATCGCGTCCCGGACTCGTTTCAAGGTTTCAGGCTTCGTCTTTCCTTCTGATTGTCCTGTCGCCAGTTTCATATAGGCAATAGCGGTATGTACAAGCGGCATCCCGAAATTGGGCGCCGAACAGCCGTCGGTGGCAAGGACAATCTTCTCTTTGGAGCAGCCATACACATCAGCCACTGTATCCAGAACCAACTGCTGCGGCTTCGATTTTGGATTCAAATACTCGGCGACATCCGTACCCAGGTATTTCGCCAGCGCCAGAAAACCGGAATGTTTGCCCGAACAATTGTTGCGGACACTGTCCAGATGCTCGTTATGCTTCGGATATTCGCCCGATAGTGTCATGTAAATCGGAAGATGCGAACCGCATTTTAGATTTTCGACGCTATTTCCGGCCGCCTCAAGATTGGCCTGCACAACTTCCCGATGCTCATCCGTCCCGGCATGCGAGCCGCAAATGACCGCCAGTTGCCTGGGGGAAAAACCATATTTATCGGCCGCCCCGGATTCAACCAGAGGTATTATCTGAAATGGCTTGGCCGATGAGCGCGTGAAAACAAAAAAATTCGGATCACCCACACAATGAGTCAGGTTGCCGTCTTTATCGACGACAACAATCGTCCCATAATGAACCGCTTCCTCCCTCTCACCCCGATAGACCTTAGCGACTATGTCTGACATTTATGCACACGGCCTAAAACGTGTCGCCGAGACCGCGGAATTTTGCATCCGTCGGAATAAAACGGATCAAAGCCAGAACGTGGTTGCGTTCCATATTGATAATGGCGTCGAGTTGTTTGTTCTCGCCGAGCACTTCACGAATGGCTTTGTAGAACTGAAGCGTCGCTTTTTCCATGCCAAGCGCCGTCACCAATGCCTGAGTCGGCGAATCGAAACCTTCGGTTTTCTTGAAATAATCTTTCTGGAAAAATTCCGAAATAGCGGTCGCCCTCATATATTGATAAAGCTCGTAACGCTCCGGCGTATTTTCTTCCCGGGGGACATTCTCCAAAATCTTCTTAAATTGCTCTTCATGCGTTTTTTCATCGGCCGCCAGTTGCGTAAAGATGCCGACAACCTCTTCGTTGTCTTTGAATTTCCCGGCCATACGAGTATAATATTCTCGGCCCAATTGCTCGGTGGTAATCGCCAACTGGATACTTTCGCGAAGCGTAAAATCCTGCTCCATTAATTATTCCTCCAAAACAATAGTTTATTTTCATATTCAAAACTTCGAGAATATAAGATATCTCTTTGGGAATGTCAATCTCCGCGGTAGATACAAAGAGTAGGTCGAAATCCCTCCGGGCATTCCAACTTGCGTATACCTACAACAATATCTTTATCAAATCGGTCATGCGCGCCAGATGCTGGTCGTCATGTTCAGCGGCAAAGAAAACCATGTCAATAATCCGCATCGGCTTATTCAACCGCGGATGATGCGCCGTTATCGCCGCCTGCTCTTCAATCAAATCATCAAGCCGCGCCACAAATTGCTCCCGGACCTTTCGGAACGACTTCAAGAGAGATTCCAGCGACATGATGTTAAAATCACGTTTGTCGGTTGGTTTACCGGAAAGATCAGCGGCGCTGAGTGTCTTCGCTCCTTTCAAGAAATCATTCAACCGCGCATCCCAAAGCGCCTCCACCACCCACAGATGCCCGACGATTTCCTGAATTGACCATTTGCCTTCATACCGATTGGTTAATATTTCCGGCGATAATGATTTAACCTTTTCCTCAACCCTCGCCGGTGTCCCGCGCAACCGCTCGACAAGTAATGGAAACATCTCGGCCTTAATCCCCTCATAATCAAACTTCCTATTAATCCAGACTACTTTATTTTGCATGCCTGCCTCCGGGAATTTTCCATAAAATTAATAGTCCATTGTCTCAAATTTTAATCCAAAGCTTTCCCCCCTTTCTTTGGCCCGAAAGAGATTGATTCGATTAGGTCTATTTTTTAAAATCGCTATGATTTCAGATTCATCATTTGAAGATATCCTACAACCTAAAATGACTCCCGAAATTATTCCATTTGGTAATTTTACCACTTTCCCCGCGCCATTCATCATTATATATCTTATTTCCTTTTCATATCGCCAGTTCTCTGCTTTGGTACTTACTACATTTTTTGGTGCCCGTTCAGGATCATTAAGGTCCAATTTTAACAATGGAAAATCATTGACATAAGAGACTTTTCTTGCTGCAACAGATAGATCCTTACCGCATTTCTGATTTATTAGAAAATCATCAAGCATGCGCCTATTAAATTCGATGCAGAAGCCCCTATGAGAATCTGAATAATGTGACCACATAAGTATATTATCTGCAACTCCGGAAAGCGAAAAAATCCCAATCTTTTCACAAATATATTGTCGCTGACCTCTCCTTATTTTGCTAATAAATACTTCATCATCCAATATTCCATAGGCTTTGCATAAATAAGTGAATGGTACTGCCAATGATGATAATTCAGGTCTACTAAGTTTAATCATATTTGCAATTTCATTAAGTGACGATTTTTCAAATAGAACGGGAATCATGCAATCAAATGGATCATTAAATTTGGCTGGTGAAGTAAAATATATCTCATTATCGGAAAGAATTTTCCTTCGATATTCATTCCAGCAGCAGTACTTATATAGATATTTGAGATCGCTTCCTTGTTCCATATTTCGTTATCCCATAAAATATCGGCTGTTAAAATCACGTATTCTCATAGGAAATGTCAATCACTGAATAAAAATATTATCGCCGGGCTTGCGCCCGCCGGGGTGGGTCTGAGGACCCACCGATCACAGGTATAAATACGCGGCACATGTGGATTCGCCGCGGCGAACCGCGCACGATTAAAATTCATTCCAGCGGGCCGACGACCTTCTCCACCTCTTCCAATATCTCACATGATTTAACCAGCTCTTTCATCTTCGTATGATCCGAATATAACGGTCGATCGATATTAAGAAAATCAACATATTTCCGTACAACCTCTCTCGCCTTGGTTACACCTTTACCGAATTTGTAATCTCTGAAATCAAGCGCCTGCGCCGCCGCCATAAATTCAATCCCCAGCACTCCATACGCATTGTCCAGTATCTGAAAATTCTTGATCGCCGTGTTCATCCCCATCGAAACAAAATCTTCCTGATCGGCCGCCGCCGGTATCGATTGAATCGACGCCGGAGTAGACAATATCCGCTGCTCGACAATCAGCGCGTCGGCGGTGTACTGCGACAGCATCAATCCCGAAAACAGCCCGCCTCCCTTGGTCAGAAAAGCCGGCAATCCGACCGACAGCGCCGGATTATTCAGACGATTCATCCGCCGTTCCGACATCACGCTCACCATCGTAATACAGGCGCCGATCATATCCATCGGCACCGACACCGGCGAACCCTGAAAATTTGCCCCCGAAATCTGCAAATTCTCGTCGGGAAAGAAAACCGGATTATCCCCGACACCGTTAAGCTCGATCTCCACCTGCGCCCGTGCATACTGCAGCGCATCATGCGCGGTGCCTATTACCTGCGGTGTCGAACGCATCGAGTAGGCGTCCTGAACCTTGCATTGGATTTTATTCTCGGCCAGATCACCGCCCTCGATGAGTTTCCATATCGCCCGCGCCGAGCGTACCGCTCCCGGAAACCCGCGCGCCTCGTGCAATTTGGGCGTGTACGGCCGCATATTGGCGCGAAGCGCCTCCAGCGACATCGCCGTCGCAATTTCGGCCTGTTTCAGCCATCTGTTCGTATCGTAAAGCAAAATAGCACTCATTGCGGTCAGAAGATTCGATCCGTTAATAATCGCCAGACCATCACGCGCCCTCAATCCGGGAATATCAATCCCCGCTCTATCTAACGCTTCCTTACCGCTTAGAAGTTTACCTTTATAATAGGCTTCCCCCTCACCCATCATCAGCAGTGCAATCTGCGCCATCGGCGCCAGATCCCCGCAGGCCCCGACTGAACCCTTCTGGCAGACGAATGGCGTCACACCCTTGTTGAGCATCTCCACCAATGTCTGTGTAATCTCCAATCGTACCCCGGATTGTCCCCTGGAATGAACATTGACTCTTGAAGCCATCGCTCCCCGAACATATTCAATCGGCGCCGGTTCACCGATACCGGCCGAATGATTATAGATCAAATATTTTTGAAAATCCTTAACCTGCTCATCATTCAAAACGACTTCGGAGAATTCACCAATTCCGGTATTGACCCCATACATGATTTCCTTGGCTTCGATTTTCTTCTCCAGCATGGCGCGGCATTTTTTGATTCTCTCGATCGCTTCCGGATGCAACTCCACTTCGGCTTTATTTCGGGCGATCTCGACCAATTTCTCGATCGTCAAGCCCGAGCCACTTAATATTATCTTATTGTTGCTCATATACTTACCTCGCTATAAATTTGTCTCTATACAATTTTACGGATCAATTACAAAAATCGACTATTCATCCTGAAGACCGGATGAATTCTTGGGCTGATATTTGGATGTTATCATCACCGGGCATAATCTTATTCCGGTTGATCTATTTTTGTCCACAATATCAATCATCATACATAAAATATAACTTCGATATTTTAATTGTCAATCGTTTATGTTGTTGACATGCCTGCTCGATTTTCCAACATTGACCCGATAATGTAGTTACGGGATATGCGCAGAACAAAATATTTTAAAATAGTGCCGTTTGTTTTCATGCCTCTGATATTCCTCATCATTTATGTATCAGGTTCGCACGGCGACGAAAATAAGCTCCCACCCGATAGTGTTAAAATCTCGGGAAAATATTATCAAATCGTATATCCATGGCTGGGGCACAAAATCGGTGATAAATCGGATTCCATCCCGGGCAATCTTTCGATGATTCCGCGTGAGTACGCCTGCGACAGCAGCCGGATTTTTGTAACCCAAGAAACCAGGGTTGCTTTTATTTCGATGATTAAACAGGCTGAAAAAGACGGCGTCTTTTTCAAAGCCAGATCCGGTTTCAGAAGCTACTCCTATCAAGCACAGTTGTTTGCCGCACGCATGGCTAAAGGCAGAAGTTTCGAGCACGTGGCCAAAAATATCGCCCCGCCCGGCTACTCACAGCACATGCTCGGGACGGCATTTGATCTGGCGACTGACACCGTTCCCTTCGCCGATAGTAAAGCCTACCGATGGCTGAAAGTCAATGCAGGCAATTACGGCTTTATCGAAAGCTATCCCGAAAACTCCGAGCTGGGTTTCTCGTGGGAGGCCTGGCACTGGCGATATATCGGTGTCGATAACGATACATTAAGGTAGCTTAGACATTCTTGTCTGAGCGAAATGAATAATGTATATAGATATCTCTATGTTACCAAATTATTTTGTAGGGGCGACCCTCGCGGTCGCCCTTGTTTGATATGCGTCTGCGCTTAAATCAACGAGGGCAAGGGCAAGCCTCGCCCCTACCTCTTATAATATGCGACTACCGTGGTTGGCGTACGTCCTCGTGCGCCAACAGCTTTGAAAAAGTAAGGACGGTGGTTGTTCTGCCTTTAATAATTTCATCACTGGGGATTATTAAAACATGGTGCCCTATAGCTTGCTATGGGATCGTATGAATAAGCTGTACTGACTTTTCCGACCAACCCACAGTCCCGCCTAAGCAAAAGTAGGGCAGAACCGGAGCCCCGACGATTTATTGTCGGGACGATGTGGTTCTGCCAATCAACTCCCCTAATAACTCCAGCCTCATCTGATCCTCACGCGCCTGTATCATCCTCTTGAATATTCGCCAGATATTGCGCGTGTCGTCAATTCCCCTATGACGTGTCCCCTTAAACTTCATCCCCAATAACCTCAACGCCCCGCCGACTCCATAGCGTTTACCATTCTGCGTCTTGGTAAAGAGCGCCTTAATATCAAAATGATTATCTCCGAACGGATATTTTATCTTATGATAAGTACAATCTTTCTGAAACTGCCATTTATCATAATTGCCCCACGAACAAAAACTGATTGACTCCAGATCGCCGGCCCATTCGAGAAATTTTGGAAAGACAACAGGGAAGATTTCGGCCTTATCGACATCTTCCTGCCTTATTGAGGTCAACTTGGTGCAGAATTCTGACAATTTGGGATTTCGCACCGGACGAATAAATTTATCAAATTCCTCCACATTTTCGATATTGTTCAGATCTACTTTCAGCGCCCCGATTTCGATTGTCTCCATCTCGGTCGTATTTCGTTTGTCTTTTTCCCAGCACGTCGCCTCGAGATCGACAATGAGGAGATTATTTTTAATACCGGTAATATGCATTACAAGCGCCAAGTTTCTGCCAATGCAATCCCGAATGTGATCGGTGGGTCCTCAGACCCACCGCGGCGAGTCGTCAGACTCGCCGATAATAAATCAAGGAGTGCGCCACCCCGTCGCTATCTTAAGACCAGACTATCACTCCATAGACTATCTATCGGAATAATTCGCCGGTGTCGATTTTCGTCATAATTATACCATTTAATCCACTTGTCAAATACGTTTATCTGGGAAACATCAGTCCAAATTGTCGGGGCTAATTCAACGCCGCAATCGGCCTGTCTCTCTCCAGTCCCATAGAAATATATAAACCCAGCACCCGTCCATTGCAGCCGAAATTTACCACATTCAATATCAGTATGGCCGAGATTCAATGCGAAACGTCCGATTCCAATCAATTCGGGATCGGAAAGCTCATCGATCCGGTAAACAGCATTATCATTCTTAAAATCACCAGTTCCATCATCCTGATAATATGATTCATAATTTGCGTATTTCCCTTTGCCATTTTTCGTCGACCAGGCGCCGGTAAACTTTACCGCGCCATAAACCGATTTAGATCGCACAAGAATAAATCTATTCAAGGGGACAAATACTGCATTTTGGCCGATGATCACCTCTTGCCGGTCCTGAATTTCTATTAAATCCCAGGGTTTACTTCTTATATGAAGAACAATCACTATTATTATAATAGCCATTATTACCATGCCCAAAATCGATAAAATATTTAGGACGGAGAATTTCATTTATTCTTTCCGTCCCCCCTTCTCCACCCCCTTATCCGTTATATACGCCGTGACTAATTCGCGCGGAGTAATATCGAAGGCGGGGGAGTAGACTTTGACACCTTCAGGCGCGGTTTGGACTCCGCCCCAGTTTGTGATTTCATCGGGCGAGCGCTCTTCGATCGGGATATCATCGCCGGTCGGGATATTATTATCGAACGTCGAATACGGCAGCGCCACATAAAACGGTATTCCATGCTCTTTGGCCAGCACCGCCACGCTGTATGTTCCGATTTTGTTGGCCACATCACCGTTTTTGGCGACTCTATCCGTGCCGACAATCACCTTATCGATTTTCCCCTGACGCATCACCATCCCGGCCATATTGTCGCATATCAGCGTCACATCGATCCCCTCCTGCATCAGCTCCCACGAAGTCAACCGCGCCCCCTGCAGAAGCGGCCGCGTCTCATCGGCAAAGACCTTAATCTTCTTCCCCTGCTTTTTCGCCGCATAAATTACAGCCAGCGCCGTCCCGCTT
>Ga0315537_1002825_pt1 | contig 13085 bp, 9 predicted proteins | sample SalMarSW160270MG_FD_203091 | JGI IMG/M metagenome (GOLD analysis project Ga0315537, IMG submission 203091) | Salt marsh sediment microbial communities from the Plum Island Ecosystem LTER, Massachusetts, United States - Salt Marsh Sediment SW1602-70 ... | reverse complement strand
TTGCGTCATTGGTCTGAAGCTATCTTAGAAGTCAGCCCCTGAGTACATTTTAGAGATGACAAGTAAAATTATTAGGTGCAGGAGGTAGTGTGAGGGCGGTAATTGGTTCAGCTTTATTGTTGGTGTTGAGTTTGTTTTCTTTAGCGCAGGCGTTTGAAGTGCCGGTGAACGTGGAGGAGCCGGCTGGAATTGCCCGCAAAGTTGAGCCTGTAAGCGGCGGTATTGCTCTGCCGGCTGGAATGTTCAAGCCTGGTCAGGTCAAATTAGCCCTTTTTGATGGAGACAAATCAATCCCTGTCCAGGTCAGTGAACTGGTGGTAGGCCCAAAAGGCTTTGTCCGCTGGGTGCTGCTGGACTTCCAGCTTGACCTTGAGGCAAAAGAGACTAAAACGCTGCTGCTCAAAACCGGCGGGCCTGCTGTACCGACTCAGCCTTTGAAAGTTACCGAATCCGCGAATGTTGTGCATGTCGATACCGGCAGAACAACTTTTGAAATCAGAAAGGATAAACCTTTCAACCTGGTAGGAAACGTCACTGTAAATGGTCAGGTGACTGTAGACAGCGGGAATATCAGTTACGTCGATGGCCTTGTGGACAAGCGGTACTTTGCTGATACGCCCAACCTGGTCAAGCTCCACTATGCCGGCCCGATGAGGGTGACGATAGAGGTCAGAGGCAAGTTCAAGGATGACCAGACTGCACAAATGTGTTTTTGCACGTATATTACCGCCTGGGTTGGTCGAAGCGATATCCTTGTCAGGCACTCTCTGTTAAACAGTCGTTCGGACCGCAGGTATTTTGCAAAGGTCAAAAGTTCGCGAATTGAGCTGAGGCCAAGGAGGAAAGACGGGACTATTATAATTGGCGCTGATAAGCCCGTGATAGTCAATGGTGATGGTGAGATTTCGTTGCATCAGGGTCTCGAAGAGGAAAGGAACAGAGAGTTAGCATCGGCCAAGCTCATGCAAGCTAACAGCCAACTATGGAGTGGTCGTGATGCTCAAGGATGGATTTCATGCGGCTCTCTCTGGGTAGCCGACAGGCTATTTAGAACGGATCCACCGAGGTTGCTGGGTGTATCTTCAGATAGTACGGTAGTACTCGATGCCGCCGGCAAACTATTCGAAGGGCGGGAGCAGGGACAAACCATCGTAGGGCGACCATACGCCTGCCAGGATGACTACCGCTGGCTCTATGATTGTTCGGCACATTCCAGTGAGTACAGGATTGACTTTGATGCTGATGGCGATGGTATGGTATTGGCGGAAAAGGCTCATGCTGCCGCGGCCCGCGTTTGGGCTTTCGCTCCGGGCCAATGGTACAGCCGATGTAACGTTCTTGGCGTCGGAAGATTTGGAACTCTAACTGACGAAAGAGCCTGTCATAAAAAGTGGGGCTGGACTGTCGGCCGTGAACCTGACCGCCCGCAGAATCCGTGGCGTTTTGTAGGTTATGAGGATAACCACTACGAGAGTGAGGCGGACTCGGCTGAGGGACTGCTGCTCATGTTTTTACGGACGGGCAAACACGGTTTCTTTGACGAGGCCGAGGCCTGGGGCCGTTACCATACAGACCTTCAAAGCTGGCGGACCGAGGACTGGCAGTGGAAGGATGGGGGGATATGGTTCCCGCAGGGAGGACCGCCGGGCAACCGTCCTGTTCGAGGTAAGGCCAATCTCGAATTTGCTCACTGGAACAAGGGTACAAATGTAGACAGAACTCTTTGGCGCTTGGCGATGGCCAAAAGCTGTTACTGTCATTTCTATGGGGCCGGCCTTGTCGATTGGTTCTGTTTGACCGGCGACCGGGAAGCGCTGCAGGCAGCCATCGATAATTGCGAAACAAAATGGGATGAGTTCACTCACTTTCGAAATTTTACCCCCGGCAAAAGTAACCTCGCAAGTACACGTGGTTTTGGTCGGGGCTTCTATGTTGCCGTACGCACCTGGATGGTGCAGCCGAATAATCCTGTCCTTCAAAAGCTGGTTAATCTTTGCCGGGACACCTTTGTAAATCTACCAGAGGAGTATATTGACGAGCGTGGTGTCTATGCGGTGGTGGCCAATAAGTATCCCAAAACCTATCTAACGGATGGTATCAAGGAGTATATGGCTAAAAATAACATCACGGTAGATGACTCCGGCACTTTTCGTGACGCTGCCGGCGGCAGTTGGAAGTGGAGAGACATCGGGGGGACATGGATGATATCCTATATTCAAAGCGCCTGTAATATGCTGGCCGAGCAGACCGAAGATGAAGATTTGATGGACTATGTCATCGCTTCGGGCCTTTTTACAGCTAAGTATATGCTCAGCCCTGTGGCCAAACAGACATGGTATTACACGGCCCTGGATATACCACACAAAGGCGACATCTGGGATGAATGGAAGTACGACGGGAAGCTGCGTAACGAGTTGGGTGAGGGCCCCAAACATTCCGGCTGGTATACGCGATTCTTTCCGGACTGCTGTGTTCAGGCTTATTGTTGGACAGGTCGGAAGGAGCTGCTGGAAAAGGGCAAAGAGTTCTGGTCTTTCGGCAACCGTCGCCTCTATCAGACTACCAGTATGACGTCTCAACATCACTTTGCTGCGCATTATCCACCAAAGGACGATTCGGTCCTTTCGACTGCAAGGCTGTTTTACGTGTATTCGCATCCGAGAGCGGATACCGAGCCGCCGAAAGCAATCGAAGACTTGACTGTTAAGCGGCTTGAAGATGGCAGGGCGGCTGTGAGCTTCACCGCCCCAAGCGACGCGGGCGGCAAGGTAACGAGGTATCAGGTAAAGGTTGCACAGATGCCTATATTGCCTTATGAACATTGGGACTATTGCCGTGATAGCGGCGTAAAGCGCAACTGGTGGCGGGCGACAAATTGTGCAGGAGAGCCGGTGCCAAAGTCAGCCGGCAGCAGGGAAAAATTCGTCGTTGCAAATATTCCGGATGCTAACGGCCAGCCCCTCTTTTTTGCCGTCCGCAGCTTCGATGATAGCAGCAACCGAAGTTCTATAAGCAACGTGTTCAGGGCTGAGTGAATTATTTAGAGCTTATAACAAAACTACCTGTCGACTTTTGTCATTCCCGCGAAAGCGGGAATCCAGATGTTTTTATGGAAATTATTTTCAGTTTTGTTGTAGACTCTTACTCTCCGGTCTTGTTTAGTATAATTGCGAAGCCAGGTAGGGGGATAGAGGATTTGCAGCGTGGGGCTTGCCCCACCGCAAAAAAATTATGGACTAAAGTACATTATACATCCTTTTGATACCGAAAGGCAAAAGAAGAAAAGATAACAGATTAAACCTAAATAAAGGAACCATATTATGTCTACTCGACAAAGAAGATTTCTCATTCCACTCTTCGGTTGTCTTTTGATTTTCAGTATTGCCGGCGTATCATACGCATCAGAAGTTCAAAAGGATTTCTCGCCAAAACCCCGGGAGCAGCAACTGCCTAACATTATGCACTCGGCTATGAAGGTGTTGCCCCGTATAACAGTCGGAAACAAAAACGCTGATATAGTTGGAAGCGACAATCGTGTGTTACAGGCAGCGGTCGATTACATCGCCGGGTTAGGAGGAGGCATAGTTGAAATCAGCGAGGGTGAGTATCTTATGTACGACTCGCTGCATCTGCGAACGAACGTTACCATTCGCGGCAAAAAGGGCAAAACGGTTTTGCGCAAAGCAGATGGCGTAGTATCTGCTTTGGCTCTCGACGGCGATTTTGGTGAGCAGCAATTCACAGTAGAAAATCCGGCAGGTTTTGCGGTCGGCGCCGGCGTGGCGATTTGGGACGACCAGGCAGGGGGATTTCATACTACCATCGCTCGTATCACCGGAAGCAATGAAAATACATTTTCCATTGATAATCCCTTGATGGCGGACTGTATGGTGAATAATAAGGCAAAGGCCGCGACGGTTTTTCCTGTTGTCAGTGCGTATAATGTTGAAGCGGCAAGAATTGAAAGCCTTGTTATAGACGGCAATAAAAAGTCCAATGTCCACTTGAACGGATGCCGAGGTGCGGGGATTTTTCTTTACCGGGCTTTTGGAACGGTCATTCAAGGCTGCGTAGTACGTAATTACAACGGCGATGGAATCAGTTTTCAGCAGTCTAATGATGTCACCGTGTTAGACTGTATTAGTGAAGACAACGCTTCCCTGGGGATTCATCCCGGAAGCGGTTCGCAGCGTCCGCTCGTACGCAAGTGTATTGCCCGCCGCAATGGAACGGACGGGCTGTTTTTATGCTGGCGGGTTCGGCACGGGCTGTTTGAGGGAAACGATCTCGAAAGCAACGGTCGGTTCGGTATTTCCATCGGGCATAAGGATTCCGACAATTTATTACGTCGCAATATTGTCCGTCTGAACAATCAGGATGGCATTTTCTTCCGCAACGAATCTCTTGGAATGGCTGCACATCGTAATCGTATCGAAGAAAATATCATCGAAAATAACGGGACCGGTGGAGAAGCCGCCGGGATTCGCATTCGCGGCTATACGAACGATTTGGTATTCAGAAATAATATAATTCGGGATACACGAACGGATAGCTCACAGACACAAACCGTTGGAATTCGTATCGAAGAGCAAGTTGGCAGCATCATCCTTGAAGGTAATCAAATAGAGGCCAAAAATCAAATCGACGACCGGCGGGCATCAAAACCAAAATAGGGCATAAGAATATTGTTTATTTACTTTGAGTGCGAGGATAAATATGAGACAGTCGATTCTGAATTCAAGATTGCGAGTTAAGATGTTTTCAGTAGTTATTTTTTCTTCGCTGCTGTTGGTTTGTGATAATTATCTGTGGGCTGAAAAAACTGGTGAAGTACAGGTATTGAAGAAGACCAGGAAAAAAGGTTTCGTCAAGATAGCCACGATTGGTCCGAGCCCTTTATCTATAAATGAAAATACTGCCCCACAGAAAGTCGTAGAGCAAATGATAGCTCACTGGAGGAATAAATTTGCACAGGTTCTGCCGGACCGGCCTGACCTAATCGTTGTACCCGAGGCCTGTGATAGGCCGTCCGGCTTCAGCCTCAAAAAGAGGCTCCAGTATTATCGCGTTCGCAAAAAACAGGTACAGGATTTTTTTGCCAAGAATGCCAAAGAGAACAACTGTTATATCGTATATTCTGCGGCTCGCCAGATGGAGGACGGGACATGGCGTAACTCAAGTGTAATGCTTGATAGAAAAGGTAACGTCGCAGGTATCTATAATAAAAACCATGTTGTTATAGAGGAGACGACGAAGGCAGGCATTCTTTGCGGCAAAGATGCACCCATCATTGAATGTGATTTTGGCCGGGTCGCGTTTGCAATATGCTTCGACCTGAACTTTGACGAATTGAGGTTAAAGTACGTTAAGGCCAGGCCGGATTTGATTATCTTTTCATCGATGTACCACGGAGGCTTGATGCAGCCATATTGGGCCTATTCCTGCCGGTGCCATTTCGTAGGTGCCATTGCTGGCAGAGCGACACCTTCTCAAATATATAATCCATTAGGGCAGGTTGTTGCCTCTAATACGAATTATTTTGATTTCGCCGTTGCGACCGTCAATCTGGATTGTACGCTGGCACATCTGGATTATAATTGGCAGCGCTTAAAGAAACTAAAAGAAAAGTACGGGCCCAAAGTGAAAATAACCGACCCCGGCTGTCTGGGTTCGGTGTTGATTTCAAGCGAAGACGAGAAAGTAAGTGTGGAAGAGATGATAAAAGAATTTGAAATAGAACTACTGGACGATTATATGATAAGAGCATTGGCACATCGGCACAAGCCGGGAAATATGGAATAAGGAGAAAAAATGAAACAGCTGAATCGCAGAGAGTTTGTGAAAGGTTCATTAGGTACATTGGCGACATTAACAATGCCCCTGAGGGGAAGCTTTGCCGCCAATGAGAAGGTCATTATTGGAGTGATGGGACTTGGCGGCCGGGGAACATACCTGGCTGAGAGGTTTGCTGCAAGGCCGGATGCAGAAGTCGCATATCTTTGTGACCCGGACACCAGACGTTTTGCCAGGGCAAGAAACGTGGTGGAAGAAGCCCAGGACAAAAAGCCGAAAATGGTACAGGATTTTCGCAGGATTCTTGACGATTCCGGCGTAGATGTACTTATTAATGCAACTCCTGACCATTGGCACGCACTGGGTACCATCATGGCCTGTCAGGCAGGCAAAGACGTCTATGTGGAAAAACCCATGGCTCATAACATCTGGGAGGGAAGAAAAATGGTTGAAGCTGCGCGAAAGTACAAGCGGGTAGTACAAGTCGGCATGCAGTCGCGCAGCGCCCCGTATATGAAAAAAGCTGTCGAGTACATACGGTCCGGAAAACTCGGCGATGTGTACCTTATTCGTGTCTTTAACATGATGAAGCACTCAATGATGAGGAAAGGGGCCAGCCGGCCTGTTCCCGAAGGCTTTGATTATGATATGTGGTGTGGGCCTGCGCCGAAGCTGCCCTATAATCCGAATCGCTCTTGGCTAAACCAGTGGGAGTATAGCTGCGGCCCCATAGCCGGCGATGCAGTTCATCAAATCGACTTGGCCAGATACCTCTTCGGGGACAAACCTTATCCGGATACCGTTTCCAATACAGGCGGGATTTGCGCTTTGCGCGATGGCAGAGAAACTCCGGATACTCAGTTGGCAGCGTATGAATATGGCGATTTTACATTACTGTCTGAGTCTGCCCTTTGGATGCCGTATATGAAGAAAACGCCGTCGAGTGTCCGGGATTCGGATAAGTTTCCCAATTGGCCTTTCAGCAGCACCAAAATTGAGGTATTGGGTACGGAAGGCTTTATGTATGTTGGCAGGCATGGCGGCGGCTGGCAGGCCTACGACTCAAATGGTGAATTGGTCCATTCGGAATATGGCCGACAGGGGGATAAAGAGCATCAGGACAATTTCATCGATTGTATTCGAACCCGTAAGAAACCTAATACGGATGTCGAACAGGGTCACTATTCGGTTCTACTCTGTCATCTGGCTAATATATCGTATCGTGTCGGCAATCGCAAACTTACTCTTGACCCTAAAACCGAATCCTTTGTCAATGCCCCGGAAGCCAATAAGTACCTGAAGCGTACGTACAGGGCTCCGTGGATAATACCTGACAAAATATGAGGATGTATACTATGAGATCTATGCAAAAGATGCTGGGCCTGTTATTGGTTTTTTTTATGATAGCAGTGGCTGCAGGTGGAGAGAGCTGGCCGCAGTTCAAATACGATTGTCGGCATTCAGGCAATGTACCCGATAGAAGTGTGGCATCGCCGCTCGGATTAGTAGGTGCTGTTCCATTGACTGATGCTGTATTTACAGCACCCGTAGTGGCGGATGGACGCGTTTATGTAGTGGATGGGGCAGGTGTGGCATTTTGTATCGATGCTGCCACTTTAAAGGTTTTATGGAAGTTCGAGAGCAAAGGCGGCAAAGCCAACTGTAATAATGTATCATCGCCGGCTATCGCAGGACGTTATCTTCATTTTGGTACGATGACCGGTTCTTACTACGTGCTGGATGCAGCCAGTGGAAAAGTAGCCCAAGAGATTACCTGTAACGAACCGATTTTTAGCACACCCATAGCAGCCAATGGCCGATTATACTTTTCCACGCTTGGCTCACAAATCTATGCCCTTGAACCGAACGGGACAGTTTGCTGGAAATGGGATTTCGTCAAGGAGGTTATGGGCTTCACAGGTAATCGTTGGAGTGGTCAGGATTGGTATAAGCACAAAGGTGGAAGGGTGACACCGAACGAGCAGTTTTGTTGTTCGAGAAACTTAGCGATGTATGGTAAAACGCTGGTTATCCCGACGGGTGGATACGTTGTTTGGCTGGAAGACCTCGGCAAAGAGGCTGAGCTTCGCGCGACCCAAACTCCCCGTAATGTCACCCTTGGGCTAAGTATTGGTGAGGATGGAACAGTCTATCGGCAATGGACCCTATTAGACAATGGTGGCAGGGTAGATACACTACAACTTCGCCAGGGCAAAGTGGAGCAGGCTTATGTCGGTGGAACAAGGACAAGTACAAGCGGAGGACTGCTTAGTTTTTGTTCCGTGAGCTTGCGCGGCAAAGATGTTTATCGGTGTCGTCCGGAGCAGAATTTTGCTTTCTGCAGGCATATTTCGGGCCAAGAACAGCCGCAGTATCTCGGAGGATACCCATCCATAGCATCGCCAATCCTTCTTCACAATTCGGCTGTATTTGGCGGCCTTGATGGAAGCCTTTATGTGGTGCCGCTGTCCGACGGTGGTAAGGTATGGTCGTTCAAGACAGGTCTCGGAAAGGCAATTTCCGCTCCTGTTGCCGTATGCGATGGTCATATTTACTTCGGTTGTGAGGATGGTTACCTGTATATCCTGGGGCCTGGAGGTAAAGCAAATCTGCCGACAAAAGACCTACAACTTTCGAAAATTCGAAGCCCTCTTACGAGCAGCTTAGCTGATACTAAGTACGACCGTTTTACCAGCTTCGGAAACTGGGCAAATACAAATGTGGATAATCAGGGAATAAAACCACCTTTCAAAATCAGTTGGATTCGAAGGTTCGAAGGCACAGCCAAGCATTTTTCCACATTTGGCCGAGGCCGAATGTACACGCATACCGCGGAGGGACAGATATTTGCCGTGGAGCAGGAAACCGGTCGATTATTATGGCGAGAGTATTTTCCCGGTGTGCACATCTGCTACACCTCACCTCTTTATTACAACGAACGTTTGTTGGTTCCTCAGGCAGGTCTTGAGAGATGTCGACTCCGTTGCCTGAACGCCGCGACCGGCAAGCTAATGTGGGAAGCGCCTTTTGCCGGCTCGCCCAGTTGGAACCGACAGCTCCCTCCGGTTGTGAACGAAAATCTTGCGATTTATATGTTTGGTACTGGTCGGTACGGCGAGTACGCGCCTAATGAACCCGGCGAACAACTTGAATGGCTTTTTGAACACCAGAATAATCCCAGTTTTCCACAAAGCCATAAACCTTTGTTGCGTGCCTACGACATTGACACCGGCAGAGAGGTTTGGACAAGGGATTTTTCAGAATTTGGCTCCGGTGGTGATGATGCCGGTGTTTGTTTGTTAGATGGAAAGCTTTACTACTCCTGTTATTTTGGATATTCGGCAAAGACAAAAAGAGGTCTGCCGAGTGCAAAAGGCCTCACCGCCGCTCTTGATCCTCTAACGGGTCGAGTTATCTGGCTGACGACTAAGTACTTTATTCATGGCGGCTGCACCATCTCCGCAGAGAATAACCGTCTGTATTTAGGCGGGTACAACAAGCTCGAGGCAGGTCAAAGCTTGGTGTGGTGTGTGAACGCTCAGGATGGTTCATTGTTCTGGAAGTCCGACCCAGTCAGGGAAGCCATTCAGGTGGTAACAATAGGCCCGAGATTCCTGTTTGTGCATGCCCAGTATCGAAACGGCTTTCTATTGGATAAGGAAACCGGAAAAATCCTGACCACACTCACTCAGGGCTATAAGTGCACGCGGTTCACCCTCTCAGAACCATATCTACTCGGCTCCAATATGGACATATATGATTTATCAAATCTAAATGATATTAACTTAATTTCTTCCGGACCGCGTCTGGATCCAAGTGAGTGCATTGGTACTGTCGTTTCTAATGGCCGCATTTTCTATACGTGTCACGGCGGCGGCCTGCAGGTTTCTCAGTTATATGGAGCAGAGGCTTTTTCCTTTACCGTTCCCTGGGACCTTATATTCCCTTCCGTAAAGACCATTAACAACTATTAGCACTATTCGTCAAATGTGCCTTTGCTTTCTATCGGGCGATTTCCTTGCGCAGCCACTCGAGGCTTTGCTCAATCTTGCCGGGCGCTGCTTCGGATTCTATGGACAGGACACCATCCCACTTGGTTTCTTTTAATAGTTCGATACAGCCTGCGATGTTCTCGGCGTTGACGCCTTCACCGATACTGACCACGGATGTGGCGATACCCGTTTCACCGCCGCGTACCGCTTTTGCAAGCTCTTCACTGACGTCTTTTATGTGGCAATGTGAAAGCTTATCACGGAAACGTCGAAGAAACTCCACAGGGTCTTGACCGGCTATGAATGTATTGCCCGTATCGAGGTTCATCCTCAGATAAGGCGAGTCGAAAAAGTTTAAGATTTGCTCCATCGTGTCTGGATTCGTCGTATACGGCCCGTGTGGTTCGACATTGATAATAATATCGTGACTTTCGGCCCACTCCAAAACTACGCGGTAGTACTGCTTCATCAGTACCATCACTTCATCATCGGAGTATCCTTCCGGCTTTCGGCTGCCGTCAGTGGTGTCCACACATGGGCATCCAAGGGCTTTAGCGAACTGGATGGTGCGAATTGTGTAGCCGATACCGCGATACTGGCCCTCGGGACACGACATCGGATAGGCGGCGTCAAGCTGCGAGGTTTTTAAGCCCATCGAGTCCAGGTAACTCTTCAGTTTCAGAGGGTCAGAGTGCAGCGGGATATGGGGATTATACCCCAACGCCTGGACGAAGTAGTCTCCGTCAATCGTACCGAACTCGATATATTCCATATTGTTGTCTTTGGCAAACTGGCAGGGGACCTCGTACGTCACATCGAAGTGCCGCCAGTTGTCTACGTGCATACCTAACTTTAACATAATTTCACTCCTTTTATAGTCAATAGAATTGCTTAAGTTCTTATTAGCGGGCAATTATACCCGAATCAACAGTTGAATTAAAGCTATTATACAAACAATTCCTGGCGCCGAGATTATGTTTTTAGGAATCCATTTATTTACGTGCCTATAAGGCATCCGATGGGTGGCAGCCTCAAAGCCGAAGGCTTTGGGGATGGTAACCTTCAACGTCATTCTGAGCGCAGCGAAGAATCTCATCGGTAGGGTGTGCACCGCACACCAATTCTAAATTCTTCATTCTAAATTTCAAATTACCCTAATTATCATTCATCAATTATCTTTAATCATTTTTATTACGTGCCTATAAGGCAACTCGAATCCTACAACAAAGTTGACATTCTATCTCCGGAAGCCCCGCCACTTGTTGGCGGGGTTGCCTTTATATTTCGTATGCCTTTATATTTAGCCCCGAATCCCTGCATGCAGTAGGCAGGGACCCAGTAGGCAGGGATCCAGAAAATTTTCCCCTCCTTACTCCTTGCTCCTTACTCCTTATTTTTTCGTGCTTATAAAGCACTTTTTTCTTTCCCTTTTCAATTCTTTTGTGGTTCCTCGCCAGCCCGCTTTCGGGTAAGCTTCCTTCGCGATGCTTAGGGCGAGAGAGTTGGCGTTAAAATACTTAACTAAAGTATGTTAGTAAGAACTGCTCTGTAAATCCAATTACACTGCTAACACTTTCTTTGTCGAACTTGTCCCACTCTGCATGAAAAGCTTTATTCCTAAGTTTAACATAGCTTTGAACTATTGGAGCTTGTGCTCCTTTAATTACGCCTTTAGCTTTAAGCGCATTTATAACTTCGGACATGTCTTTCTCATCCATATCCAAATTTTCTTTTATCGCCACACGCTTCAAAGCATCCTCAAGCGCAGCACATGCAAGAACCGCTGCAACATCTTTGTTATCATCCAATGCCTCTTTTGCCAAAGCTATAAAATCTGCAAATATCCCAGCAGATACCTGACCTTCTACCGTAAATAACCAACCTCCTTCAATTTCTGCTTTAGCAGCTTTAAGAATATTTATTCCAGCTTCAGTGTGAGATGGACCACTGACTTTCACATGTTCAATAAATTCTTTATAATATGTTTGATGAGGACCAAAGATGTTTTCCAAGAACGAAAGTGAAGCAGAACGAAAACCTCTAAATTTGCCGTTATTTACGAAAGAACCGAAACCTTCATCTTTCTCTGTTGATAAAGCTTCATTCCCAAGCCCTATCAATTCATCAATTCTTTTCAGTATATCTTCGGTCATCATATTATTGTACCCTTTTTACTTTCTCGCAAAATACAATACAAATATAAAATCTGTAAACTTGTCCCCGCGTAAGCAGGGATGGAATCGTTTACGCAGTCATTGCGAGGAGCAAATCGACGCGGCAATCTCAATACTTTTTACTTTTGCCTTTTAACTTTTTCTTTTTTCTCACTGGGGAAAAGGTCTTATTCTTGTTATTGCTACATTGTATCCCATTGCCCGCATAGAACCTACTCTATTCAGCAAATCAACCTTAGCAAAAGTTGTTAAAGTTCCATTTAACCATTCGGAAGTCTTTTGTGGATTGGCAGACACTGTGTGACTTGTCTTGTCATCATAAATAGCATAAATTATTTCAAACTGATTTTTGTATTTTGGGCTAAGACTGGCTAGTAATTCCCGATCACTATCAGTCAACTCATTTCCTTCTCGCTTTAGATCTGCCGTATGCACCTTTTCTCTAAATTGAGCATCTTCCGCATATAGTTGAGATGAAACAAAGCCCTGTGCAAATAGTTCTCGCAAGGCCGCACCACAATCGTTCTTGACATGTATTAGCCGAACAATTCCATTATCACCATTTAATAAATCACAAAATTCAATGCCGCCACGTTGATTATCAATGCTGACCAATTTATGGTCAAGACACAAATAAGAAGCATTGGACTGATTAAACCGAAACTCACCATTTCGTCCACTATGCTGAGTGTTATCCCACTGACTAAGTCCTAAATCGTCTGGGTTAATAAAGACCACATTATCAATCTCTGAGTTTAGCTTAATTATGTACTCATCGTTTGCCTTATACCACAGCTTATTGTTTATAAAATAATATTCATTATCAAGAATAACGTCACCGCATATATAATAGAACAATTCCTTTTTCTGAACTGTTTCATCATCAAATGCTACCTCAAGCTGTAGCCGTTGAAAGACTTTTGTTTTATCAACTTGAGAATATAACATCATCCCTGCCTGAACAAAAACTTCCAAATAATTTTCGCAATCAACTTTTTGACTGGCCTGACCCCCGAAAACTGTACCATTGCGAATTAGAGGGTATCCGATAAAATTAACGCTTTTTTAATGAAGGGATACCCAGATGAAACGTAAATTTCACACACCGGAACAGATAGTTAGAAAG
>Ga0315537_1002822_pt1 | contig 13088 bp, 14 predicted proteins | sample SalMarSW160270MG_FD_203091 | JGI IMG/M metagenome (GOLD analysis project Ga0315537, IMG submission 203091) | Salt marsh sediment microbial communities from the Plum Island Ecosystem LTER, Massachusetts, United States - Salt Marsh Sediment SW1602-70 ... | reverse complement strand
CCGGGGTCTCTCTGCGATTGCGGGTGGCTCCGCTCAGCCGAGACCCTTCGGAGGCTCGACCTTGTTGGCGGGGTCGTTGACGTTGGTGATGTCCAGCATCATGCCGTACGTGCCGGAGTTCCCACCGCTTGAGTAGTTGAAGGAGAAGACGCCGCTGACCGGGTAGTTGCCGTCCTTGGCGATCCAGAGATCGGCCGTGAAATCGGACACGCCAGCCACGCCGTACCCAAGCGCCAGCTGCTCGCTGCCCTTGAAGTGGATGCAATCCACGCCGTTCTTGTTCTCGCTGCCGGTCACGTTCCACTCGGCGACGTCTTTGTCGAACCAACTGCTATAGTCGCCCGCGATATCGACAAGATCGTCGAAGGTCGTGTCTTCGCTCGGCACCCACATGTCGCCAAAGCCGACCCACGCCTGGTCGCCGATCACGATCGTGCTCGCGCCCATCACGTCGACCTGCGCCGACTTGACGGGCTTGTTGACGACGACCCCGGAGATGGTCATGGCCTCGTCCCACGACCCCGAGCCGGCGACGTACTTGTACGAGAACCTATAGCTGTCGAGGCTGTCGAGATTGGCCGCCAGGCCCGACGACAAGCCGTCGCCGTTGCCGTCGCCGTTGCCGTCGCCAGAATCTGCCGACGCCTGGCCGCCCGGTGTGGCCGAGCTCCCGGGCGCTTGAGTGGTCGAGCTGCTGCCGCAAGCCGTCACGGCCAGGGCGATTGCCAGCACGACGAGAAGGGCCAGCAGGCCGCCGGCCTTCTTCTCGAGCATCTGAGTCATCCACGACCTCCCCAGGATTGATGCCGCGATAGCGGCAATCGGGCCCCCCACGGTGAGTGGCTTGCGATCACGGTAGCACGGAATCCTCGCGCCGCAGAGTCGTCTCGCGGGCCGATCAACGACTCCCGCCGTCGGGCAAGCTCGCCACTCTGCGCCGGCAGCGAGAGACCCCGGCCGAATGACCGGGGTCTCTGTGCAGATGCTACCGAAGCGGCCTAGAGCGCGGTCTTGGGCGCCTCGACCTTGTTGGCGGGATCGTTGACGTTGGTGACGTCCATGACGACCTCCCAGACGGCCTTGCCATCCTTGGTGGCGACCATCGACACGTTCACCGGGTAGCCGCCGTCAGTGGCAATCCAGACGTCGGCGGTCCAGGTCGCGCCCTCGAGATTCGGCGCGTTCACGGAGATCGCGGCGAGCGCCTCCGAGCCGGCCTGGTAGTGATCGGCATTGACGCCGTTCTTCTCGCCCGAGCCGACCTTGGCGAAGTCGTCCATCCCGCCGCCGGTGACGAGGTCGTCATACATCGCGGCCGGGATGAAGGCGTCGGCCATGCCGGATCCGCCCGCCGGCGTCGCGATGAAGCCCATGCCACCCATGTTCATGTACTGGGTGCCGCCCACCATGATGATGCGGACACCGGGCATCGTGATGTCGTAGGCGGGCTCGGGCTTGACGATGACGATGCCGCTGATCGCGACAGCCTCGTCGCCCGAGACGCCGCTCATTGCCGACAACCCTGCGGTCATCCTCGGATCGAGGATCGTCATCTTGAACCTGTAGCTGTTGATGCTCGCGAAGGCCTCTCCGGCACCGGAGAGGTCGCCGCCGCCGTTGCCGCCGTTGCCGCCGTTGCCGCCGGGCTCCGTGCTCGCCGACTCCTGGCCGCCGGGGGCAGCCGAGCTGCCCGGCGCCTGAGTGCTCTCGCTGCTTCCGCAGGCCGCCACGGCGATGGCCAGCACGGCCAGCAGGACGAGCAGGCCGCGTCCCTGCTTGGCCAAGACTTGAGTCATCCAGTACCTCCCCAGGATTTGATGCCGCACCAGCGGCAATCGGGCCCCACCACGGTGAGTGGCTTGCCACCAAGGTAGCACGGAATCCTCGGGTGGCCGAGCCTCCTCGCAGGCCGATCACCGTCCGCGACGCCTCCCGGCCGCGCTTGACGCATCCCGACCGAGCCCGCATCCTTCCCGCCATGGGATCGAATATGCGCACCTGCTCCTGTACCTCGCGGCGGCCCCGCCGCAGGAGGTAGCAGGCTGCCTCGCGCTCACGGCGCGAGAGGTCGCAAAGGGGCCGCGGATCCGCAAACGGACCGCGGTTTTCGTTACCTCAGCGGAGCCCGGGTCGCCGCTAGAGCCATCCCGCCCCGCCCGCTCAGAACCGAGGTAACGAATGTCTTCCGCCGCCAAGCCCGCACCATCCGCCGCCGCCGATCCTCTCGGCGGGCTGGCCCAACGCATCCACGATGCCGTGAGCAGTGACACCGGGTGCCGGCTCCCCAAGGCGCGCGCGGGAGCCTGGGTGCGCTCCCTGCTCGACACTCTCTTCCCCCAGGCGGCCGAGCGGGTGTACAGCACCCCGCGCGAGCTGCGGGACGCCTTCGTCGCCTCGACGGCCGAGCTGCGGGCGCTGCTTCGGCCCCTCGAGGACGAGATCGACCCGGCCCAGGTCTCTGACGCCTTCTTCGAGGTGCTGCTGGAGATCCATCGCCAGCTGGTCGTGGATGCCGAGGGGATCGAACGCGGCGATCCGGCAGCCGAGAGCGTGGACGAGGTGATCCTCGCCTACCCCGGCTTCCTGGCCATCGCCGTCCACCGCATCGCCCACCGCTTCTACGAGCTGGAGGTGCCGCTGCTGCCGCGCGTCCTGGCCGAGTGGGCTCACGAGCGAAGCGGCATCGACATCCACCCCGGCGCCACGCTGGGCCACCCGGTGATCATCGACCACGGCACGGGCATCGTGATCGGCCAGACGGCGGTCATCGGCAACAACGTCAAGATCTACCAGGGCGTGACCCTGGGCGCGCTGTCGGTCAACAAGAACCTGGCCTCGACCAAGCGCCACCCCACGATCGAGGACGACGTGGTCATCTACGCCAACGCCACGATCCTGGGCGGCGAGACGGTCATCGGCCGCGGCAGCGTCATCGGCGGCAACGTCTGGCTGACCTCCAGCATCCCGCCCGATTCGACCGTGTACCACCGCAGCGAGGTCCACGTCCGGCAGGGCCGGGCCGAGTTCGAAGGCCCCGACTTCGTGATCTGAGCGGCCGTCCGAACCAGAAGGCCGCTCCCGCGTCCCATACGAACAGAGGAGAACTTCCGTGACCAAGGTCAACAACGTCCTCGAGACGATCGGCAACACGCCCCACGTCAGGCTCAATCGCCTCTTCGATCCCCGAGTCGAGGTCTGGGCCAAGCTCGAGCGCCAGAACCCAGGCGGCAGCATCAAGGACCGCATCGCCCTTTCGATGATCGAAGACGCGGAGGAGCGCGGGGTTCTTCAGCCCGGCGCGACCATCGTCGAGCCGACCTCCGGCAACACCGGCGTGGGCCTGGCCCTCGTGGCCGCCGTCAAGGGCTACAAGCTCATCCTCACTATGCCCGAATCGATGTCCATGGAGCGGCGCCGGCTGATGGCCGCCTACGGCGCGTCTTTCGAGCTGACGCCCCGCGAGCTCGGCATGCAGGGCGCCGTCGACAAGGCCCGCGAGCTGGTTGAGAAGATCCCGGGCGCCTGGATGCCCGGCCAGTTCGAGAACCCGGCCAACATCGCCGTCCACAAGAAGACCACGGCCGAGGAGGTCGCCCGCGACTTCCCCGAAGGCCTGGACTACGTCTTCGCCGGGGTCGGCACCGGCGGCCATGCCACGGCCGTCGGCGAGGTGCTGCGGGCCCGCTGGCCCAAACTGCAGGTCGTCGCCGTCGAGCCGGCGGCCTCGCCCATCCTGAGCGGCGGCAAGGCCGGCCCGCATCCGATCCAGGGTATCGGCGCCAACTTCATCCCGGAGAACTTCCATCGAGACGCGGTGAGCGCTGTAGCGACGGCGGCTGCGCCGGACGCCTACGCCTACGCCGTGCGTGCCGCCCGCGAGGAAGGCCTGCTGGTCGGGGTTTCGTCGGGGGCGGTGCTGGCGGCGGTGGCTGCCAGGCTGCCGGAGATCGCCGACGGGGCGCGCATCCTGGCCTTCACCTACGACACCGGTGAGCGCTACCTGTCCGTCCCGGGGCTCTTCGACGCCGAGTCGGAGGCCTCAGCGGCCGTCTGAGGCCGCCCCTGACGCCGGCCGTGACACGGCCAAAGCATGAGCTTCTACGTCAACGATAAGGAATTCGCTTAGGGCCATCCGCAATCCTAGATTCGTGGCGCCGCGCCCTGCCGCCGGCGCCACGTTAGGACCATTCTTGAGCGGTAGAACGCGGCAACGAGACGCCGCGTCCCGGCTCGGGAGATGGCCGTGCGGGCTGAGCTGGCTCGCCACTTCGACGTCATCGCCGTCATCTGGGCCCTGACCCTGATGGTCGGCTTCATGCTGGTCACTCTGTCTCGCGCGGAGCTGACCAACGACCAGTGGTCGTACCAGCCGGAAGGGCCTGCCTGGGTAGTGCCGGCCGGGCACTGAGGCGGGCCGCGCTTCTCGTCTCCCGGCGCTCCTCGCTCCGCCCGCCCTTAGGCGGCCGCCTCTTCCTCCAGGGCGCTGTGCAACTCCAGCGAGTGATCGCGCAGCCAGCGCCGCCACTGGCGGTGGTCCGGGCGGCGCGAGGCGACCATCTCCCAGAACTGCGGGCCGTGGCCGAAGACCCTCAGGTGCGCCAGCTCGTGCACGACCACGGTCTCGAGGGCCTCCGGGGGCGCCAGGACGAGGCGCCACGAGAACGACAGGCGCCGCGAGCGGGAGCAGCTGCCCCATCGCGTCCGCGTGTCACGGAGCGTCACCGCGGCCGGAGCCACTGCCAGGGCGGGGGCGTGGCGGTCTATCTCGCGATGGATCGCCAGCCGGGCCTTCTCGCGCAGCCAGCTCTCCAGGATCTCCGACAGCCCGCGCCGCTCACCCAGGCCAAGAGCTACGACAAGCTCATCGCCGGCATCGCCACCCTCGCGGGTGATGATCGTGCGGCGGTGGCGGCCGTCCGGCCGCAGGACCCGGACGCGATGCGCGACTCCCCGATAGCGGACGAAGCCCCCGTCGCACACCGGCCCGAAGGCCCGAACCGTCTCGCGCTGGCGAGAGTGCCGGTCGAGGTGGCGCCGCAGCCAGCGCTCGCGCTGGCCCAGGAAGGCCTCGGCCATCCGCTCGGCCTCGTCGCGGCCTCGCGCGGCACGATTGGGGACGGTCACGACGGTCCCGGCCCTCGGATCGACGGTGACTCTCAGGTTCCGTGCCCTCGCCGATTGCCTCACGGTGCATTCGACGCGCCCGCCCGGGAGCCGGAGGTGCGTCTGCCATTCGGCCGTGGTGGTCATGCCCGAATCGTACCGCCTGCGGGCCAAACGCACCCGCCCGACGAGCGCGTCACACCACCGGGTGTCGCCCCGTCTCCCCAGCGCAGTTCCAACGACGGCGGCGCGGGGCCCGAGGGGCAAGGGCCTCCGCCGCAAGACCGAGGGGGTCGCCGGTGACGGACGGCGAACCCGAGGGGATTGATGAGGGGGAGAGAGGGCCCGGCAGATGCCGGGCCCTCGATCTTTTGCCAGGTTCTGCCCGGCGCACCAGATGCCCCAAACCACCTGCCCGCAAAGGGGCCGTCTTGGAGCAACATTCGCGGGCGCGTGGGGCTATAGCTCAGCTGGGAGAGCGCCTGCATGGCAGCAGCCGGCACTGAGCGGTCAACTTTCGAGCGTGGGCTGGGGGTTTCCGGCGAGCGATTCGGGCCCAGCTATCGGCTCTCATCGAGCCCACCGGTCCCGGCGGATCAACCGACGGGCGCGGCGGCTGCGAAGGCGTTCCGGATGGTCGTATAGCACCCGCAGGTCATTGCCTCAAGCTCGGCCGGATCGAGGATCGTCACGAAGCCGCGCCGGTGGAGGATCGCGCCGGCCTGTTCCAGCACGTCGATGGCCAGCGTGACTTTCGGCCGCGACGCCCCGAGCATCCCGGCGAGCAACTCGTGCGTGCAGGGAAACTCTTCGCGCTCGATCCGGTCCCTCGTCGTCAGGAGGCAGCGCGCCATCCGCGCCTCGAGCGGGTGCAGGCGGTGGCAGGCGGACACCTCGACACAGTCGACGAACCGGGCACCCAGGTACCGGAAGATGGCGGACCGGAACGTCTCGCTCTCGTCGAGCAGAACGCGCAGGTCCGCGGTCGCGATCTGGGCGATTTCCCCGGCGATCAGGCAGACGATCTCGGTTGGCGCCGGCACCCCACCCAGAGCGGGAGCAAGCTCGATCGCTCCCTCGCGGCCGACTGTGGCGATCGAGGTGAAGCTGCCGAGGGGATCGGCTACCACGAGCGAGAAGAGGCCGCCGAGGGGGAACGTCACCAGGCCCATCGGTTCGCCGGGCCGGTAGACGACCTCGCCCCGCGCCGTCTCCCGGACGGCCATCCCGGGCGTGACCTTCTCGAGGAGCGTCTGGGGCAGGGAGGCCAGCAGCTTGTTCTGGGGGATCTCGTTCGTTACCACCATAGACTCCCGATTCCGTGCCCGCGTCATTCGGCGCAGCTCAAGTGTAGGCGCCGCTCCGTATCTGTTCCGCCCGGCACAGACGGCCCCTCGTAGGGTGGTGTTTAGTAAAGAACCGGTCCGACCGGATGTCTTCCGGCCGCGCGCGTGTAGATGCGTCCAGGAGGTTTCCAATGGCCGAGGGCAAAAAGTTCGTCGTCATGGCCACCCACGGTCCCGACAACCCGGAGATGGCCACGCTCCCGTTCGTCATGGGCGCGGCTGCGGCCGCCGCCGACGTCGAGGTCGTGATGGGGTTTCAGGGGGAGGGCGTTAGCCTCGTCAAATCCGGCGTCGCGGAGACGATCAACGCCCCCGGATTCAGGCCACTGGCCGAACTCCTCCAGACGATTCGCGAGTTCGGCGGAACGTTCCTCGTAGGTGGGCCGTGCATCAGTAGTCGTGGCATCGTCGAGGCCGACCTCGTGGAAGGCTCGCACGTCGTCACCGCCGGCCGCTTCGTGGCCGAGATCGCGTCCGCGACCAACGTCCTCTGGTACTAGGAGCCCCCGATGACAACGCAACTGACTGACGCCGAGGTCTCAGGCCTTGGCGAGACGACCGTAGTCGACGCTCGCGGCGCGGCCTGCCCCGGACCGATGATCGAGGCCAAGAAGGCGATGAGCGGCGTCGCCGTGGGCGCGGTCATGGAGGTCTGGTCCAGCGATTCGCAGACACAGGAAGATGTGGGCATCTGGACCGAGATGGCCGGCCACACGTACCTCGGCGTGATCTCCGCCCGCGGATACGAGCGGATCTTCATTCGCCGCGGCAAGTAGCCCCGGCACGTGTCTTCTCCGGAGAAAGGCGTCGTCGTCGTGCCCGAAGGGCAGCCGCGCGTGCTCGTCTTCTCGACCAACGCGATCTCCGACCCGGGGATCGACCTGGCCGGGAGTCTGCACATGCACTACTCGCCCGAAGTGGTCGTGATCAGCCTCCCGTGCACGAGCGCGATCAGGCCGGACTGGATCCTGTTCGCGCTCGAGCAGGGCTTCGACGGCGTCTTCATCTCGTCGGACGGCGACGAGTGCGCCTACCTCGCCGACTGCGCAAAGCGATCGGTGCAGATCATGTACCGGGCGCAGGACCTCCTCGCCGAGCACGGGATCGACGACCGGCGGCTGAAGATGGCGGCCATCTGCTCCGTCTGCGCCGAATCGTTCGTCCGCCAGATCCAGGAGTTCACGGCCACACTCGAGACGCTGAGGGTGGCCTGATGGACTACGACGTCCTCGTCGTCGGCAGCGGGATCGGCGGCATGGAGTCGACGCTCAAGCTCGGCGACATGGGCTACCGGGTCCTGGTGGTCGAGAAGGAGCCGAGCGTCGGCGGCCGGATGGTCCTGCTCTCCAAGGTCTTCCCCACGCTCGACTGCGCCAGCTGCATCGCCACGCCCAAGATGGCCGCCACGGCACATCACCGCAACGTGACGGTGCTGACCGACTCGGAGGTCGCCGCGATCTCGCGCGACGGCAACGGTCGCTTCGGCGTCCGGGTCCACACGAAGCCGCGGTACGTGGACCCCGCGGCCTGCACCGGCTGCCGCCAGTGCGAGCAGGCCTGCACCGTGGCCGTCCCCGACGAGTGGAACGGCGAGATGGTCTCTCGCCGGGCCGTGTACATCGCCTATCCACAGGCGATCCCCCAGAAGGCGCTCATCGAGCGGCGCGGCACCTCGCCGTGCACCGACGCGTGCCCCGCTGGGATCAAGGCCCACGGCTACGTGTCCCTCGTCCGGAGCGGTCTCTACGAACAGGCCTTCCAGCTGATCCTCGAGGCGACACCCTTGGCCGGCACGCTCGGCGCCGCCTGCTACGCCCCATGCGAGACCGCCTGCACGCGCGGCGACCTGGAAGGGCCGGTGGCGATCCGGCGGCTCAAGCGGTTCGTGGCCGAGCGCCACTATGCCGTCGCGAACGGCCCGGGCGTGACGCCAGCGACGCCGAACGGCAAGCGCGTGGCCGTCGTCGGCTCCGGTCCGGCTGGCCTCACCGCCGCGTGGCAGCTGGCACGGGCGGGCTACGGCGTCCGGATCCTCGAAGCGGGCCCCGAGCCTGGCGGGTTCCTGCGCCAAGCGATCCCGACCTACCGGTTGCCCGCGGACCTCGTGGCCCGGGACATCGCCAACGTCACGGCGCTCGGCGTGGAGATCGCCACGGACTCGCCCGTCCGGGACGTTGGCACACTCAAGGCCGAGGGCTACGACGCGGCCCTGCTGGCGACCGGGACGCCCGGGTCCCGCCCGCTCGGCATCCCGGGCGAGGATCTCGACGGTGTCCAGGCCGGCGTTGACTTCCTGCGCGAGGTGCGGGCAGGGCGGCCGCCGGACCTGGCGGGCAAGCGAGTCGTGGTCGTCGGCGGCGGAAACGTCGCGATGGACGCGGCTCGCACGGCGATCCGGCTGGGCGCAGCGGAGACGATGGTCGCATACCGGCGCGGCCGCGACGAGATGCCGGCGCACCGGGCGGAGGTGGACGATGCGCTCGTGGAAGGTGCGCGCCTGGAACTGCTGGCCGCGCCCTTCGAGGTGATCGGCAACGGCAACGGGCGGCTGACCGGGCTGCGCTGCAGCCGGATGTCGCTCGGCGAGCCGGACGAATCGGGCCGGCGCAGGCCGCAGGCAGTACGGGGAAGCGAGTTCGAGATTCCCTGCGAAGTCGTCATCCCGGCCGTGGGGCTGACGACTTCGGTCGAGACGTTCGCCGGCACCCTCCTGGGAGCGCCTCCCGTGGGACCCGTCGACGGGCTGACCCTGCAGGGTCCCGTTCCGTGGCTGTTCGCCGCCGGCGACGTCGTGACTGGTCCGTCGGACATCGCGCGAGCGGCGGGCCAGGGCCGGCGGGCGGCGTACATGATCGATCGGTGGCTGCGGGGCGAGCGCCTGGGGTCGTTCGATGCCCTCAACGATGGCCTGTCGGCGGTGGCCAGAGCCGAGGTCCTGGCCCGGCAGGCGTCGCACAGCCGGCGCGAGTCCCGGCTGGAGCCGGCGGCGGTTGCGGCGCAGCCGCGAGACTTCGCGCAGCTGGAGCCGCCGATCGGCGAGGACGAGGCGCGGGCCACCGCGGGGCGCTGCCTGGACTGCGGCGTCTGCTCCGAGTGCGGGCAGTGCGTCTCCGCCTGCCCGGCGAACGCGATCGACTTCCGCATGCGCGGCGAGGATCGCTCGCTTGAGGTGGGCGCGATCATCGTTGCCACCGGCTACAGACTCTTCCCCGCCGACCTCAAGCCGCAGTACGGCTACGGCCGTTTCCCCAACGTCATCACCGGGATGCAGATGGAGCGGCTGCTCGCACCGACGCGGCCGTACACGAGCGTCCTTCGCCCGAGCGACGGGAAGATCCCGATGCGCATCGCCTACGTGATGTGCACCGGTTCCCGCGACGAGAGCGTCGGCAATCCGCTCTGCTCGAAGTTCTGCTGCATGTACTCGCTCAAGCAGAACCAGCTGATCATGGGGGTCCTGCGGTTCGCGGAGGTGACCGTCCACTACATCGACGTCCGCGCCGTGGGCAAGGGCTACGACGAATTCTTCGAGCAGACGAAGGGGATGGGGGTCAACTTCCTCAAGGGCCGCATCGCCGAGATCCGGGAGACGCCGGAATCCAACCTGATCCTGCGCTACGAGGACGTCGATCGAGGCGAGATCGCCGAAGCCGAGTACGACCTCGTGGTGCTGGCCGTGGGCATCCAGCCGAATCATGACCTCGGGCGGCTCCTGGCCGCCGAGGGCATTGCGTTCGACGACCGAGCATACGTCGACGAGGTGGACGAGGACTACAGCCCCGCAGCGACGAGCGTGCCCGGCGTCTTCGTCGCCGGGGCGGTCTCCGGTCCGCGTGACATCCCGGAATCGATCCTGCATGCGGGAGCTGCAGCCATCCAGGTTGCCGCCCACCTCGAGAGCCGGAAGGCGACGGCATGAGCAAGCGCAAGGAGCCCAGGACGGAGCCGCGGATCGCCGTCTACGTCTGCCAGTGCGGCGGCAACATCGGCGACTATGTGGACACCGACCGCGTCATCGAGGCGGTCAAGGCCCTGCCCGGCGTCCAGGTCGCCCGCCACGCCATGTTCACTTGCTCGGACTCGAACCAGCAGGAGATGATCGACGACGTCTTCCGAGAGCACCTCGACGGGTTCGTCGTCGCTTGCTGCTCGCCCAAGCTCCACACGTTCACCTTCCGAGGAGTGGCGGAGCGGGCGGGGGTGAACCCCTATCGCGTGACGCAGGTCAACATCCGCGAGCAGTGCTCCTGGACGCACACCGACGACCCGGCCGGAGCCACGAGAAAGGCGATCAAGCTCGTCACCGCCGGGATCGACCGCGCCCGGCTCACGAAACCCCTCGAACCCGTGGAGGTCCCCACGACGTCGCGGGTCGCCGTCATCGGCGGTGGAGTGGCCGGCATGCGGGCCGCGATCGCGCTCGCGGACATCGGGCTCGCCGTGGATCTCATCGAGCGGGAGGCCAAGCTCGGAGGGCACGTGCGGGAGTTCGGCGAGATGTTCCCGCGCGGCACCGCCGGCCGGGATCTCGTCCGGCGCATGCGCGAGGAGATCAAGCACCGGACGGCGATCGAGGTTCACACGAGGTCGGTCGCCGCCGGCAAGTCGGGGACGTACGGGAACTACCGCCTCGCGATCGAGAGCCGAGGCGAGCGGACGGAGGTCACCGTCGGCCAGATCGTCGTGGCGACCGGGTTCGATACGTACGAGCCACCGGCCGGCGAATTCGGGTACGGCAGCCCGGGCGTCCTGACGCTGCCCCAGTTCCGCCGCCTGCTCGACGAGACCCAGGGGGCGATCACCCGTGACGGCAGGCCGGTCCGGACGATCGCCTACATCTACTGCGTCGGCAGCCGCGACGGCGATCGCTCGTACTGCTCGCGGTACTGCTGCACCGCCGCCGTCCACGCGTCGCTGCTCGCCGCCGGGCGCGACCCGAGTATCCGGCAGTACCACCTCTATCGCGACCTGCGGACCTACGGCCGCAACGAGCTCATGTTCGCCGAATCCCGGAGCCGCGGTTCGTACTACCTGCGTTTCGCCGACGACGATCCGCCCGCCGTGTCGGTCGACGGCGACACCGTCCGGCTGACCGTGCACGACCTGCTGACCGCAGGCGCCGAACTGGCGATCGAGACGGACCTGCTCGTTCTCGTGACCGGGATGGTGCCCCGGGCGAACGACGACCTGGTCGCGGCGCTCAAGCTGCCGATCGGGCGCGACGGGTTCTTCAACGAGATCCACCCCAAGCTACGCCCGGTCGAGACGGTCGTCGACGGGGTGCTCATCGCGGGCGCCTGCCGGGCGCCGGAGTCCTCCGCGGAGAGCGTCGCGTCCGGGCTCGCCGCCGCAGCCCAGGCCGCCACCGTGCTGCGGCAGGGCGTCGCCTCGCTCGATCCGCAGGTCGCGACCGTGGACGCCGCCGCCTGTGACGGCTGCGGCGAATGCGTCACAGCCTGCCCGTTCGGCGCGATCGAGATGGCTGGCAGCGACGGGCAGGCCGTCGCGACGATCGCAGCCGCCGGCTGCAAGGGCTGCGGCGCCTGCACGCCGATCTGCCCGAAAGGAGCGATCGATCTCCAGGGCTACACGGACGCGCAGGTCAGGGCGATGATCGCCGGCCTGCTCACGGGGAGCGCGGCATGAGCCGGGACATTCGCGAGGTCGCCCGCGACGAGCCGCTGATGCGCGACCGCCTCCTGGCGCTGCTCGCAGACGGTCCGCTGACGGTCCCGGAGCTGGCGGCCGCGGCCGGCCTGCCGGCGCCGGAGGTGATGGTCTGGGTGATGGGGATGCGCAAGTACGGCTACGTCGTCGAGGAGAAGGGGCCGGGGCGCCTGTTCGAATACCGCTATGCGGTGAAGCGGCCATGAGCACCTCGATCGCACCGCCGCTCGCCGTCGCCGCAGCCGCGCAGAGTCGCGACGGCTTCGACGCCGTGGCGTGCATGAATTGCGGCTTCTGCAGCGCGACCTGCCCGCTCGAGATCCCAATCCTGCCGCGCCGGCTCTTCCGCTACGTCGTCCTGGGAATGGACGAGACGGTGCAGGCCGAGAGCGAGACGATCTTCTCGTGCCTGCTCTGTCGGGCCTGCGAGCAGAGCTGCCCTGCCGGCGTGCACATCACCGAAAACGTGCGCCTGCTGCGAGGCTGGCTGCTGCGGGGGGGACGCTGATGCCGCTGCCCACGCGCGATGTCGTCGGCATCCTGGCGGACAACCTCCGCATCCGCCGCAACGTCCTGCCGATTCCCGCGAAGCAGGCGACGCGCTGGGCGCGCGCCCTCGACCTGCCGCGGGGCGGCGAGACGGTCCTCTACACCGGGCTCATGTACCAGCTCATCCCGTACATCGAGCGGCTCGTGGCCATCGAGCAGCGGCTCGGCAACACGCCGCTGGCACGCCTCACCGGCGTCGGCCGGGTGCTGAACAGGTTCGTGAACGGGGTTGCCTTCGTGGCGCGGCCGTCCGCCAGAGAGCGGGCCGAGTACGACCGCGTGCCCGCCAACGTCGCCCGCCTCCTTCGGCAGGCGGGCGTCGAGTTCGGCTACCTCTACGAGGACGACCTGTACGCGGGAACGCTCGCGTACGACCTGGGGGCGGACGAAACGGTGGCCACGCACGCCCGCCGCGTGGTTGCT
>Ga0315537_1002821_pt1 | contig 13090 bp, 15 predicted proteins | sample SalMarSW160270MG_FD_203091 | JGI IMG/M metagenome (GOLD analysis project Ga0315537, IMG submission 203091) | Salt marsh sediment microbial communities from the Plum Island Ecosystem LTER, Massachusetts, United States - Salt Marsh Sediment SW1602-70 ... | reverse complement strand
CGGCCGCAGCAGCCAATCGTCCAGCCGCTTCTTGCCCTTCTCCGTAATCGAATAGATATTCTTCTCTGCCGCTTTTTTCCCCGGAGCGGTTTCTTTTGTGACCCAACCGACCTCGGATAAGCGGCGCAGCGTGGGGTAGAGCTGACCGTAGGAAACCGACCACACATTGCCGAGGGCTCCTTCGAACTGTTGTTTGATTTCGTAGCCGTACTTCGGTCTTTCGGAAAGCAGTCCCAGGAGGGCGTATTTGAGCGACATAGCGGGTTCTATTGTATCCCATTGCTACACTGCTGACAATGGAACGAGTCGGAATCGAACGAGTCGTAATATCTTATTGTACGGAAAGATTGACGGCCGGTTTCTGCCGCCACTCCGGTATCGATTCGGTTTCTTCGTACTGGATGCGCTTTCGGATGAAAAAGCTCGGACGACCGGAGTGCTCCCGGAACTGCACGATTCCGAAGCTGCCCTTGCCCAGATAGCAGATCTTCTCATGCTGCTGAACGGCGTTGTCGCTGCGCAGAGCCTTCAGGATGCAGTCGAAATGTGCGGGTTGTCCGCTATCCTTGTGGGTGATGGCCGATGTCAGATCGCGAACCGCTTTTTGGCAGACCGGGCAAAGGGGAAACTCGACCTCGGGTTTGCTCTGCCGTAGATCTCTTCGATGTCTCGAGCTGTATTTGCCGTGACGACTCAACGGTCTCACTCCTCCCTGTGGATATTTTGGGTCAGATCCTGGGCGATTTTGCTGATGGCGATGGCCAGGTACTTTTCGTCGTTGATCTTCTTCTTCAACTCGGCCAGCCGCCGCGGATCTGTCTTTTTTGCTATCCTAACCAAAACGCGTCCTCGTAATGGATGACCTCCGGCGTATTCGGCGATACCAGAATGACATCAAATCCGAAATGCATGCGACGGAACTCCGGATGGACGTGAAGAAACTGGCGGGAAGTAGCCACTATCCTCTCCTGCTTGCGTCGATCAATCGCATATTCCAGATCCCCGCTGTCCAGATAAGCCCAATTTTTCACTTCCACAAAAACAATCCGATCTCCCTTCTCGGCAATCAGGTCGATCTCACCTCTCCGGCTTCGGAAATTCCGCTCTACTACCGTGTATCCCCTTTCGCTCAAGTATTGCTCGGCCCGCCTCTCGCCCTCGCGACCCTTCCGCCATCGGTTCATTCCTCCCCTTCCCCGATCAACTTGGGATCGATCGCCTTGACGATGAAGAAACTCTTCTTGGCTAGCAGATCCACGGTCTCGCTTTCCTCGTTCTGGTTCCCGAACTCATCGATGAGCAGCTCGATCTTGGGGCGCAGGGGCGCGTCCGTGTGGTTCTCAATGACCCTTCCGATGCTCGAATTGTTCAGCTGCACCACACTTCCGATCGGAAAGATCCCCATGCTTTCCAGAAAAGCCTTCAATACCTGGGGATCGAAGTGCTTGCCGTTGTCGCTGAGCACGGTCTTCATGGCGTTGTATCCGATTATGGAGTTTCTGTAGGGACGCTCGCTGACCATGGCTTCATAGGCGTCGGCCACCGCCACGATTCTGGCAAACAGGGTGATGTCCTCCCCCTTCAGGCTGCGGGGATATCCCCGGCCGTCCCAATGTTCGTGGTGCTGCAGAGCCACCATTGCGATTTCTTCGGGATACTTCATCTCTTTGGAGATGATCTGATAGCCCATCACCGCATGAGCCCTCATTCTGTTCAGCTCATCGGAAGCCAGCCGGCCCTGCTTCTCCAGGATTTCCTTCTCCACCTTGAGCATCCCTATGTCATGAAGCAGCCCGCCGGTGGCAAGCTGCAGCAGCCTGTGGGAGGCCAGGCGCATGGTGCTCCCTATAACCCCGGAAATGATCATGCAGTTGATCGCGCTGACGGATAGCCTCCGCTCGATCCACTCTCCCAGCAGGATCAGCTGGATCATCTCATTCTTGCTCTGGCGCAGCACATCCAGCATATCTTTGACCACGGAGTCTATGGGTTCGTGATTGAGATACGTCCCGTCGGCCACGTCCTGAAAGATGGCATCCACCTTGTCCACGGCGCTGCGGTAGATCCGGCGGGATTTCTCCTCCTTTTTGGGAAGCCAGGCCGGGGTCTCTTTGAGCTTGACGGCCGCATCCGCGGCAGCCTCCTCGATCTCCTTACCTTCGGTGAACACATCCTCGATATCCCAGCGGCTGAGGCGCTCGATGTCCTTGCCTTTGATTGCAACCCCGGCAGGCACCAGGATATTGTCACCTTCTATAAAAACAGGTTGGTCGAACTTCATGCCGGGGCGCAAAGCGCTAACCTTTATCGTTTTCATCTCAAAACCTCTATGCAACCTTGCCTACGAATACCAGGATCTCGGCAACGATTCTGTAAAAATGCTCGGGAATCAGGCTTCCCAGGGGAAGCTCGACCAGAGCATCCGCCAGCCCCGGCTCGTCCACGATCTGAATTCCCTGCTCCGCAGCGATCTGCTTGATCCGCTTGGCCAGCAACCCTTTGCCCGCGGCCAGAATAATCGGAGCCGGATATTCTTCGCTATACTGTATCGCAGCCGCTTTTTCCATTCGCTTTCGAGTTAGTGTACCGTATCGACGTTATGATAGGAAAGCTCCTCCCAGGGCAAATCAAAGCCGTCGAAGTTTTGGTCTTCACGTATAGTATCGTCAATTTTCACGCCGAGGTTTTGTAATTTTAGCAGCAAAACGTCGAGCTCAGCGCGTCGCCTTTTGTCACCCGGGTCGCCGAAGATGAACAACTCAGACGCCCGGGAAGCCTCACTCCGGGCGGTGCCGTTTTTCAGCACGAAGGACCACTTGCCGCCCTTGCTGCTGCGAACCACCACGATCAGGCGGTCGGTCTGCTGCTGCCGGACATTGTAGCGCAGGCGGATCGTTCCCCAAATGGGTCCCGAACCTTCGAGGCTGTAGCTGATGGGTATGACGACCCAGGTGTGCTCGGGGCCCTGCAGATGGTTGAAGACCTGCAGGCTGCTGCCTTCCCCGCTCTCGGGTCGCTCTATATCGCTGCGCAGCTGCTGCACCAGCTGTTCGGGATCCGGAGGTTTGCGTCTCCGCCTGCCCTCCTCTCCCCCGGATTCCTGTTCCCCGTACCCGAGAAGGAGCAGCAGCTGTTCCAGCCCCCGTGAACGCGGATCGATCCCTTTTTCCAGGATTACCGCGATTATGCGGGCGAACTTCTTCGGATCCAACTTCAGCTTCTCCAACAGCTGGCGCACCTGCAGCAGGCGATCCGGTGTAATGGCCAGGCCGCTGCGCAGGAACGCCGTCACGATGCTCTCCAGCAGTTGGCTCGGTTGGAATCCCTGGCGCACGATCAGATCCTGTATCGGATCCGCCGGCTGCCCGGAGATTTTCAGGGTAATGCGGCCGTGCTGAATCCCCACCACGGCCCTCAACCGCTGACCGGGAGACAGTTCCACCTCGGAACGAGCCGGCAAGACCCTGCCTCTTATTCCCACCGCCCACTTGTTACCGGTGAGGCGCTTGATGACAGTCACTAGAACAGAATCGCCAGATCGCAAGGAAAGCTCGGATCTGGCGTTCAGGTTGAGCTTGAGGTCAACGGGAATCGGCTTCATCCTACCGAAATCAGTCTTTATCCTCGGTTATTTGTTCGGCGGGGGTGTCGGCGCCGGAGGTGCGGCTTCCCGCCGGCTGGGCTGCCTTCTGCTGAGAACCGGAGGTGCGGCTGTCCGCAGGCCGTCTCCCGGATGGCCGTTCAGCGGAAGGCCGTTCAGCGCGGCTTCCGCCCCCTCCCTGCTCTGCCCTCGGTTTCTTGGTAATGAGCTCAGCTACCTTGGCCTGCTTTCCGACGCGATCGCGGATGTAGTACAATTTGGCTCTGCGCACCCGTCCCCGTCGGCTTATTTCGATCTTCTGGATTCGGGGTGAGTTCAGGGGGAACGTTCGCTCGACCCCCACTCCGTAGGAGATCTTGCGCACCTTGAAGGTCTTGCGGATTCCGGCTCGCTTGATGGCGATGCACAGCCCCTCGAAGACCTGAACACGCTCGGTTTTTCCTTCGATGATCTTGTAGTGGATTTTCAACGTATCGCCGATTGAGAAATCAGGCAGATCGCTGCGAATTTGTTCCGCTTCAACGATGCGTATCTTGTTCATCTTGCTCTCCTATTATCCTTGGTTCTCGCTTTTTTCATCATCATGCTTGAGTTCCGGCCGGAACTTATGCGTTTTTTCCACGCTCTTCTCCCGTCTCCAGCGCTCGATCTCCGCGTGGTTCCCGGACAGAAGAACTTCCGGCACCTCGCAGCCGCGAAAAACGGCCGGACGGGTGTACTGGGGATATTCCAGCAACCCCGCGGAGAAGCTCTCCTCGGCCAGGGAATCGACCGCAATGACTCCTTTGACGAGGCGCACGATCGTATCGATTACGACCATGGCGGCAACTTCTCCGCCGCTCAGGACGTAATTTCCAACGGAAATCTCATCCGTCACGAACAGATCGATGATCCTCTGGTCGATCCCCTCGTAACGACCACAGATCATCGCCACCCTGCTCTCTGCGGCAAACTCCCGGGCCAGCGCTTGAGACCACAGTCTTCCCGAGGGTGTCAGGTAGACGACCCGGGTGCGCCTGCGCTTCACCCCGGGCACCGACTCCAGCGCCCCGGCAAGGGGTTCCGGTTTGAGTACCATGCCGGGCCCGCCGCCGTAGGTGGCGTCGTCGCAGCTCTTGTGCTTGTCCTTGGCAAAATCCCGGATGTTGATCAGATCAAGCTCAACCTGATGCTGCTCCACCGCCCTGGCCAGGATGGAAGAGCTTCGATATCCCTCGAAGATCTCCGGGAACAAGGTCAAAATGTGAAAGATCACGGCTGCTCGTACGCCTCGGTGAGCTCGATACGTCGATCGGCTATATCGACTTTGCCCACAAAATGTTTGGAGAAGGGAACGATCAATCTCTTCCCCTCCGGCGACTCCACCTCCAGGAAATCCCCGCCGCCGCCCTCGGGAACGGCCGCCACGATGCCGATCAGGATTTTCCCCTGATACAGGCGGCAGCCCTGAAGGTCGGCGATGTAGTATTCCTCTTCCCCGAGCACGCTGGCAAACTGGCGATCGACCCAGATGAACTGCCCGCGATACCCGTCTCCTCTCTCGCGGTCATCGATTCCCGCGAGTTTCAGAAGCACCGCTCCCGCACCCCGCCGTACATCCTGCACTTCGAAAAGCGACAGTTTGCCCGCTGCGCCCAGAAGGACGTTCTTCAATCGCAGCAAATGCTCGATCTCTCCCGACAGACTCTTAACCTTGAGGTACCCCTTTAGCCCATGACTCGTTTGGACCCTGCCGACGGCGAGCAGCTGGGCACGGCCTTCATCTCCCATCTTAAGCTTTCAGTCGAGTATTTCCAGCACTACCCTTTTCCCCGTTTTCGTGGAAGAAGCACTCAAGATGGTTCGTATCGCCTTGGCAATCCGACCGTGCTTTCCGATGACTTTTCCGATATCCCCTTGCGAAACCTTCAACTCGAGGATCGTGGATTTCTCACCCTCGATCATATTCACCACTACCCCGCCGGGATCATCAACAAGTGACTTGGCGATGTACTCCACAAGTTCCTTTTCCACCGGGCGCCTCCTCATGCTTTCAGCAGCTGCAACCTCCGGCAGCTACTTGATCCGGAAATTGATGTTGTTCAGCAGTTTCCTGACGGTGTCGCTGGGTTGTGCTCCCTTGTTCAGCCAGTCTCGAACACGCTCTTCCTTGACCTGGATCTGTTTTTCTCCGATCTCGATCGGGTGGTAGAATCCCACCTCCTCGATCGTTCTCCCGTCTCTGGGACTTCGAGAATCCATGACCACGATCCGGTAATAGGGTCTGCGTTTGGTTCCAAACCGCTTCAATCTAATCCGTACGCTCAACATCTGCCTCCTATAAGTGCTCTGGCTTATGTGCTCTCTGGGTTATGTGCTCTGACCAAGTTGCGCCAGGAAAGCGGACTGGGCTTTCTTGTTCTTGGTCATTTTTTTCATCATCAATCGTGCTTTCTCGAAATTCTTCAAGAGTTTGTTTACATCGTACACCGCGGTGCCGCTGCCCCTGGCGATCCTCTTCCTTCTGCTCGGGCCTATGATGCGGTGATTCCGGCGTTCGGCCCGGGTCATCGAGAGGATGATCGCCTCTTCCCGCTTCATCTCCCCCTCGTCGATCCGGCTTTCGTCTATCGCACCTCGCGCGCCGGGGATCATCTCGATCAGGGACTGCAGGCTTCCCATTTTACGGACACGCCGGAACTGATCCAGGTAGTCCTCCAGGGTGAAGCTCGCCCTGGCGAGCTTCTCCTGCAGCTGCTCCGCCTCCCGGATATCGATCGTCTCCTGAGCCTTTTCGACCAGGCTCACCACGTCTCCCATGCCCAAAATCCGGGTGGCGATGCGCTCGGGATAGAACGGTTCCAGATCCGCCAGCTTCTCCCCGATCCCGATGAACTTGATCGGTTTGCCGGTGATGCTCTTCACCGAGAGGGCGGCCCCGCCCCTGGTATCCGAGTCGAACTTGCTCAGGATGACTCCGGTCAGCTCGAGCTGCTCGTCGAAGGTCTTCGCGATATCCACGGCCGATTGGCCGGTCATCGCATCCGCCACCAGGAGAACCTCATCAGCAGCCGCCGCCTTCTTGACGGCCCGGATCTCCCGCATCATCTCGGCGTCGATCTGAAGCCGTCCCGACGTATCGATGATCGCCGTGTCATACTGGTGGCGGGAGGCGAACTGCAGACCCCGGCTCACCACCTTGACGGGGTTTTTCTCCGTCTCTTTGTAGATCTCCACCCCGCCCTGCTCCGCCAGGATCGACAGCTGCTCCACCGCGGCGGGTCGAACCAGATCCGCGGCCACCAGCAGGGGTTTCCTGCCCTCTTTTTTCAGGGCCACGGCCAGTTTCGCCGCCGTGGTCGTCTTTCCCGAACCCTGCAATCCCAGCAGAAGGACGGTGGACAGCGTATCCGGGCCTTTCAGCTTCAGCTCCTGCCGGCTGTCGCCGAGCAGCTGAACCAGCTTGCCATGTACGATCTTGACGAACTGCTGCCCGGGGGATACGGAACGCAGCACCTTCTCTCCGGAGGCCTCCTCGGTGGTCTGGTTGACGAAGCGCCGTACCACCCGGAGGGAGACATCCGCCTCCAGCAAGGCCAGCTTGATCTCGCCGATAGCATCCTGGATGTTCTTCTCCGAGATATGCGCTTTGCCGGAGATTTGGCGTACAATATCCGTAAGTTTGTCCGAAATTCGTTCCAGCATAAATGTCCCTGAATATATACTGTTATTCCGAGCCCTTGTCAACGACTATCGCGGCTCGAGGCGGCGCAGGCGGCTCAAGAGGGCGGGGCTGGGCCGGGTCGGGGTTTGTTCCGGGACGTACCCCTTACTGCACCAGAAAAAAATGCCGGTTCAGGTAGTCGAGCCGTTTGGCGGCCGGATCGGAATAGCGGCTTTCCGGAAACAACTCGTAGAGCAGGCTGTAGTAGTGCCGGGCCGATTCGAGGTCGCGATACGGGGAGTCCACCTCGTAGATACGGGCCAGGCGAAAGTACACCTCATCCAGACTCCCACCGTCGGGGTAGCGGCCGACGTACTGGTCCAGGGCTTGAATGGCGACCGAGAAGCGGCCGTCCTCTGTCTGAAAGCGGGCGACCTCGAGCAGCTCACCCTCGATCTGCGCGGATTCGAGGCTGAACAGCGAGGGCAGGACTTCGAGCAACAACCGGGAATCCTTTGTGGCTATACTGGAGCGGACCAGACCCACGACGGCCCGTTCCCCGTACTCCCCCTCCAGACCCAGGTTCTCCCTGTAGTACTTGACGGCGGCCAGATGCTCCCCGGTGCGGGCGTAGCATTCGGCCAGCCTGTCGTTTAGATAGGGATCGCCGCTGCGCATGTTCCTCTGATACTCGATCAGGGCCAGTTCGTATTCACCGAGGTCGAACAGCGTATCCGCGCTCCGGATCGGCGGTCCGGGCACGGGTTCGAACCCTGCCGCCGTACTTTCCGGCTGGTTGGATAAGGCCGGCTGCTGCCGCTCCAAAGCGGCGGCGAAGTCCTGTTCGGGCACCACCAGAAGATGAACCACCTGGCTGCGGAGCACGGCTTGCTGATGATCCTGGTACTGGAAAGTCAGCTCATAGTCCCCGTAGTCCATGGCCTTGAAGTTGAAGGAGGTTCTGTTCTGGTAGTTCCGTCTGGAGAGAAAATCGATGCCCTGCTGCTCCCCTGTATCAGGCACCCCCCCGGTTCTCAGACCCGTGTAGATCCAACCGCCGCCCTCCAGATCGACCGCGATCGGGTCTCCCCTCCGGGCCACCAGTTGCCGCTCCCCCCGCGCAACCTCGGTTTGTTTTGGAGCCGGCCGAGCAGGCGAGGCAGAGACCGGGGGCTCCTGGGTGCGGATGGTCTGCGCACTAGCGGAACTAGCGGCGGGTGTGGTGGTGGGAGCACTGACGGCGGGTGCTCGAGCAGCCTGAGTGCCGGTTTCGCCGGCCGGTGGAGCCGCGACGGGCGGAGCCGCGGCCGCTGGAGCCGCGACTGGTGGAGGCGCGACGGGCGGAGGCGGCGGCTTCTCCACACCAGCCAGAGCACGGGCTGAGGGAGCAAATACCAGGACAGAAACTTCGACAGGACGGCTGGGCGGGGAGAGCCGGAATTCCCGGGCTCTTTCGGGAACATACGGCAGGGCCGCGGTGCGGGGCAGGTCCTCCGGTTCGGAGATCCAGAGTCTCTCCGGCAGCGCCGGCACACCCGGCTCGGGAAGTTGTCGTCCCAATACCAGAGGTTCCGCCTGAGGCGGACGCGGCCGGGGCAACGTCATTGCAACGCGGATCGTCCGTTCAGCCGCCGCTTCGGGTCGCGGGTCGGACTGAGCTTCTTCTATCGGAATCTCCAGGCTCTGACAGCCTGCCAGCAGCACGATGCCCGCCACGAGCACGAGAAGACGGTTTCGTGTGTTCATGTTCGTTCCCCTCCCAGTAAATCTCCCCATCTCAGGGGATGCCTTCAAACAACTCCTCTATCCTGCGATCGTTCTCCCGCCGTACCAGATCCGAGGCGATATCCTCCAGGGGGACCCAGTACCTGTTGACCTGCTCCTCCCCCCAGCGATCCAGCCGCGGTCGCAGAAGGTAAGGGCCGGGGCTGTCCCCCTGCACGTTCCGGGGTAGAACAAAATCCTGCACGCTTAGAGCGCTCTCTGTACCTATCCCCACACCGCCCCATTGCCTAGCCTGGGTGCCGCTGCCCGAGAAATCGTCGATGATTTGCTGGACTGACGAAACCGGGGCGTTTCCCTCCTCCGGCTCCGCTTCCACCCCGTTTCTTCCGGAACGCAGAACCAGCAGGGTGATCACTACGGAGAGAATGAAGAGGGCGGAAAAGGCGGCGATCCGCCCGGTTTTTGCAGGTATGCGTGCGCGGGAAACGCGCGAAGCGAGTGCGGACTTCAGGGAAGTCAGTTTAAGCGTAACTCTTCTCCTCAATCCGGTTCTCCAGGCGAACCGTCACGATTTTGGAAATCCCCGATTCCTCCATTGTAACTCCCAGCAGCGTATCGGCACAGGCAATCGTTTTCTTGTTGTGGGTTACCACGATGAATTGCGAGTTCCCGGCGAACTCCTTGAGCACATGCACGAAACGGCTTACGTTCTGGTCATCCAGAGCGGCGTCGATTTCGTCGAGGATGCAAAACGGCGATGGTCTGACCATGAAAAAGGCGAACAGCAGAGCAATCGCTGTCAGAGACTTCTCCCCGCCGGACAGCAGATTGATGTTCTCGAGCTTCTTCCCCGGGGGTTGGGCGTAGATGTCGATTCCCGACTCCAGCACTTTCTCCGGTTCCAGCAGCTTGAGCTCCGCCCGACCTCCGCCGAAGAGCCTGCGGAACATCAGGTGAAAATTTTTACGAATCGTGTTGTACGTTTCGAGGAACAGCTCGGAGGATTCGCTCTGTATCTCTTCGGTAATTATTTTGAGGTCCCGGGAAGCCCGGCGGAGATCTTCGAGCTGCCCTATGAGGAAGCTGTACCGTTCACTGATTTCGCGGAACTCCTCCAGCGCCATCAGGTTGACCTGACCCAGCGCACGCATCTGTTCCCGCAGTTCCTGGTGACCAGCCTTTAGATCTTTCAAGGGGCGGTCCACTTCACCGATCCGGGATTCAAACTCCGAAAGATCCCGGGAGTGAACCTCGTTGAAATTGGCGTACAGATTGCGGATTTCGGCTTTGGTGTCGGCAAGCTCGATCTGAAGCTGCTCGACATTGCCCTGTTCCCGCTCCAGCTCCGCCAGCTTGCCCTTGAGCTCCTTCTCCGTGGTTACCAGATTTTTATTTTGACTGCTGATCTCCTTCTCCAGTCGGGCCAGCTCCTTTTTTATCTTCCTGTTCTCCTGCTCCAGAACGCTTCGCTGACTCTGCAGATCCGTGATCTGAGTATCGATGTCGGCCGAGCGTTTCCTGGATTCTTCGATCTGCCTGGTGTTCTCACCGAGCTGGGTCTGCTGGTCCGTGATCAGCTCCTGGAGGCGCTCGATATCGCTCTGGAGGCTCGATTTGCGGGTATGGGTCTGGGCCCGATTGACCCGAAGCTCTTCGAGGGTTCCCCTGTATTCGCTGATCTTGGCGTTCAGGTTTTGATTCTCCGACCGCAGTGACTCGGCGGCTTCCCTCTTTTCGTTTCTCTGGCGCAGATTGTCCGTGATTTTATTGTCCAGTTCCCGCTTTTTGGTGATGATGCCCTCCGGGGCCAGGAATTCCTCAAGAAACACCGGAGTGCAGCGCCTGTACTGGTCGAACAGCTCCCCGAGTTCGTTCGTCCGCACCAGAGACTCCTCCAGGAGTTTCTGCAGTGTATCGAACAGCTGGACCTGTTCGCCCCCTCCGCCGGACAGGGATCGGTAGTCGTTGAGAAGCTCCGAGCGGCCCCGAAGCTGAATGCGCATCGCCTCCAGGACCTCCCGGATCCTGTTGTCAACGCGCTCCCTCGTTTGCGCCGAATACCCCAGCTCCTTCAGCTTCTGATCCAGCTGGGTGACGATATCGTCGGTCAAGGTCCGCAAATCCAGACGCAACGCTTCAACCGTGGACTCGAGGGATGCGGCTTCTTCCCGCAGACGCCGCACGTTGCCCTCGTTATCTTTGATCCGACCCTCGAAGCGCTGTATGTCCTGTTCAAAGGCCCGGATGTTTTTCTCCACATCCTCTATCCGTGACTCCAACTCGGACAGCTCCAGATCGCGCCGGGTTATCTCCTCCCGGAGCTGCTCGATCTTCTTCTCCAGCGATTGAGCTCTGTCCTGCTCCGAAGCGATCTGCTTCTGGATTTCCTCCCGCCTCTCCCGGAGCATCCCGATCTGGTTTTCCCTGCTGTTTCTCTCCAAATCGACCTGGTAGAGCTTCTTTTGGTTCTCGATTAGATGGGACTCCATGGAGTTCACCTGATCGATGCTCCTCTCCATGTTCTCCCGGATCGAATCTATGCCGGACTTGAGGGCGGATCGTCCTTCGCTCCTTTCGGTGAGTTGCCGATCCAGCTTCTCCTGTTTGTCCAGCAACCCCCTGAGCCTGAGAAGCTGAACATCCAGCTCGACCTGAAAGATCTCCTCCTTCAGGCGGCGGTAGCGTTCGGTCTTCTCGGCTTGGGCTTTCAGGGAGTCGTGGCTTCGTTTGACCTCCCCCACGATGCCCTCTACCTGACGCATGTTCTCCTGTGTTTTTTCGAGCTTCCGCTCCGCCTCCAGGCCTCTGATCCGGTAGGCGGTAATGCCTGCGGCTTCCTCGAAAATGATGCGCCGATCCTCGGGCTTGGTCGACAGGATTTGGTCGATCCTGCCCTGTTCCATGATCGAGTAGGCGGATTTCCCGATACCCGTGTTGAAGAACAGCTCCCGAATCTCCCGGAGCCGCACCGGTCTGTTGTTTATGAAGTATTCGCCCTCCCCCGATCTGAACAGGCGGCGCCTTATCCCTATCTCCGCCAAATCCAGAGGCAGCTGACCGCTGTCGTTCGCCATGGTCAGGCTGGCCTCGGCCACGCTTAGGGCTTTGCGGTTTTCCGTTCCGCTGAATATGATATCTTCCATCTTGTCGGCGCGAAGGGTTTTGGCCGACTGCTCTCCCAAAACCCACTTGATCGCGTCGACGATATTGCTCTTTCCGCATCCGTTAGGACCGAGCAGGGCGGTTATGCCCTCAGCGAAATCAATGCGGGTTTTGTCGGGAAAAGATTTAAAGCCTAGAAGCTCTATAGCTCGTAGATGCACCTACCCTCCCAGCGAGACAAAATTTCAGTTCTCTCATTGTAGCACTCGCGCATCTTTTCCGTCAAGTTTGACTTGACAGTTTAAATTGGCAGTATGACTGGGCAGTGTGTACAGCCCTTGCTCCCGCCAAATGGTACTTTTGTTGTATAAAAAGCGAAAAAAATCATAAAAATTTCCGATTGTTCTCGTTATTTCATTGTGCAGAATATATCTACACAAAAAACTAGAACTTCAATATGTAGCAATGCCGCACGTCATTCTGGAACCCCGATTACTTCATCGATACGACGAAAGAGCCCTGGATGTCTTGTATCATGGAATTGAGCAGCTGCGGAACAGACGCTTGACCAGACAAGATGTACTCAGCATCTACAACGAGGGAATTGCGATCATGTTTGCCGGAAACGGTTTGAACTTCGCTCCCGAGCTGAACTACGCCCTCTTTTATGGAAAAGTCCGGGTGCGTTCGCCGATACGCTCGCCAATGATATTGACTCTTACCTGCTACGCCAGTCGAGGAGAATCCCACGCCGATGTCATTCGATACGGTCCACAGGGGCAGCTCATCGTAGCTGGAACTGTGCGAAATAGAAAGTTCACCGGCGTGAGCACCACTTGGATGAAGGTCATTCAACCGGAATCGGGTAGACATGCTTTCGGTTTGTTCATGAATGACCTTCTGCTCGATTATTACTGCATCATGCGCGAGCCAAATTGGTCGAATCAGAATGCCCAGTTCTGGTACTCCGCCTGACAGCAACTGAAAGGCCACACCCAACATCGCTCTCGAACCCGACT
>Ga0315537_1002820_pt1 | contig 13093 bp, 10 predicted proteins | sample SalMarSW160270MG_FD_203091 | JGI IMG/M metagenome (GOLD analysis project Ga0315537, IMG submission 203091) | Salt marsh sediment microbial communities from the Plum Island Ecosystem LTER, Massachusetts, United States - Salt Marsh Sediment SW1602-70 ... | reverse complement strand
CTAAACCTGATTTAGTCATCGGTATCGGCGGCGGAAGCGTGCTGGATACCGGCAAAGTAATTGCAGCATTATTGACCAACACAGGTCGGCTCGAAGAATATCTTGAAGTTGTTGGTGATGGTAAACCAATTAAGCAAAGTCCCCTGCCCTATATCGCTATACCTACTACAGCCGGCACAGGTGCTGAAGTCACTCGTAATGCTGTGCTCGGCGTGCCCGAACAAAAAGTCAAAGTAAGTATGCGCAGTCCCCTTATGCTGCCTCGCGTCGCCGTGGTCGATCCCGAATTAACCTATTCGATGCCGCCGGCCTTGACCGCCAGCACAGGCCTGGATGCGCTCACTCAGCTCATCGAAGCATACGTTTCCAATAAGGCCAATCCGCTTACAGATGGCATCTGTCGAGAAGGTATCAAACGAGCCGGGCGCTCTTTGCGAAAAGTCTATGAAGATGGCAGCAATGAAGCTGCTCGTGAGGATATGTCTCTGGCAAGCCTTTTTAGCGGCTTGGCTTTAGCTAACGCGGGCCTGGGTGCGGTGCACGGTTTTGCAGGCCCATTGGGCGGAATGTCCATTCTCCGTAGCACTGCGAAGGATGAAATCTCGGCCCCACATGGCGTGATTTGCGCTCGGTTTCTACCCTATATAATGCAGGCCAACGTACAGGTTCTTAAAACTCGCCAGGCCGATTCGCCGTATTTAACTCGGTACGATGAGGTGGCGCAGCTCCTGACCGGCAAAACAAAAGCACAGGCCAGCGATGGCGTAGTCTGGATTCAGGAACTTTGCGAGACATTAAAAGTGCCGCCACTGACTGAGTTCGGATTGAAGGAGCAGGATTTTCCTGAAGTAGTCGCCAAGGCCCAAAAGTCAAGCAGCATGAAAGGCAATCCCATACAATTAACAGATAACGATTTGATGGAAATCCTTAAAAGAGCTAATTTATGAAGGTAGAGCTTCACTACGGCACAGGCTTGATTGCTTTGCAAATTCCTGAAGACAACATAGAGGAAATTATTCGTCCTTGGCAGGAAGAAATAAAAACCGACAACAGAACGCTCCTGCGGCAGGTGATGACATCGCAGGAAGTAGAGAGCTTCAAAGATAAAATTGCCGACAAGCGCCTTTGTGTGCTGATTGACGACGGCACCCGTGAGGAGCCGTTCGATGATATATTTGAACATCTCTTTTTTGCATTACGAAAAAGCCGGCATGTCCAATTCCTGATTTGCACCGGAACACATGACCCGGAGATTCCGGAAAATAAAAGAATTATAGAGCAATTAGAAAAGGCCGCTCGCAAAGAAAATCTTGGAAATTTTTCGATACATACTCATGATTGTGAGCACGATAAGCTTATAAAAGCGGGTAAAACGTCACGCGACACAGAGATTATGTTCAATGTCCTGGCTGACGATGCGGATGTTTTTCTGGTAGCATCGGATGTGAAGACGCACTATTTTGCGGGCTATTCGAATCCCATAAAGAACTTTGTGCCAGGAATATGTGCATATCAAACAGCCGAGCAAAATCACCGTCTGGCGCTTGATGAGAAATCAACATTTGGCGTCCATCCATGGCATAGAGACGAAAATCGAAAGGGCAATCCACTTGCAGAGGATCAGCTTGAAGGGATGCGGCTGATTGTAAAGGATCGGCCTGTCTATGCGCTTGTGACAATTAGCACTTCGGCAAGAATCCAGTGGGCACAATTTGGGCCTGTTGAGAAGGTGAGCGGTGAGGCCTTTAGCGTGATCGACCAGAGGAATACGCATACGGTCAGGCCGGTGTCGCGACTTATCGTTTCGCCCGGCGGACTGCCAAACGACATAAGCCTTTACATCGCCCAAAGAGCTTTGGAGCTAACTAAAAGTGCAGTTACCGATGGCGGCCAGATACTGTTTTTGGCTGCGTGCCCAAACGGTATCGGTGAGAAGCAGACAATAGAAAACTTCTATAATCGTCTGACTGCTCCGATCGACGAAATACTCAAATCGATTGCCAGTGAATATAAATTATACAGTCACAAACCATACAAGTTTGCTCAAATGATACAGCGGCTGCGGCGAATCTGGATGTATTCGGAGATACCTGACAACCTTATCGAAGCCGCACATTTGTATCCTACGCATCAGCCGCAGGCAGTTGTTGACAATTGGCTTGCTGAACAGCCGGATGCGAAGATTATAATGGTGGACGGCGCTAACAAAATCGCTTTATACAGACGGAACCTCAGTTCTCGTGCATCTAAAGTATAGGTAGCATAAATAACAATATTTCATTTATGATAAAACAAGCATTAATAGCTTAAATTCCCATGCAGAACAGCTTGCCTGCTGTACGGATAAAAAGACGTCCCTCGGCTATTGCAATTGAAGCCTGTACCGGTGGATTTTCCAAGTTGATGCGGGATATAATCTCGAACTGTTCCGGATCGGCTGCGAGGACCACCACCTCAGAAGATTCGTTAATACAATAAATTTTATCATCCGCCGCTGTAAGAGAAGCACGCCAGGGTCCGCTGCCTCCGATACTACCTTGCCATCTCTGCTGGCCCGTTTTGGCATCAAGGCAGGTAACTATTTTCTTTCTCTGTCCGTCCAATACATAAAGGTTGCCTTTATAATAAAGAGGCGTACCGACATCCGGCGTAGGCCCTCTAAATGTCCAGGCGACGTGGTCTTTTGATAGCGTCCCACTTGCGTCATCAATCTTAAGGGCAAAAAGATCGTTTCCTCCTCTTGGCTGAACGCCATAAATAAGTCCCTCAGCAGCGACGGGTGAAGGGACAACTCGCCAGTTCCTGATTTTCTGCTCACTGTATTCATAGCGCCATAGCTCTTTGCCCGTGTCTGCGTCATTAGATGTAACATAGTCCGCCCCTATCGTTATGATTTCGGTACGACCATTGTTTTGAAAGGCTATCGGTGTACTATAGGCGTCAAGAGCCTCGGCTATGGCATCGGTCTTTCGCGGCTGCCTCCAGATATTTTTGCCTGTCTTTGGATCTAAGGCCAATAGAAACGGTTCTGTAGGCTCGCTGTTTTCACTGTTTTCACCACCTCGCTGAAACATGGAGGCTCCACGCTGGATGAGAATATAGAGCTTGCCGTTGTAAATCAATGGGCTTGAGCTATAGCCCCAATTCGTTGAGATGTTGCCGTAATCGGCTTCGATATTGCGCGTCCAGATGATGTCCCCGTCGTAGCTCAAGCCGGCCAGCTCCCCCGTGCCATACATAAAATAAACATTGTCCCCATCGGTGACCGGTGACGGCGTAGCCATATTATTGCGCGGTACGGTACGTGTCGCAGTTCCAAGTTTTTTTCGCCACAGCTCTTTGCCGGTTTTGGCATCGAAACAAAGGCCCAGAAGGCCGGTGCTTTCTTTGTCAGTAGAGCTTACGAAGACGCTGCCCTTACATACGACTGGCGTGGCGGAACTGTGCCCCGGAAGACTGCTTACCCACTTGACGTTTTTGTCCAGGCTCAACTTGCCGGGCAGATTCTTCTCGTTGGCCGAGCCATTAAGAAACGGCCCACGCCAATGAGGCCAGTCCCCCGCCTGCACCTCAACGCTGAATAGCGACATCATAACTACAGTGAACAACAATGCTTTTCTTGCCATAGTCCAGACACCCTCAAATAAAAGATTAAGCTTTGTCCTCCGATACGATTATGTTGCGATATCTGTTCTAAATTTTAGCATTTATTATGCCAAAATATCCGTCAGCAGATTGATAAAAACATCAGCCCTTAATTCAGTAAAGCTGTCAATAATCCTATCTGCATCTTTTATGTCCCGACGTTTTCTGGTAGTTGTGATTGCGACGACAGCCATACCGGCAGCTTTACCGGCCTGAATTCCCGGTATTGAGTCTTCTATTACCACACAATGCTCCGGCGGCAATTTTAGCCTCTCAGCAGCTTTTAAAAAAGTGTCCGGGGCAGGCTTGCTGTTACGTACATCTTCACCGGTGACACACACATCAAAATAATCACGTATATCGCAACGCTCCAGCACAACATCCAGGTTGGCTCGCGGCGCCGAAGAGCCGATTGCCAAAAGAAAACCTTTGCTCTTTAGGTCTTCAAGCAAAGTTTTTGCTCCATCCATCAATTCCAGTTTATCGGCGATAAGCTCACGGTAGCGTCGCTCCTTCCATTCGGACATACGCTCAATTTCTTCCGCAGGTACCTGCCGCTCAGCCAGTATTGGGATTATCGCGTAATTCTGCATGCCGAACGTACTGCGGAAAAGCTCGTCTGACATATCAAAGCCTTCCTTCTCAGCCAACTCGTACCACGACTGTTTGTGGAAGGGGCCGGTATCAACCAGCACACTGTCCAAATCAAAGATGACACCGATTTGCTTGTTAGCTGCTTTCATTTGCCAATTAATCCCTTGTTTGGTATATCATTGCCGTTCGATTAACACAAACCGCCTATTTTAGCGGACAAGATTTCATGTGAGAGTTTTTCTCTCACCTGTAAATTTCTCGCTCAATAGGATACCAATTTATTTGACAAGAAAGAAGTCGGAAGTTGAAGTGCCGCTCCGGCGGAATGAAATTTGACCTGTTGAATCCTGCCTTTTTTTGCGAACGAACAATCCATTTTATTAAGCGTAGTAAATATAGCCCAGAATCAAGGCAGACGGGGCTGGGGCAAATTTTCACTCCTCTCCTCCGCAGGTCCCAGCCCTTTTTTATTATACAAAAAGGCCTTATTTCTTCTGCTTGTCTACTCTAACCTGCAATAAAGTCTTGTTTGAATTCGTCTTTTACTTTTGTTAGTCTTATGGAGCAAAATTGAAGAACACACAATTGAAAGGAAGCTAAATGTTTAAGAAAATTATGCTGGCTATTCTGGCTATAGGTGTACTATTAGCGGTATTTCAGAGCTTAACAGCTCAGCAAAGAGGTGGTCGCGGCGGCTTCGGCGGAAGGTTCGGCAGGGATATGTCATTTAATCAGTATCCACCAATACCGGCTAACGAGGAGGAAAAAAAGATTCTGAGCGTACTTGAAGATATGAACGCCAACCAAAGCGCAGGGATGATGAACGTCCCGCCGACAGACGGCAGATTGCTGCGTCTGTTCACAGAAGCGACCGGAGCCAAACATGTTGTCGAGATCGGCACATCCAACGGGTACTCCGGCATCTGGTTCTGCCTTGCATTGCGGACCACGGGTGGCAAACTGACCACTCATGATATCGATGCCCATCGAGCCGCATTGGCACGCGAGAACTTCAAGCGAGCCGGCGTCGATAATCTCGTAACGCTCGTTGAAGGCGATGCACATGAAACAGTTGCCAGGCTGAAAGAGCCGATCGACATTTTGTTCCTCGATGCGGACAAGGCCGGTTATACTGATTATTTGAACAAGCTCCTGCCTTTAGTGCGTCCGGGCGGACTAATCCTTGCCCATAATGTTGACAGCACAGGACAGGATTTCATCAATGCTATTACTACCAATCCAAGCTTAGATACGGTTTTCCAAGTCCAAGGCTTTGGCGTGACACTTAAGAAACGTTAGGGCAATTAAATTTGAGACTGCTGGTCGAGGGAAAGACAAAGCAATGGATTCAGATATATCTTCTGTGCGCGTAGCTCCAAAGAAGGAGCTGTCGCTTTTTGACTCGACTTGTATTATTGTCGGTATCATCATCGGAGCCGGCATTTATCAGATGTCCCCTGCGATTGCAGCCGGTGCACGCTGCTGGTGGGGTGTCCCTGTGATATGGATATCGGGAGGTTTGCTTTCATTATTCGGGGCGCTGGGTTATGCTGAACTTGCCACCGCATATCCGAAAGAAGGCGGCGATTATGTTTATCTCAGCCGTGCATACGGCTCGTGGGCGGGTTTTCTATTCGGCTGGGGACAGCTTGCTATCATCCGGCCTGGTGACATAGCCGTGATGGCGTTCGCATTTGCGACATACGCCCGAACAATCTACGATCCTTTTGTAGCACATCCGGAATACAGTCAGCGAGCTTTTGCCGCCATAGCCGTTATTGTTCTGACGATTATAAATATTATAGGTGTAAAAGAAGGCAAGTGGACCCAGAACCTCCTGACGACAGTCAAGGCGCTGGGACTTCTGGCCATCGTCGGCGTGGCAGTAATCGCTCCACGGCCGGCATCACCGGTTGCTGAGACCGTTAATCCGCTTCCGCTGAGTCTGGCCCTGATTTTCGTTCTGTTTACTTACGGCGGATGGAACGAGATGGCCTACGTAGCCGCGGAGGTAAAGAACCCTCGCCGTAATATCGTTCGGGCGCTGGTGCTCGGTTCCGTTGTAGTAACAGTGCTTTATATGCTCGTTAATGGGGCTTTTCTTTACACGTTAGGCTATGCTGGCTTAGCTGGGTCCAAAGCGGTTGCTACCGACAGCGTCTCGACCGTGTTTCCGAAAATCGGCGGCAGGTTCATTAGTGCTCTGGTTTGTATTTCCGCACTGGGGGCCGTTAGCGGTTTAATCTTCACGGGTGCCCGTATTTCATACGCACTGGGAGCCGAGCACCGAGCATTTCGACTGGTAGGCAAATGGCACGGGCGGACTGGAACACCCGTTTGGGCACTTTTGGTTCAGGGTGCTATCGCCGTCGGGCTGATTGTGATTTTAGGTTCTTTCGTTGACACCCTTCTCTATACCGCCGCGCCGGTCTATTCATTTTACCTCGCTACGAGTGTTGCAGTAATTGTGTTGCGATTCAAAGAGCCAAACGTCGAACGGCCGTATCGTGTCACCGGCTATCCCTTCACGACGATTATCTTCTGTGTAGTCTGTGCGTTTTTAATCTATAGTGCCGTGTCATACGCCTGGAACCAAATGCCAAAGAGTTTGTGTCTGCTGGAGGGCGTCCTCTTGGCCGGGATGGTCATTTACTGCGTAACCGATGTGCGTGATTTACGACGTAAAAAGCAACAGAGCTGACATAATCGACCAATAAACTTCTGATATGGGATAAGCCATTTCCAATCCACTACCACTCAGCCATGGGCTAAATGAATTTAGTGCTAAGAATTTAGAAATCTTTTTCTCAATTTACAATTCAAAATTCTCAGGATACAATAGGATGGAATTTTACGCCATCTGAAAGATGGGCTTGTCCGGCGCAGACGAGTGGAGTTGAATCAATATGGATGCACTAATAATGGAAAACGTGAGCAAGTCTTTCGGCGAGGTCCTCGCGGTGAACGAGCTGAGCGTGCGCGTGCCTACCGGTAGCGTCTATGGTTTTTTAGGGCCAAATGGAGCCGGCAAGACTACTACCATCCGGATGATTATGAATATAATCCGGCCGGACAGCGGACAAATAAAGATATTTGAGAATGGAGCAGGCCTAAGGCGGGGACAAGCTACGAATCGGATCGGCTATATGCCGGAAGAACGCGGCCTTTATCGAAAAATGAAAGTCGGTAAAGTGTTAGCCTATTTCGGCGCAATCAAGGGCTTGGCCCGTGTTGAGCTTGGCCAGCGTGTGACACAATGGCTTCAGCAGGTTGAACTGGCCGATTGGGCAAACAAAAAGGTGGAGGAGCTTTCAAGAGGAATGCATCAGAAACTGCAGTTTGCTGTTACAGCGATCAATGAGCCGGACCTTTTGATCCTTGATGAGCCGTTCTCCGGCCTGGACCCGGTGAACCAGGACTTGCTGAAGGACATTATCTGTCGGATGCGGGACGAGGGTAAGACCATCCTTTTTTCCACGCATGTTATGCATGAAGCGGAGCGACTTTGCGATTTTATCCTTCTTATCAACAAAGGAAAGGCAGTTTTGAACGGCAGACTGGATGATATTCGCTCCCGCTATAAATCCGGCGCGGTCTCTGTCGAGCTTGAAGGTGACACAAGCTTTATCAGAACGTTGCCTATGGTAAAACGGACGGAGTCCCAAGGCCGGCGTATGGAAATCAGCCTCTCAGCCAATGCAGATCCACAGGAGTTACTTAAGGTATTGGTGGGTCAGGTAAGGGTAAAGGCCTTCGAGGTGAAAATGCCCTCATTACATGAAATCTTTGTTCGCTTGGTTGGAAGAGACAATGTGGAAGATTCTTAAGATTGCCCAGCGTGAATATCTTGACGTCGTCAAGACGAAGACGTTCATTTTGAGCATATTGATGACGCCGGCCATCATAGGTATAGTTATATTTTTCAGCAGTCGAACTCAACGTAGTATAACCGGCCCGCAACCGCCCAGGAAAGTTGTCATTGCCGACCTGACGAATCAGCTAACAGACGATATAAAAGACTCATTTGAGCAGCACAACAAGTCAAATCCCCAGCGGCAAATCCTGCTGCAGGAGATTCTCACCGATAGCTCTGCCACAGGTACAGGCTCAGATGAGCCGGTTAAACAGAAAGTACGCGATGGTCAACTAAATGCGTATTTTGTCCTGGACAAAGATAGCGTTGAAGGAACCGGTAAAATCCTATCCTTTACCCGCAGCACGAAAATAATTGACCTTGACCTGATTTCGAACGTAGAGAACCTGCTCAATAGCGCCATTTTCAATCGGCGCTGCAAATTGAAGGATGTGTCACAAGAGTTGCTGGCCCAAATTAGCGAGCTTCGCCGTCGAGTGCCGAACGAGATAATAGATATTGGGTCGGCTTCAGAGCAAAAAAGGATAAAGAAGGGCGAGCAAATAGCCAAGACCATGGCTTCTTTTTTCTTTATGTTTATGATGTTCATGGGCATCTTTGGCATGGGCCAGCACATGCTTACCAGTGTTATTGAGGAGAAGAATTCACGGGTGATCGAGGTGCTGCTGTCGGCGGTAAGTCCATTTGAGCTGATGACCGGCAAGATTCTGGGCTTGGCCGGCATCAGTTTAACCGTGATGAGTTTGTGGTCTGCGGCGGCGATTGGCACCGCTTATTATGGAGCTGCTCATTGGTGGAACATTACTTTGGAGCTTCCAATTGGAATACTTCCGTATTTCGTTATTTATTTCATACTGGGCTTTCTCCTGTTCAGCTCCATCCTGGCGGGGATTGGTTCGATTTGTAATACCTTAAAAGAGGCACAAAGCCTTATGATGCCTATAAGTTTTATATTTATTTTGCCTATGATAACCTGGTTCAACCTTGTTCAGAATCCGGACGGGTTGTTGGCCAGGGTTTTGTCATTTGTGCCGCCATTGACGCCGATAATAATGACGCTTCGGCTGGCCGCGACTCCTGCTCCTTCGTTTCTTGAAGTCCTTGCTTCCATCATTTTGCTGGCAGTGTCTGTACCTGTTGTGTTATGGGCGGCCGCCAAAATATTTAGAACCGGGGTATTAATGTACGGCAAACGCCCAGGGCTATGGGAAGTCTTGCGCTGGCTCAGGCAGAGTTAGGTCTAAATACAACAAATATTTAGCCCCGCAATTCATTGCGGGGTTTTGATGTTCCAACCTTATTGCATACCCTGCTCTAATCTGGTATAAATACTCCGCAAGATAATTACAATCAGTATGTAGGAATGAAAATATGGAAGCAGCGGAATTAAAAACAGCGATATCACAGCTTACGGCCCGGATTGAAGAAATCCGGGACTGGCTTTGACTTGCCCGACAAGAAAGCCCAATTACAAAAGCTCGAAGAGAAAATGTCCAAGGCCGGATTCTGGGATAATTCCGATAGCGCTCAATTGGTGGTTTCTCAACTCAGCGCACTTAAGTCGGTGGTTGAACCGGTGGAAGAATTACAGCGTGAGATTCAAGACCTACAGGAGCTATACGAGCTGGCCGCTGATTCGGACCGGGATGAGATGGCACAATTAACAGAGGACTTGACAGCAATACAAAAAAAATGTGAAAAGATCGAATTAGCGGGTCTTCTGTCTCGGCCTGAAGATATGAAGAATTGCTTTTTCAGTATTCACGCAGGGGCTGGTGGTACGGAAAGCTGCGACTGGGCCAATATGTTGCTCAGAATGTACACGCGATATTTCGAGAGGTGCAAATACAAATTTAGAGAGCTCGACATCACACCGGGTGAGGAAGCGGGCATAAGATCGATAACGCTGGGTGTCAGCGGACCCTTTGCATTTGGCAAGCTGTCGTGTGAGGTGGGGGTGCATCGACTCGTTCGGATAAGCCCATTTGATGCAAACAAGCGTCGGCATACCAGCTTCGCAGCGGTGGACTGCGTTCCGGAATTCGATGAGGATATCGATATTGAGGTAAAAGAAGATGATCTGGAAATAGATTTTTACCGTGCAAGCGGGGCCGGCGGGCAGCACGTAAATAAGGTAAGCTCTGCGGTACGGATTAGACATGAGCCCACGGGTATCGTGGTACAATGCCAGAACGAAAGAAGCCAGCATAAAAATAGAGCCGAAGCAATGAAACTGCTCAAAGCAAAACTCTATATGCTGGAGCGGCAAAAACGTGACGCCGAACTGGCGAAACTATACAGTGAAAAGGGGGAAATCGCCTGGGGTAGCCAGATACGGAGCTATGTGATGCAGCCTTATCAGATGGTAAAGGATCATCGAACCAATCATCAAACGGGTAACGTACAGGCAGTGCTGGATGGAGAAATCGACGAATTTATCGAAGTCTATCTGCGGCACAGAGCAAGGGAAAAAACGGAAAAAGCAGAAGGTAGAAAAAAATGAAAGAGATTATCAAGATCGATGTTAAAACACGGACTGTTGATTTCATCAAATGCAAAACTGACATACTTGCTATCGGACTTTTTTCCGATGTCAAAAGGCTGGAAGGATTGGCTGGTGAGCTTAACGGCAAGCTGGATGGAGCGATTGAGAAATTAATCAAATTGGGCGATTTCAAGGGCAAAGAAGGAACCAACGCGATTGTCTATGGCAATGACAGGATAAGAGCCAGGAAAGTTATGCTTGTTGGTTTGGGTGAGAAGAAAAAGGCTGAGCTGGATACTGTTCGCAAGGCGGCGGCTAATACGGCCAAAAAGGCCGTGGAAATGAAGGCTAAAACCCTGGCTCTGGCCTTGCACAAGGCGTTTGAGGGACGATTTGACCCATCAATTATGGGTAAGGCTTTAGCTGAGGGGATATATCTTGGCGGCTACCGTTATGATGAGTTTGTCACAGATGGTGGAAATGGACGCTTGGACCAGCTTAAAGTGGAGGTGGTTGATTCCAACTCAGCTAAGATAAAAAAGTTGAATGCAGGACTGGCCAGCGGAGTCATTATCGGCAGAGCCCAAAGCTACGCTCGGACGTTAGCGAATCGGCCGGCCAATGTAATCCATCCGGCGGAGCTTGCTGCTGCCGCAAAAAAATTGGTTAGCAGCTACAAAAGCTTAAGTTGTATCATCTTCGATGAAAAGCAAATGGCGGCAAAGGGCATGGGCGGCGTGCTCGCGGTGGGCAGCGGTTCTCAAAATAAGCCCAGATTTATCATACTGAAGTATAAACCACCTGGCAGAGTGACAGGTAACCGGCCTATGGTAGCTTTGGTTGGTAAAGCGATAACTTTTGACTCTGGCGGATTAAGTATTAAGCCGGCAGACAAAATGGATGAAATGAAGCTGGATAAGACCGGCGGAATCGCGGTACTGAGCACTATGAAAGCAGTGGCTGAGATGCAACTGCCCTTGAATGTGTTAGGTGTAATTCCATCAGCGGAGAATTTACCGAGTGGTTCAAGCTATCGACCCGGTGACATCATTACAACTTTCAGCGGCAAAACGGTTGAGGTGCTCAATACCGACGCGGAAGGCAGAATGATTCTCTGCGATGGCCTGACCTATGCTGCAAAGCAAAAGTGTGATGTTATCATAGATGTCGCGACATTGACCGGTGCCTGTATGGTAGCTCTCGGCCGGCATAAGGCGGGATTGTTCGGCAGCGACGAGAAGCTCATAAAGCAGTTGCAGACAGCAGCAGAGCAGAGCGGGGAGGCAGTCTGGCCTATGCCCAGCGGCGATGAGTATGCTGAAGAAATGAAAGGCAAGATAACCGACCTTAAGAATATAGGCAGTAAGTGGGGAGGTGCCTGCACAGCAGCAGCGTTCCTGAGACAGTTTGTAGGAGATGTAAAGTGGGCGCATCTGGATATTGCCGGTGTGGATATTATCCAAAAGCCGACCGAATTTACTGCAGAAGGCTCCACCGGATTTGGAGTGCGCCTCTTAGCCACCTATCTTATGAATCTAGCTGGTTTGAGGTGAAAAATGTACAACCCCCGAATAAATTCGGGTTTTTATTGAACCCCTCAGTAAACTGGGGGGCTAAATACAAAAAATGTTTAGCCCCCAAATTTATTTGGGGGTTGTACAATTGAAAAGGTCTGAGGACATGAAACGAAAAGGCAGCAAAATAGATACTGAAAGAATAAGCAAAGCGGTCAAGGAAATACTCTTGGCGGTTGGTGAGGATATCGACCGAGAGGGACTTCGGGAAACGCCGGAGCGTGTCGCCAGGATGTATGCTGAGCTTTTAGCCGGTATGCGCGAAGACCCTAAAGAGCATCTTCAAAGTGTCTTTACGGAAAGCTACGATGAAATTGTTCTATTGCGTGACATACCTTTTTACAGTATTTGTGAGCATCATATGCTGCCATTTATCGGCTCAGCTCACATTGCGTATCTGCCCAAGGGTAAAATATTGGGCGTCAGCAAGTTAGCTCGTATCGTGGATTGTTTCGCCCATCGGCTTCAATCTCAGGAAAGGCTCACCTATCAGATAGCTGATTTTCTAATGGATAGTCTCAAGCCGCAGGGTGCTGCGGTGGTGCTTGAGGCCTCGCATAGCTGTATGACGATTCGGGGTATAAAAAAGCCAGGCTCGACGATGGTGACATCAGCCCTTCGCGGAATATTCAGAAGAGACCCCAAAACCCGAAGCGAGGTCCTTAGTTTGATGCACAAGTAGAAATGTGAAAGGATACTCGATTCTCACCGACTATTGAGTATCGAGGATTTTTTATGCACACACTGGCCAGGCGAGTACGGTTTTCGATTAATCCGTTCCTGTCGCAGAATAGCATCGGCTTTAATTCATTTTCCTCCAAGCCTGCCGGTGAGGGATTATCAATATTTCTCGAATTGTCTGTTGAGCTGGACGGTGCGGTCGAGCCGAGCACCGGATTTGTCGTCAACGTTAGTGACATT
>Ga0315537_1002819_pt1 | contig 13093 bp, 21 predicted proteins | sample SalMarSW160270MG_FD_203091 | JGI IMG/M metagenome (GOLD analysis project Ga0315537, IMG submission 203091) | Salt marsh sediment microbial communities from the Plum Island Ecosystem LTER, Massachusetts, United States - Salt Marsh Sediment SW1602-70 ... | reverse complement strand
ATCTCCCTTCTGCACCCGGTCGCGCCCCTCTACCGGTTCTAATCGGGAGTGCATCATTCTGAGCCGCTCCAGCTCCCCCTGCACCTCTTTCGATGTCACCTTCTCTTTTTTCCCCTTCAACCGTAGTCCCTTATAGCCCGTGACCTCTATGTGCGGCCTCACCTCCACGACGGCCGAATAGGTGAACGGGCTCTCCACCGTCAGGTCACCGGTGTCGATGGTGGGGGGAGCGATGGGTTCAAGGGATTCCTGGGAGATGGCCTGGGGGTACGTCTCATTGATGAGATGGGAGATGGCCTGTTCTTTGACATAATCCCCGTAGTGTCTCTCCAGGACATCTCGAGGGATCCTGCCCGGGCGAAAGCCCTTTATCTTAACGCGCTTGTTGAGGTCCCGGTAGAGGGTTTCCACCGCCTCCTTCACCTGGGGGGGCGGGACCTCCACCTGAAGCCTCTTTTTGGTTGGGCTGAGTTCCTCTGCGTTGACCTTCATCGATCTTTCCATGATTTCCTTCTATGGTGCGAGAGGGGGGATTTGAACCCCCATCCGTCTCAGACGGGCTGGATCCTAAGTCCAGTGCGTCTACCAATTCCGCCACTCTCGCTCACAGCTCGCTGCAACAAGCCTATGTATTCTCTGGTGGGCCGTCGGGGGATCGAACCCCAAACCTACTGATTAAGAGTCAGTTGCTCTGCCAATTGAGCTAACGGCCCGTTGTTTTCTGACGCGCCTCGAACGCCCGATCGGCAGGTTCAAGGCTTTGTCCAGCAGTCCACACCGATATTTGAAAGGTTTAGCTAATGTATGATACTGTTAGATAAAAGTCAAGATTGTGTACCCATCCACTACATATGAGCCAGATGGCGAAGGCCGGTCTCTTGTCTCATTGAACGGAGAGGACAGCCTTTGTATGGGGTGAAAAGCGAATGAATGCGGCACTGCGGTTGTTGTTCTACGGAGCCATCGCGTACGGCGTGTTGGTCGGAGCGGCGTACCTGCTCCAGCGACGCATGCTGTACTTTCCCGATCGCTCAAAGCCGTCGGAGCGTCAGGTCCGCGCCGTGGGCCTGCGGTTTTGGCCCGATGCCGGTGATGGGTACCGTGGTTTTATCGGTGTAGCCCCCCCTACGCGCACCACAGGCGTAGTCATAGTATTTCACGGTAATGCAGGGGGGGCATGGGATCGCTCCTACTATGTGCATGCCCTGGGCGCGTTGGGGTATCGCGTGGTGCTGGCTGAGTATCCGGGCTACGGCGGGCGAGCGGGGAAAGAGGGCGAACGGCTGTTTGTGGAGGACGCAGGGGAAACGGTGCGGCGCGCGCATGATGCCTTCGGCGGCCCGGTGTTCCTATGGGGGGAGTCGTTGGGGTGTGGGGTGGCATCGGCCATTGCCGCCGATCCGCCGGTGCCGGTAGCGGGGGTAGTCATGATAACCCCCTGGGATTCTCTACCCAACGTAGCCCAGAAGCTCTATTGGTACTTCCCGGCTCGGTGGTTGGTGCGCGACCAATACGACAACGTCCGCAATGTGCAATCGTACGCTCAGCCCGTGGCCGTAGTGCTGGCCGAGCATGATGAGATCATACCCCCTACCTCTTCGATGCGGCTGTATGAGTCTCTGACAGCGCCGAAACGGCTGTGGGTCCTCACCGGGGCCGGACACAACAGCTGGCCCACAGGTCCGGAAGAGGCATGGTGGCGCGAGGTCATGGACTTCGTATCAAGGGAGCACGAGTGATCTTTGATTGGTTTTGGAGTCTCTTCCCATATCACACATGCTCTTAACCCTGAGCTTGTCGAAGGGTTGACAAACACACTCAATATGTTTCATAGTTTCAAGCAGGGGTTCTCATGTGACGTACCATAACAATTTCAAATTGGATAACGAGAGGAGGAGACCTATGAACTATGTATTCTTTACTGTATCCGCTTACATCTTCATGAGGGCATTTGAAGTAATATTCTCCGGTCAAAAGGAGAAGCGGTGGTACAGATATACATCAACGATCATCGGAATTCTTGTAATCTACACTGCTATCGTAACAATGTTGATATTCTACTTTGAGAATCTCCGCCTCCTGGGTTTTGCGGCAGGATAAAAAGCCGGATTCGCGTCAGAAAAAGCACGTATCACCCGACCAGCAGATTAACTGCGACTTCTGTTCGCGCCGCCTCATTACAACAGACAGGTGCGGACGACGTAACCGGTCGCAAAGAGAAAATGAAATAGATGAGAGCCGTCGGGGATTATCCTCACGGGAGGCTGACGACTGAGGGGATAGGCACATGGCAGTGAAGAAAAAGCGCACCGAGGCCGAAAGAGCCCACATCATCGCCGAGGCTGAGCGCGAACGAGAGCGGCGGCTGAAGAGCTATCGGGAGCAGGCGCTCAAGATGTTTCCATGGGTCTGTGCGCATTGCGGGCGCGAATTCTCAGGCAAGCGGCTTCGTGAGCTCACGGTCCATCACAAGGATCACGATCACGACAACAATCCCCCGGACGGCAGCAACTGGGAGCTGCTCTGTATCTACTGTCACGACTACGAGCACTCAAAGTATCTGGAGGAGGAATGGCATGACCAGCCGTCGCCGGGGGGCGACAAAGAACCGCCTGCTACCTACCGGCCGTTTGCCGGTCTCGATACCATGCTGAAAGATCAAAAACCAAAAAAGTAGCTGATAGCATTCGGGATCGCACAGAGCATTGTCGATAGTGAATGGAGCAAAGAGGATTAACTATGGCTTCGGAAAAAGCGCTTCGAGTCTTTCATAACGCCACGGCTATTATCACCGGTGGCGCATCGGGTATTGGACGGGCACTCGCCGAGGAGCTGGCACAGCGCGGCTGCGAGGTGGTGCTGGCTGATCTGCAGATCGAATTGGCGGAAGAGGTCGCCTCGAAAATCCAAGCTTCCGGCGGCAAGGCCGAGGCGATGCAGGTAGACGTGGCTGATTTTCCTGCCGTGGAAAAGCTCGTCCAAGCCACGGTTAAGCGCACCGGCCGCCTCGACTATATCTTTAACAATGCGGGGATCGCCATTGGTGGCAGCGTCGACCTCTACGGTATCGAAGATTGGAATTACATCGTAGATATCAATCTCCGTGGCGTGATCAATGGGGTGCAAGCAGCCTACAAGCGTATGATAGATCAGGGATTCGGGCACATTGTCAATACCGCATCCATGGCTGCCTTGATGCCGGGTCCAGGGACTGTATCCTATACCATGACTAAGCATGCTGTCGTGGGTCTTTCAATATCGCTGCGGGCCGAAGCCGCGCATCTGGGGGTACGCGTGAGCGTCTTATGCCCTGGCGTTATCCGTACGCCCATATTAGAAGGAGGGAAATACGGCAGAATGCTCGTAGAGTTTCCCCCTGAAAAAGCCCGTGATATGTGGGAAAGGCTCAAGCCCATGCCTTCCAATATCTTTGCGCAAAAAGTGATCAACGCCGTTGCCAAGAATAAAGCGATCATCATCTTCCCGTCATGGTGGAAGAGGATCTGGTGGATCAACCGTATATCTCCCTCTCTGGGCATTTTCCTCGGTCAAAAGCACTATCACGCGATGCTCAAGGAGTTTAAGGGGAAAGAAAGTAAATGATTTTTTTGATTGGGGGGGGTATTTCTCACGATTTACATATCACAACGTTATTATCATCTTGGCCTCTTGACTTTTGTATGCTTTTGCATACAATGTAATACAATAGCATCAGGAGGTGTCTCATGAGTACAGCGATATCAATCAGGCTTCCTAAAGACCTTGCGGATCAACTCGACAGCATAGCCAAGGATACAGAAAGACCTCGCTCTTATATCATCCAAAAGGCCATCGAGTCTTATATAGAGGTCTACGCGGATCTCCAGGTGGCCCTGGATCGGCTCCATGACAAGACGGATCCGGTTATTTCGGGCAAAGAGTTGAGGAAATCGCTTGGCTTATAATATTGTCTACAAGAAATCAGTCCAGCGTGATTTGAAAAAGTTGCCCAAGGCAGAAGCCGATCGAATTCTCAATGAAATTGAGCAAGAGCTTTCCAAGAATGCTGATACCCATCCGATTCTCAAAGGCCAATTCACAGGTCTTCGAAAATTTCGCATCGGAGACTACCGGTTAATCTATGCTATTTTAGGTGATGATTGCCTCGTGCTGAGAATAGGCCATCGGAAAGAAGTGTATAAGAGAGAACTTTAACTTATTAATTGGGGGTTGGGTTGTAGGGGGATGATCGCAACAATGTCTGCCCTGTTATTGAGAATCACCGGTTTACTTATCCTAATCAGTTTTTTCTCTATTGGATGTCAAACCGAACCTGACTGGAGGAAATATGAGGGGGGAACCCATCTCGTGCTGCACGTTGAATCTAAAGACGATCCGATTGTAGACACTGAAAACACTGCCAGAATTGCTGAAATGATAGGGGGCAGGCTTGCGCAGTTTGGGATAACACAGAGCATTATCAAAGTACAAGGAGAACGTGAAATTGTCATTCAAGTGCCTCCCTGTAAGGACCCGGATAGAGTCGCAGCGCTTATTAGTAAGTCCTGCATTCTTGAATTCAAGCTCGTAGATGAAGAACACAGCGTGCAGAAAGCACTGAACGGCAACGTCCCTTCTGGCACTGAAATACTTTATCAGCAGAAACGCGATCCAAAGACTGGCCAGGAAAGTAAGATCCCTTACCTGGTAAAGATTGACGCACCGCTTACCGGTGAATATATAATGAATGCTCAAGCCAGATTAGACTTCTTGAACGATAACCAAGCCTACATTGCCATTACCTTTGACTCGAGAGGTGCGGAGCTACTAGAGCAGATAACAGGTGAGAACATCGACAGACGATTAGCAATTGTGCTTGATAATGAGGTTTATTCCGCCCCTGTAATACGGCAACGAATCTCAGGTGGAGAAGCTGTCATTGAAGGCGCATTTACGATCGAAGAGGCACGAGATATCTCGATTGTTTTCAAGTCAGGAGGTTACCCTGCACATACAGAACTGATTGAATATCGTCCCTTGAACAAAGTAATTTGGCTCGGAAATAAATGATATACTACGAGCATTACGCAATATACAGATGCAGAGAGGCACAATGATCTAACAATGGATGGACGGTAAAGGAGGAGGATCCAATATGGCTAAGAAAGCGAAGCAAGAACGATGTAAACCGGATGCAGGCATGGTTTTTGGTCCGGTTTGGGTAATCGGCTGGCTCTTTACTATCGGCTATGTCGGGATGCCCTTTTTTTGGAAAGGGTTGCTCGCGTTGCTGATTTGGCCGTACTTTTTGGGATTGGCCTTGCGGTAACCCACACTTGAGAGAAAGCAGAGAGCCAGGTCTATTTCATTAACAGTAAGGATTGACGGGCCACATTTGTTTTGTGGGCTGTCCTCAGTGCTGTGACTAAAGGAGGATGCAAAGAAAATAGACCTGTTCTCTTCCCTTATACTAAAACAACAAGGAGATGACGATGGATGTCATAATTGCAGCGGGGGAGAGTCAGGGTAGCCTCATGATTCCCATCAGCTTTCTGTTCTGGGGGTATGTGGCGGCGTATGTCGTTCATATTTTGGAAGAGTCGCTCCTGGGAGAAAACTTTGTCGAGATGGTCAGAAAAAACTTTTGGCCCGAATATCAGTGGAAACACTTTTTTGGTTTCAATACCCTGCTGATGATCCTCCTTATACTGTCTATTGTCCTCTATGAGGTCTTAGGAGGGGCCTGGATCATTGTACCACTCATATTTGTGTTTCTGATGGCTACCAATGGATTGTGGCATCTCGGGTTTACCCTGATCACCAAGAAATTTTCCCCCGGCCTCTTGACGAGCATTCTCTACTGGATGTTGTTCTATTTCATCTTCAGGTATTCCTTCTTACAAGGGGAGATTGCCGTGTCCCATTTTGTCATTGCTGCAATCGGGGGGACAGCGATGACGGTGCTGATGCTTGTTTCGTTACGCATCTTCAAGAAGAGGTTTGGAGGATAGACCACGGGCGCATAGACAATTGCAAAAAAAGCTCTCCGAACCAATGTGCAGCATAATCTATGGTTGAGCGGAAAAAGAGTCAAGGGAGTCTTTATGCCAAGTCTAATGCCTGGGACGGCGGGGGCTAAAGATGCATACGGAATATCAATGGTAAGATTAGATCTGTCCGTAAAAATTCCTCCGAAAACGTTAAAGCATTACGAAATACGTGATGGAGATTTGGTTGTGCTTACAACAACTCATAGAGGCGAGGGCGGCTTTGCCTTATTACACAAGGGCAGGGCGGAAGCAAGCGTATTTGGTAAATTCATCAGCCACATTGAAAAGCCGGATAGGCCATACTGGTTTCAAGACAAGGCCTATGTCTTGACGCCAGTTCGTGAGGGTAGGATACACATGACATCCGGAATGCTGGCCGCGTTTAACCTCAATAAGGAAGATAGGCTGATGGTTGTGAAGAGTTCAACAGTAGCAATGAGTTTCACGCCGATCGAGTTATGGAAGGAGAAGTTTTTAAAACGTGGCTTGACTGAAGCCATTGAGAATATGAGTAAACTCGAAGTGTATTAGATGACGCAGAAGCGCCTCACAATTGTACGCACGTGGACTGGTGAAACGCTGGTGCATTTTACCGGCCGGCGAGCCGGGGCGTTACATTTTTGCTTGGGGTTGGAGCAGGGGGGGGTATTTTTATCGTTCCAACATAAAATGTTATAAGGAGAGGTATCATGAAGAAATGTGTAGGCTTGTTTCTGATCGCGTGGTTGCTTCTGGAGGTCTGCCACAGCAGTCATCTGGAAGCCTGTTCTGTGTTCCGTGTCATCGCCAAGGATGGAACAATCATCAGCGCCCGGACGATGGAGTTCGGCAAGAATCTGAATTACGGCATCCTTGTGGTTCCCCGCGGCAAAAGCTTTGTCAGTCCGACGCCGAACAACCGGACTGGTCTTCAGTGGAAAACGAAATATGGTTATGTGGCCAATAATATATTCGGAAGCGAGGAGATCGTGACGGACGGCTTGAATGAGGCTGGACTGGCCTTCAGCGTTCTTTGGTTTGAAAACGACATGACGTGGCAAAAGATTGGTCCCCATGAAAATAGAAAGGCCCTTGCACACGTGATGATGGGAACCTGGATTCTCGGTAGCTTTTCCACTGTTGAAGAGGTCGGCAAGGCGGTAAAAAAGGTGAGGGTTTTTGGCTACCCGGTCCCGGAGATGGGTATGGCGCCGCCGGGACATTTTATCGTGTATGATGCCACCGGGGGCTGTATCGTTATCGAGTATGAGCACGGGAAACCTCACGTCTACGACAATAAACTCGGTCTTATGACCAATGCACCCGACTTTCCCTGGATGGTCACATATCTGCGGACTTTTGTCGGCATGTCCAACGCTATGCTCAGGCCTCAGGAATTCGCCGGTATGAGATTCAATCCCATGGGACATGGTTCCGGCATGTGGGGGCTTCCGGGAGACATCACGCCGTCGAGCCGTTTTGTTCGTCTTGCCGTGATGACAAAATTTGCCGACCCCCAGGATAACGCAAACAAGGCCCTCAACCTGGCCCAGCATATCGTTAATGCCCTTGATATCGTCAGAGGGATGGCGGTAGACAGGGCACCTGACGGAAAGATCATAGCGAGCGAAACGACGCAGTGGGCAAGCTTCCGAGACCTGACAAACAGGATCTATTATTTCCGTACCTATGATAATTTGAATTTGCGAAAAATCGAACTCAAACGGTTAAACTTGCATCAAAAGAACGTTAAAACCATCCCCATGTATGGCAAAGGAGAGGTCATCATCGATCTGACGGACTGAATGAAATTGTTCCATTTTTTTATTCATTTTCCCTAACCCCCGCTTGGAAGGGACGCGGTTAAAAACACCGCGCTCCTCAAGCGACTCGTAAAATTTTGATTGGGGTTGGAAAAGGGGGTATTGTGCCGTAAAATAAGGCTGAATATATGCAGGATAACCTAAGGTTGGACGGACGGTAAAGGAGGAGGATCCAATATGGCTAAGAAAGCGAAGCAAGAACGATGTAAACCGGATGCAGGCATGGTTTTTGGTCCGGTTTGGGTAATCGGCTGGCTCTTTACTATCGGCTATGTCGGGATGCCCTTTTTTTGGAAAGGGTTGCTCGCGTTGCTGATTTGGCCGTACTTTTTGGGATTGGCCTTGCGGTAACCCACACTTGAGAGAAAGCAGAGAGCCAGGTCTATTTCATTAACAGTAAGGATTGACGGGCCACATTTGTTTTGTGGGCTGTCCTCAGTGCTGTGACTAAAGGAGGATGCAAAGAAAATAGACCTGCCCGTTCCAACGGTTTCTTAAACAAAAGGCTGAGAGATGTTCTGCCCTATTTGTAAAGCTGAATACCGGCAAGGGTTTACCAGGTGTAGTGACTGTGAGGTCGAGTTGGTTGAAACGCTGCCGCTTGCACCTCCTGGGTCAGTACCAGAGTCCGTTGATTATAAGGAGGTCCTGGCAACATTCAATCCCATGGATATCGCCTTGATCAAGTCCATCCTCGATGCTGAAGAAATAACTTACTTTTTTCAAGGCATAAGCTTTCTCCCGTTTGCACTACCAGCTAGACTGATGGTCAGAACAGATCAGGTCGAGCACGCAGTAGAAATACTGCAAGACCTGAAGTTGTCTTTTTCTGGGATCCATGTGAGTAAGGATACAGAAGAAGACCCCTATTAAGCGGGTGCAAAGGACGCAGTTGGCCGCACCTGCACTATAGTGTTAGGATCCTATGCAATGGTGGAGAAGATCGTAATAGTCGTATTAACTGTTCTTTTTCTCGGCTTGTTTTCCACCCGAAATCTTCTCGTACAGAGACGAACAGGGCAATCAATACGAACACGCGATCGCTTAGTGGTAACATCGATGGCGCTTTCAACTGCATGTTTTATTGTAACCATCCTTTCGGTGTATTCAGAGCAGTGGTATCATCGTATGGTTGCGATAGATTTCCTCAGGCATCCTTTTGTGGCATATAGTGGTCTGGTCATCTTTGCAGTTGGCATTGTGGGTGTATGGATCTTTTCCGGGCAACTGAAAGACTCTTGGCGCGTGGGGGTCCCGGATAATCAAAAAACAGAGCTTATACAAGATGGCATCTATGCCTCTATACGCAATCCTTATTATCTTTCCTATTACATCATGTTCTTTGGGTTGTTCCTGGTGCGCCCGAGCCTCGTCCTCTTTGTGCTGATTCTTGTGATCATAGCGGTCTTTCACCGCATGGTGCTGAAAGAAGAGGCCTATTTGCACAACAAGCACGGAAAGGCATATGAGGCATACAGGAAAAAGACCAGGAGGTACGTGCCCCGGATGTGGTACATAGGCAGGGTAAGCTAAGGTTAGAGGCACACAATAAAGTTTAGAGCGAACGAACATGTCACCAACTTCACCCTTGGTCATTATCGTGTATGTGATATTGGCGATTCTTCTTGCTTCTACAATGCTGCGACGTTTGACCAAGGAAAAATTCATCACTGCAATAATGCGAACACCCCCTCGCAATATAACCCGGATCATACAGTCATATAGAACAATCGTGAAGATGTATAAAATGCTCATCGGGGGCTATTGCGTCCTCATTCCCCTGTTGATCTATCTTCATTTCGGTCCTGAAGATGGAGAAGGGGTCCTTCTCTTTGTTGCCGGGATTCTTGCCCTGATGCTTATCAAGGCCATTGAAGATATCCAATACAGAAATACGGTGATTGCCAAACTGGAGGCCGAGCTTCCAACAGTACGGCAGGTTGATGCTACCGCTGGTGCTGAGGAGGAGTTTGAGGCAAGGGCGCGAAAATGGAGGACCATAGCCCTTGTCATTGCGCTCGTTTGCATGGTCGCTGTACTTGTCGCGTTCTATGTTACCATGGGTGGACCCTGGTGGTTTTACCTGGTAGTTTCGATTCTTATGATCCTGGCCGTGGCCTGGGGGTTCTGGTTAGCGTATAAGCAAGAGTAGAAAGGCAGCACACTGTGCAGGACAATCTATGGTTAGACCATAACCGAGAGGCCACGAAAGAGTGAAAAATAACGAAGCAAAAAATCTCGTTGGATGCTGCGGGTTATATTGTGGGCTCTGTAACAAGTACCAGTCGCAAGCCCCCAGCAGATGTATCGGTTGTAAATTGGGCGAACAACATGCATGGTGCAGTATTTGGAAATGCTGTGAAAAGAAGCATGGATTTGAGACGTGTACCGAATGCAGTGAAATCTTTGATTGTGCAATCTTCCTCAGAAGAAAGGTTGCAGAATGGATTCCGGCCGCTGATAACTTACGTCACATGAAAGAAGTCGGTTTAACACAGTGGTTAAAAGAACAAAAAGAAAGACAGACATTAGTAGAGGAATTGCTTCACAATTTCAATGAAGGTCGATCAATGAGTTTTTATTGTAAAGCCTGTAGCAGAATGCCCAGTGAGTTGATTACCAGGGCGATAAAGGGAGCACAAGAGAAACTTGAACGCGAAAAAGCAGATGAAATTGATATGAAATCAAAAGCAAAGATTTTGAAAGCAATGATCAAAGACCTAGCATTAGAGGCTCATATTAGTTTGGATTGATTTAATTGGGTTGGAGCAGGGGGGATTTTCAGTTTCAAATGTGCACTATAATCTTTGACTATATATTGAGAAAGGAGAAGCGATGAACGCTGTATCAGTAATGAGCATTATTTTTGGGATCGTGATTATTCTCGGCCGTGCTCCTCTGGTCTTTGCACCAGGGGCTACCTTGCGGTTGATCCGGAGGATAATCAATAACAAGGGCACATTACGCATCGTGGGTATTTTCACCGCCGTCCTCGGCGTGGCTCTGATCGCCGCTGCGTGGGACGTTCGCCAATCCGCCGCCCTGATTCTCTACTGGCTCGGCTGGTTGCTTTTTTTCGCTGCCCTCGTAGAGTTGATTTTCACTGCCTTCGTCCAAAGGATCGCGATTTCTATTTGGAGCATGAAGAATTCGACAGCACGAATACTCGGCGTTTTTGCCGTTATCATTGGGGCCTTTTTTATCTACCTTGGAATTGCAGTTTTCCATTAATAACATGCAAACAAGGTGCAGGGACTTGCATTCAAAGGATCTCAGCCTGCCCCCTTTCCACGTTAACCTATAGCGATCATATTAACTTATGTTAACCATTGACTCATACGTTAACTTATTTTAATGTAAAAAAGTTGGACTCAAATTATCATCGCAGGTAAACCCATTGGCTCATGAAAAATACATCACTATTCCTGAACTGGCCAAGCTCCTCGGGGTCAGCCGTATCGCCATCTACAAGCGGGTTAAAAAAGGCGAGATCCCTGCCACAAAGATAGGCAGGACGTACGTTATTACGGACCAGACTATTGCGGACATCCTTGGTAAAGAGGTGACGAGTAAGGGAAAGGAGCAGATTGACGCCGCTGTTCGCCGAACCGTGCGGGAATATGGACCGGTCTTGAAGCAGTTGGCTCAGGAATAGTGAGAGTCATCACCATCCGGAATTCTCGGAAGCGGCGTAAGGCATAGTAGGGTTTAGATCAAGGGTTTTTTATTTGAGAAACTGAGCTGTATCCTTTCTTACATTAATCAAACATCTTTAAAAACTCAGAGGGCTTGATGATCTTGACTGATTTATACTGCTTCAGCTCGGTGACCGCCTTGTCGCCGCTCACAAGGTAATCCGAGGAAGTGGCAAGGGCACACGCGAGGAACTTGTCATCTGCGGAGTCAGCGCATATGCCTTTTACGTCCTCGCGCACCTCGATCACCTCAAAAAACGGCAAGATTTCACCTTCGAGCATCGCCCTGATCTCATCCGGTGTGAGGGCGAATTTAGGATACGCCAAAACGGTTTGTAATTCTTGGAATGTGTCTTTGGAAATGGCAGGGATAATGGCGCCACGCTGCCATAAGTCGATGATCTTTGAGAGGGCTGTCTTGAAGAGCAGGGCGGATACTACAACATTGGTATCCAGCACGACCCTCATCAGCGCTTTTTTCCGCGCGCCCATTGGATCGCCTCACCCACGTCCTCTTCGCTCACTCCCAGCCTCCGCATCTTTTTCCGCACATCCTCAAGGGTCGCTCCGATAGGCTGCATCTTGACCGGCAATAAAATGATCCTGCCGTCCTGGATACTGACGTCGAAGTATTGCGTATCGGGAAAGGCGCCGGCAATCGCCTTGGGCAAGGTGATTTGATTTTTGGCGGTCTTCTTCGCAAGCATATTTCCTTATCTCCTTGTTATAAGGATACCTTACTTGCTTAATTAATTCAATATAAGATTGCCGTCATCACAAATTTTCTATTGGTTGACAAAAGGTATATTTAAGGTATAATAATTATATCATGGAATTTGAATTCGACGAGGAGAAGAGCAAGGGCAACAAGCAAAAGCATGGGATTGACTTTAACGAAGCGCAGACACTCTGGGACGACCCTGATTTAAACGAAATCCCCGTAAAAACGAGTGACGAGCCAAGATTTTTGGTAATCGGAAAGATCGAAGGAAAGCATTGGTCGGGCATTATTACGTATCGGGGTGAAAAGATACGAATTATTTCGGTGCGACGATCTAGGAAAGAGGAGGTTGACATATATGAAGGCTAAGGAATTTGATAAGGCGTTTGATGAAGGCAAGGATATTTCCCAATACCTTGACAGGTCAAAAGCGAGGAGGCCGGCGCAGGAGCAGAAAAGGGTCAATGTAGATTTTCCGATGTGGATGATCACCTTATTGGATAAGGAAGCGAGACGGTTGGGTGTGCCCCGGCAATCCATTATCAAGGTCTGGGTCGCTGAGCGGCTTGGAAAGGCATCATAAAAAAGAGGTAGAGAGAAAGTTGTCTGTCCACCAACGTCCCCCCCGTTTTTCCCTTAGCCGAAGGGTAAACCCTGAATCCTCGTTGGAGGGTACACGCCGAGCCTGTCGAAGGGTACATTCTGAGCCCCGTCGAAGGGTACACCCCGAGCCTGCCGAGGGGTGAATTCGTTCAGATGCATATGAGACAGAATTAAGGTATAACCGAGGGGTTACAACAGAAAGGAGGGACCTCTCGGATGCAGGTTTTTGGGCTTCTTAGGCAG